>Ga0265299_10005557_pt1 | contig 11676 bp, 13 predicted proteins | sample AusTroGonzalo_MG_4_FD_193485 | JGI IMG/M metagenome (GOLD analysis project Ga0265299, IMG submission 193485) | Bovine rumen microbial communities from tropical cattle in Woodstock, Queensland, Australia - Gonzalo_02 | ecosystem: Host-associated > Mammals > Digestive system > Stomach > Rumen ...
GTAGGTCATGCCGTATGGATTAAAGACAACTGCGTGCCTGTGGCCGATGGAATACCCTGTGGCAACTGTGCCCGCCATTGTCCTGCTCAGGCTATCCAGATGGTTCCCCTGCAGGCTGGCGTTCATCAGGACGGCTGGCGTTGGCTGGATGCCGACAATCAGGAGATTCCTCGCGAAAGGGTATTGCTCATCCCTGTGGTCAACGAGGAGAAGTGTATAGGCTGTGGTGCCTGCGAGAATCTTTGTCCCTCTCGTCCCTTCAGCGCCATCTATGTCGAAGGGCATGAGGTACACCGTGAAATTTAGTGAAGAGTGAAGAATTTGCTATCGCAATGAATGTTCAATGTTCAAGGCTGCGAGTAAGCGAGAGCAATAACAAGCTCGCTTGATTATTGCTGAGCGAAAGCAGGCTCGAAACAAAGTTTCAATTTTCAATGAAAAATTATAATAGACGAGATTTTCTTAAGGTTACGGGTACTGTGGCTACGACAACTGCTTTGGCAAGTTGTGGTGCCGGAGATGCCGAGAGTAACGGAAAGATAGACTATATGGGTCACCATAAGGGAAAGGTTCCCACAGATAAGATGACCTACAGGGTAAACCCCAAGACGAATGAGGAAGTAAGTATCTTGGGCTACGGATGGATGCGTCTGCCTACCAAGAAAGTTGAAAACGAGGACGTTATAGACCAGGAACAGTGCGACCGCCTCTGCAAGTATGCCCTGGATCATGGCGTTAACTACTTCGATACTTCGCCAGCTTACTGTCGAGGTAAGAGCGAGGAGTCCCTGGGTATTGCACTGGAGAGGAGCGGCTATCGCAGAGACCAGTATTTCCTGGCTACGAAGCTCTCTAACTTCAGCCCTCAGCAATATAGCCTGGAGGCTGGTCAGCAGCTTTTCGAGAACAGTCTTAAGAACCTGAAGACCGATTATATAGACTACCTGCTGCTGCACTCTATTGGTGGCGGTGGTATGCAGAACCTGCACCAGCGTTTCCTAGATAATGGACTGCTGGAATGGCTGATGGAACAGCGCAGAGCTGGACGTATCAAGAATCTGGGATTCTCTTTCCACGGCGATGTGGCTGTCTATGACTGGATGCTGGATCATCACGATGAATACGAATGGGACTTTGTACAGATTCAGGCCAACTATTGCGACTGGCACAACGACAAGGATAAGGGCCGCTCTGGCGAATACCTGTATAATAGATTGGCAGAGCTGGAGATTCCTGCCGTCATCATGGAACCCCTGTTGGGCGGACGACTGAGCAAAGTGCCCGACCATGTGGTGGCACACCTGAAGCAGCGCGACCCAGAAAGCAGTGTTGCCAGCTGGGCCTTCCGCTATATTGGCAGTAAGCCTAATATCCTTACCGTTCTGAGCGGTATGACCTATATGGAGCACTTGGAGGATAATATACGCACCTATTCGCCATTGAAGCCTCTTACGCAGGAAGAACAGGAGTGGCTGGAGGGCGAGACAGCAACGCTTATCAACAGCTATCCAACCATCGACTGCAACGACTGCAAGTACTGTATGCCCTGCCCCTATGGCCTGGATATCCCAGCCATCTTTGTTCATTATAACAAGTGTGTGAACAAGGGTAATGTGCCTGAGAGCCGACAGGCAGAGAACTATCAGAAAGCACGCAGAGCCTTCCTGGTAGGTTATGACAGAAGTGTGCCCAAGTTGCGTCAGGCCAATCATTGCATTCAGTGCCGTGCCTGTGTTTCCCACTGTCCACAGCAGCTGGATATCCCCAGGCTTCTGGCCAAAGTAGATGATTTCGTAGAAAAACTAAAGCAGGATAAACTTTAGATAATACTAAATTCCCATCCTTAGCATCGCCAGGTCGGCTTCCTCGCCTACTACCCATATGCGTTCGCCGGCTTGGAATTTTCTTTGTGCCTGAGTAACCTGCAGGTTACCCTTATCGTCCTCTATGCCCACAACCATACAGTTGTATTTGCTGCGGAAGTCTATATCCACCAGTGTTCTGCCGCATAGCGGACTCATATTAGATATACCCACCTTGATGATGGAAAGTTTGTTGCGCTGAGTATTTGTCTCGTCTGTCAGGAAGACAGAATGTATCATCTTGTTCTGGAAAGCACGCAAACCCTCTTCGTCCGAAACAATCTCTATCATATCGCCTGGATAGATTCTGCTGTTACCGCCAGGGATGTTTATACGCTGGTCACCACGCGTGATGGCAGCAATATGGATATGCTCCGTCCTGCCGAAATCCAGTTGCGAGAGTGTCCTGCCGCCCCATTTGGTATTCGTGGGAATAGTAAAGTTGGCTATCTGCAGGTCCTTACCCCTTAGTTTACGTCCATAGGAGGGCAGTTTAGAGTTCTGTTCTCTACTCTGCAGGTTCCTGCGGAAAGTTCGCTCTATGCGAATGCTTACCATCTTAACAGTGCGGTTGTAGATTATAACCACCATCAGTATAATGCTTATCACCACATGCCAGAACCACCAGAGCGGAGAGAGGGCATTCAGTATATAATAGATGATGGCACAGCCCAGACAGAATTTCAGCGCTATGATAATCCTCAAGAGCAGGCGATGGAACTTATTGAACCTGCGCAAGTATTTGGCTTCTTCCGAACGGTTCTTCTTAACCACAATAGGACGCACACAGGGCGATACCAGTACCAGCGTTATAATGCCGCATACCAAGTTACCGTACCATGGTCCGCATATCTGACGCAGCAACGGCAGAAGGGCGGCAAAGCTGCCTCCTATGATAGCCGAGCATAGTGTCAGGTAAACAATTGTCTGAATGATTACACCACGCAGGAAGGTCTTCCATACATTGCCCAGATTATATTTACTCAGGATCTGCAGACGCCTGCGCTTCAGCGTAGCAAAGCGATTATCCGATATATTCTTGGGAATATACTTTTCTATTCTGGCATAGAACTTATCAGAGAACTTAATGATATAAGGTGTAAAGAAGGTGGTAATGATACTTACTGCTACCACCACAGGATAGATGAATTTGCTGGTTACACCCAAGGATTCGCCCAACGAGGCAATGATGAAGGCAAACTCGCCTATCTGTACCAACGAGAAGCCGCATTTTATGGAATCCTTCAGGTCGTTACCAGAGATGAGGAAACTAAGGCTGCCCAATATCATCTGACCGAATATAACAGCCAGCGTAATTACTATGATAGGCAACCAGTATTGCAACAGAATTTGGGGATCTACCAACATGCCCACACTCACAAAGAAGATAGCTCCGAAGAAATCCTTCAGCGAACTGATAGACTTTATGATACGTTCAGAATCTGTTGTCTCTGCCATGATACTTCCCATCATGAAGGCACCGAAGGCAGGGCTGTATCCTACACTCGATGCTATCACTACCAGCAGGAAGCACAGTCCTACGCTAACTATCAGCAGAGTCTCTGTATTGATGTATTTCTTGAACCTGCGTAATATCAGCGGAACAAGGAATATACCCACCAGGAACCATAACAGCAGGAAGAAGCCCAGCTTCATCATACTGTTCAATAGCTCCACACCCTCGAACTTTCTGCTGACAGCCAAGGCACTGAGTATTACCATCAGCAAGATACCCAGTATATCCTCCAGTATCAGAACAGAAAGCACCTTCGAGGCAAAGCGTTGCAGACGCAATCCCAGATCATCGAAGGCCTTATAGATAATAGTTGTGGAACTCATAGCCAGCATACCTCCCAGGAAGAGGCGGTCCATATCGCTCCAGCCAAAGAGCCATCCCACCTCACTGCCTACACTTATCATGCACGACATTACCAGCAGAGCAGCTATGATAGGTTGCAAGCCCATCTTTATGATACGTCTGAAGGAGAATTCCAATCCTAATGTAAACATCAGGAATATCACACCTATCTGGCTCCAGTTGCTTATACTGGTACTGTCCATTACAGAAGGTGTATAGGTCATATGCGGACCGGCCAGAAAACCAGCTACAATATAACCCAATACCAGCGGTTGCCGCAACTTCTTAAAGATGATGGTTACGGCGCCAGCTACTATCAGTATGTAAGCAAGGTCTATTATCAGGCGGGGAAGTTCTTCCATTTAGTAAATTGAGAATTGAGAATTTTATTTATTTTATATACCAAATTTTAATTCATTATTCATAATTACGCTAACCGCTAACCTTTAAACGCTAATCATAATCCCAGTTGCTCTGATATCTCCAACATTTTGTTGATGGGTCTGATGGCTTTCTCTGCTACTTCCTTATCAACCTCTACTGTGGGCCATTCATATTTCAGGCAGTTATAGAGTTTCTGCATCGTTATGAGCTTCATGAAGTTGCATTCGTTGCAGGCACAAGTGCTGTCTTCTGGCGGAGCAGGAATGAAGGTCTTCTCTGGGCAGGCCTTCTGCATCTCGTGCAGAATACCGCTCTCTGTGGCTACGATAAACTCTGTTGCCTCGTCGCTGATGCTGAACTTTAGCAATGCTGCCGTACTGCCCACCTTGTCTGCTACCTTCACCACAGCACCCTTACATTCCGGATGCACCAGTATCTTAGCCTGGGGATGCTCAGCCTTCAGCTGCAGAATCTTTTCCAGCGAGAACTTCTCGTGTACGTGGCAGGCACCATTCCATAACAGCATGTTACGACCTGTTATGCTATTGATATAATTACCCAGGTTCTGATCAGGACCAAAGATAATCTTCTCTTCCTGAGGGAAACTCTCTACTATCTGCTTGGCATTGCTGCTGGTTACTACAACGTCAGTCAGTGCCTTTGTGGCAGCCGTAGTGTTGACATAACTTATAACAGTATGATCGGGATGAGCCTTTACGAAGGCTTCGAACTCCTTGGCCGGACAACTCTCAGCCAGCGAACAGGTAGCATTCAGGTCGGGCACCAGAACAACCTTGTCGGGACAGAGAATCTTGTTGGTCTCGCCCATGAAGTGAACACCACACATCACTATGATGTCGGCATCCGTCTTGGCAGCCTTCTGTGCCAGTGCCAGGCTGTCGCCTATAAAGTCTGCTATATCCTGTATCTCTCCGTCTGTGTAATAGTGTGCCATGATAACGGCATTCTTCTCTTTACACATACGTCGGATTTCTGCTTTTATATCAGTGCCTTCGGGTATGGGTTCGTTTACATACCCCAGTTCTTTCCACTTTTTATCAATCATTATATATTATATTTTATTTTTTCTCTTTTAAAGATAAATAGTAATAGTGATGATGATGTCCTGTTAATTGTGTTAATAAGTTTGGATTATTGTTTGCATAAATATACAATTCACATTTTTGCTTACTTATCAACAGGGTTATCAACATTCACTTATCACTCATATCTTGCTCATTTCTATATGTTTTAGCCTATTCTGACTCTATACTTATCAACACCTGTTTATTTCTTGCAAATATAAAGAAAATCTCTCATATATTAGTTTAATAACTCAAGAAAAATGTGTTGAAACCCTCATAATAACTCTTATACGTTTTGTTAATAACTATTTTTGGGGTAGTTTTGCACTACTTTATGTTAATAATTATGGATATTTCCACAGGTTTTTATCAGAGTTATCAACATATTTTGTTAATTTTGTGGAAAACTTTTTTCAATTAATAATTAGAGAGTATTTTCTTTTAAAGATAAGATGAGGAAACTGAAGGTTACTGAAATGGGCAGAAAGAGTGTGGAGGAGTTTAAGGATTCGCACAAAATGCCCTTGGTGGTTGTTCTGGATCACGTAAGAAGTCTTTATAATGTGGGTAGTGTCTTCCGTACCAGCGATGCTTTTCTGGTGCAGGGCATCTGCCTGTGTGGTATTACGGCCCAGCCTCCTCATCCTGAAATCCATAAGACAGCCCTTGGTGCCGAGGATAGTGTAGAGTGGAAATACTTTCAGCAGACACAGGATGCTGTAGAGTGGTTGAAAACTTTGGGTTATACCGTCTTGGCTATCGAGCAGTGCGAGGGCAGTACCATGTTGCAGGACTTTCAGCCCGACAGGGATAAGAAGTATGCCGTAGTCCTGGGCAACGAGGTGAAAGGTGTTCAGCAAGAGGTGGTGGATATGTGCGACGGATGCATAGAGATTCCTCAGTTCGGAACCAAGCACAGTATGAACGTAAGTGTTACGGCTGGAATTATAATATGGTCTATAGCTGACCGTTTTCTACTAACAGGACAACCCGCTCAATAAGTTTATCATCGTCCTCTGGCTGATATTCTTTCTTCAGCGAGGCACGGAAGGTCCATGCAAATATCTGATAGAATGTAGCCTTTGTAGGGCCAAAGAATGCCTTTACTATCTCGTAAGAGCTTTGGTTACATTCTCTGTCCACCAACTTTATTAACAGCTTACCCTGGCTATACGTCAGTTTCTTCATCTCAGGGGTGTACTGACGCTTGATATCCTTTTCTATATTGGCTATGTGCTGCTGCTTGGATTTCTTGTCGGGCAGCATCTCCAGTATCTCGTAGGTCTCGTTTATAATACCGTTCACACGTTGGGCTATTGGCAGAACCTTCTTAACATTATACACCAGTCTGTTGAATTCGCGGCGCTGCTTTTCGCTCTTGAATTTCAGCGGTGCATACACCCACACGCCCGGATCCCACGTATAGCACCAGATAGTATCGCCGTTCTCTATTATAGGGTCCTTATAGCGGTATCGTTGTATTTTCAGTTTATAGCCTCGTGTTTCCATTGGAATCTCGAGTTCGCCAAAATCCTCTCCTTGTGCCTTAATGAAAGTGGGAAAGAGGAGGCATAAACTGATTATAAAGAAGAAATACCTCATTTTCGGATGCAAAAATAATAAATAATGTTCAATGCTCAATGTTCAATGCTCAATGTTTAAACTTTGTTTAATTTTTTTTCATAACTTTGCCCTTGTTATGAGTACAATTATCTATCCTTCACCCATTTTCGGCCCTATTCATAGCCGCAGGTTGGGTATTTCCTTAGGTATAAATCTGCTGCCCGAGGGTGGTAAGCTATGCAGCTTCGACTGCATATATTGCGAGTGCGGACTGAATCGCGAGCGTCGCACTCATAATCCCCTACCCTCTGTCGATAAAGTGGAAAGCTGTCTAAAGGAGAAACTTGAAGAACTGAAGAAAGAAGGCATTACACCCGATGTGTTTACTTTTGCCGGAAACGGAGAACCAACGCTGAATCCGCATTTCCCAGAGGTTGTAGAAAGGGTGATAAAGGTACGTAATGAATATTGCCCCAATGCCAAGATAAGCATCCTCAGTAATGCCACACAGATTCACAGGCCAGAGATCAGGGAAGCCTTGCTGAAGTTCGACAATAACATTCAGAAGCTGGATACCGTCTCGCCCCTATATATTAATAAGGTAGATCGTCCGCAGGGACATTACGATGTGCAGGAGCAGATCCGTAACCTTATGCTCTTCCAGGGACATGTAATCATTCAGACCATGTTTATGGACGGAATGCTGGACGGAGAGAGTGTCTGCAATACTACGCCCGACTATGTGGAACCCTATATAGAGGCCCTGAAGCGCATCCGCCCCGCCAAGGTAATGATTTACACCATAGATCGTGAGACACCCGTGCAGGGCTTGCAGAAGGCCACTCCAGAGGTCTTGGACGCCATAGCCGAGCAGATTAGAAAGGCAGGCTTTGAGTGTAGTGTAAGCTATTAGAAAAAAAATATTCAACTTTCTGAAGTAGTTAAGTAGGCAGTAGTTAAGTAGTTAAGCCGTTACTATGCTCAACTGTAATTTCAATGACAAAGTATTGGCTTAACTACTATCCGAAGGATGAGCGAAGCGATGACTACTTAACTTCTTAACTAAAAAGAAGTTGAGAAACATTCGAAATTTCAATAATAATATTATGGAACAAAGTGCTTTTTTTGATGTTTGTGGCATCATGGCCAGTGTCTTCATGATTCTGGGTTATCTGCCACAAGCCATCGAGACGATTCGTACGCGCAATACAGACGGCATAGCGCTGCCCACCTTCCTGATGATGGCCATAGGTGCCTTTGCCTTTATGCTGCAAGGTCTGTTGCACAAGCCCGACATCCTTTGGTCCCTGTTCCTGACCAACCTTGTCACCTCAACTTGTAGCTGCATAGTCTTTGGTATTAAGATTTATAATGATTACTTTCGGAAACGTTAAACATTAAAATAGAGAATAAACAATGAAGAAAATGATGTTAATGATAGCCCTGGCACTTGTTTCTGTGGCAGGCTATTCACAGGAAGTGTTGGGCAAATGGTACACAGAGGCTGGCGATGCCCAAGTAGAAATCTATAAGGCTGGAGACAAGCTGAACGGTAAGATTATCTGGCTCTCTAAGGGTCCTGAGACAAAGGACACACACAACCCCGACAAGAAGCTACAAGAGCGCAAGCTGATGGGTGTTAATATCCTTTCCGGCCTAGCCAAGGGTAAGGACAAGTGGGAAGGCGGCAAGATCTATAACCCCAAGAACGGCAAGAGCTACAAGTGCACCATGTGGCTGGAGGGCGAGAGCCTGAAGGTAAGAGGCTACATTGGCCCCTTCTACGAGACACAGACTTGGAGCAAGAAGAAGTAAGGCATCATCCTTTGATTAATACAAAGCAGCCCAAGGGACAACTTCCCTTGGGCTGTTTTCGTGTATGCGCTAATTGATTAATCTTCTCTGTACTCCAGTATATCGCCTGGCTGACAATCCAGCACTTGGCAGATGGCCTCTAAGGTGGAGAAGCGGACGGCTTTGGCCTTTCCCGTCTTCAGGATAGAGAGGTTGGCTTGCGTAATGCCAATCTTCTCTGCCAGCTCCTGCGAAGACATCTTCCTTTTTGCCATCATCACATCTACATTAACTACTATACTCATAATCTTCTCTCCTTTACTTTAAATGGTCAGTTCCTGTTCCTCCTTCAGCTTGATTCCTATCGCAAACACCTCAGCTATAATCAGACAGAAGATGGCGAAGATAATGAAATATCCGTTATCTACCATATGATTTTTTAATCCGAGCAAATGTGTATTTCCGTACTTGTTTATATAGGAATCAGAGGACATAACAAAGTAAGTTGGCCACTCGCACAGTATTAGCACCACGTTATATATCAGTATTCCCTTTCCTGTCCAGCGCAGCAAAGACAAATTCTCCTTCACAAACACTTTGTCGCGATTGACGTTCACAATAAATCTGATGAATGATATGAATGCGCGTATCAGAAAATAGAATATAAACAGGGCTAGCATCATTGTTATCACAACTATTGCTTCTGGGACATCTCCTCCAGAAAATAGCGACTTATTGAATAGGATGAATCCCTTTACACATTCACTACCCGTCCAAGCTCCGCCTACGGCTAATAATGATAACGCCAGGATGCACAAAAAATTCAGTTTCTTTTTCATAATCGTTTTTATTTTTAAGGTTATTGTCTTAAATGGTCAGTTCCTGTTCCTCTTTCATTTTGATTCCTATGGCAAATACCTCGGCTATGATCAGGCAGAACATGCCAAGCACAAAAGTATCAGTCCCTGCGCCAACCCATTCCTCACATTCAATGATACAATTTAATGCGAAAGAATATACGAAAAAATATAAATAACAGCAGCCTATCCATCGCAGCAAAGGAATATTTTTCTTAACAAACACGTTCCCCTTGTTTATGTTCAGAATAAACTGGATGAATTTTATGAAGGAAATAATTCCAAGGATCAATAAAAATACAAATCCCACCAGAAGAACAATTAATTCTGCCTTACTGACATCATGCCAATTCACAGATGGATAGCCCAATTCCTCCTTTGAGAAGAAGGGGAAAACACAGAAGGGTAAAATTTCTTGCATCACAAGAAATACCAGCAAACAAATGCACAAAAAATTCAACGTTTTTTTCATAACCATTAGCTTATTTTATTGTTAAACGATAAATATTTTCTGCGCAAAAGTATGTATATTTTCAATACGTGCAAAACTTTTTCAATAAAAAATTATCGAAAAACAATAAATTTTTCCTTTTTGTATACATTATTATAAATAGAAAATAAAAGGACTGCCCTCTGTGGGACAGTCCTTTGTTTTATCTGTGAAAGTTAGCTTTATTCCTGAATCTTGGCAACTGGCCGAACGCTCATGCCAAGGTAGAGTTCATACGCAGAAGTTATATACGGAAGGTTCATTCGCTGATAGCCCGTATTGAAACGCAGATACGAAGCTTCGTTGCCAGGCTTATTCTTGCCAGATAGTGTGCCTGACCAATAGAGGCCATCGTATCTTACGCTATCGCCCTCGTTCAGGAATGTCTCTGGCGCTTCCGTTCCATTACACATGCCGCAGGCGGGCAGGAAGATGCTCTTGCCGTTCTTCTTGCTGGTAACCAAGAAGCCTTTCTTCTGCTGCGTCCATCGGCAGAGGGTCGTATCGCAGAGCTCGCGCCATTGCTCCAGTGTGGGAGTCGACCATTTCTGTCCCCAGTTTATGGTGGCGGCATCATCCTCGGGCTGCAGGGTCTTGGTCTCTGTATCCATGGTATAGGGGCCCGTCAGACGATGGTAAGTCCACTTATCCGTGAAACCCTTATCGCCCTGTACGGGCTTGCTGGCTAATGATTTTTCATAAGGCAGAGTGTATGTGCTCCAGCTGTATTCGTTCTTGGGTTCTGTCTCGCCCCAGGCATAGAAGTTGCCATACTCCTCGGCCTTCTTAGCCCCTACGTTGCAGTTGGCCCACACCGTCTTGCTGGGCAAGCCCAAATCCACATATTCGTGGCCGTCTATGCTGCACTTGCTGGTTGTTGTACACGATGTTGTCAGGAGCAGCGAGGCTGCCAAAAGCAACAGAATTGTAACCGTAAAGGTCTCCTTTTCGATAGAGCCCACATACTGCGATTTCTTGCCTTTCATATTGTTCTTTATGCTTGTTTTATGGGTTTTCCACGTCAAATGTACTATTTTTTAATATTCACTCCAAGCACAAAGACAATAATTAACAATTACGAAGATTATTTTAATATTCGTTTGAAGAAAAAGAAATCCCTGCAAGATTTTTCCTGCGGGGGTCTTTCTTATTGTTAGCAAACCACCTTAATGGGACGTGGGACGCTGGGACGCGGGACGTTTTACTGCGCAATTCTCTGCCTAACGCTTGGCTGTTACTGAGAAAAGATGTACTTTTACGGCGTAAAACATTAAAAAGGGGAAACAATATGAGTACGCAGGCATTAACAGGACTCCGTGACTATCTTTACGGAACGCTTTCCACTAACGATATGATGTGGCTTGTTGAAGAATTGCAAAATCAGAACGTGATGCTGCAGAAGGACGCTTTAGAACACACGAAGAAATTTTTGCTGAACTATTAAATGAAGATTTGACTGAGGCTGTATGAAAAGGATTCTATTAGTTAACATCCTGCTACTTGTAACACTTATTTGTTTTGCAGATGAGAAGGCTGACCTCAAAATGCAGAAAGGCTTAAAGAAGGTGTATGTGACAGAAACAATCACCGATGCCCCATATCCTCCTTATTATGCGACTACTCGTATAACTGTTGAGAGTCTGTACGAAGTAACAGAATCTACGCCTGATGGTTACATATTAGACGTTCGCAATACCAATGTCACCACAGATATGTGGACAAACAAAAAAGAAAACAATTACATCGGGGAACCGGTTTTCTCATATGAAACCGCGTTGGAAGA
>Ga0265299_10005558_pt1 | contig 11675 bp, 7 predicted proteins | sample AusTroGonzalo_MG_4_FD_193485 | JGI IMG/M metagenome (GOLD analysis project Ga0265299, IMG submission 193485) | Bovine rumen microbial communities from tropical cattle in Woodstock, Queensland, Australia - Gonzalo_02 | ecosystem: Host-associated > Mammals > Digestive system > Stomach > Rumen ...
CGAAGTGAACGATGCCTACCAGAGCGTGTTCCCACCCGATGTCAATGCCGTATTCGATCATGGCAAACGTGCCGTCTCGTCGTTCCCCATCGCTACAGGCACCTATTATAAGATGGACTACTCGGCAGGCGTGGATATCTCGAACTACAAGAACATCTACGTGCCGACGAGTTATATGGCCGTCAATTCAAAGTACGACTTCGAGGGCGGCTACGAGAACGATACCAAGGGCGGTATGCTACACGTGGCCAGCCACCATTTCTCGCCAGGCAAGAAACAGTGGACGTGGGGTAATGGTGACTTCGGACGTGCGTGGGACAGGAATCTGACAGATGATAGATTAGAAATGAGAGATGAAAGATGTGATATGCCTCAGGGCGGTAATTCCTGTGAACAGGGTAATCATATCTCTCATCTCTCATCTCTCATCTCTCAACTAAAACCTGGTTTCCGCCCCTATATTGAACTGATGGCAGGTGTCTATACTGAGAACCAGCCCGACTTCACGTGGCTCATGCCCTACGAGGAGAAGCAGTTTGTGCAGTACTTCATGCCCTATCGCGAACTGGGCATTGTAAAGCAGGCGTCGAAGGATTTTGTGATGAACATCGAGGAAGTCGGCAAACATAAAGTTACCTTTAAGATCCTGGCTACATCCAAGAAAACCGTCAGGATCATCCTCGACGGAGAGGATGGCGAAGTGTATTACGACAAGGTGGTAACGCTGACACCAGAGGAGGTGTTGACAGAAACCGTAGAGACGGGCAATGAGCAGATATCAGACTTGCGCTTAGACATTGACCGTCCAGACGACACACGCATGCATCACTATTTGACGTGGTATGAGGAGCCAGACGAGATTCGTCCCATTCCCGATGCTGCTGAGGCTGCCCTCTCGCCACAAGACACAAAGACTGTCGATCAACTCTACCTCACAGGCCTGCATTTGGAGCAGTACCGCCATGCTACGTGGAGCGCCCTCGACTACTACGAGGAGGCTCTGCGCCGTGATCCGCTGGATTACCGCTGCAACATGCAGATGGGCCTCTGGTATTTGCGTCGTGCCCGCTTTGAGAAGGCTGAAGGTTATCTGAAGACCGCTGTCAAGGTGCTGAAGAAACGCAATCCGAATCCCTACGACGGTGAGCCGCAGTTCTATCTGGGTGTCGTCAATAAGTTCCTGGGAAAGATAGAGTCAGCCTATGAATGTTTTTGGAAATCCACATGGAACAAGGCATGGGCAGATGCCGGCTACTATGAGGCTGCCTGCATCAGCGTCTCTGACAAACGTTGGGAGGATGCCCTTGACGAACTGGAACGTGCACTGATCAGCAATAGTCACAACCATCAGGCGCGAGCCTTGAAGGCTGTCGTGCTGCGCAAACTGGGACGCCAGGATGAGGCTTTGGCATGGATCAATGAATCATATAAGATTGACCGCTTCAACTACCTTTGCATGGTCGAGGAACATCTGCTGACGAATAGCGATGAGCCTTTGGAGCGCATGGTGGAACTGATGCATGGCAATATCTATAACTATCATGAGATAGCCCTCGACTATATGCATGCAGGCCTTGATGATGAGGCCATACAGGTACTGCAGACGGCCATTGACCATCACGTGGAAGAATCACCGATGACCTATTATTATATGGCTTATCTCAGTAATATGATGGACTCAGTAGCATATAGTCAGAAAGCAGCTCAGGCCAATCCTGACTATTGTTTCCCCAACCGTATGGAAGATGCTTACATCCTACAGGAACTGGACTTTATACCCTTCTTTGATGATGCCCGAGCACCATACTATCTGGGATGCTTGTATTACGACAAACGCCAATACGATATTGCGATTAAGTACTGGGAAAAGTCAGCCAAGCTTGACCCCGACTTCCCAACCGTATGGCGCAACCTCGCCTTAGCTCGCTTCAATAAGCAGGACAAGCAGGACGAGGCCCTTGAATATATGGAAAAGGCCTTCCATCTGGACGAGACAGACAGTCGTATCCTCATGGAGTTAGACCAACTCTACAAACGTCTGCATAAGCCGCATCAGGAACGTTTGGACTTCCTTCAGCAGTATCCGCAACTCGTTGCGCAGCGCGACGACCTCATATTGGAAGAGATTACCCTGCTCAACCAGCTTGGACGTTACGAAGAGGCCAAGGCTAAGCTCGATGCCCACCAGTTCCATCCTTGGGAGGGAGGCGAAGGCAAGGTGCCTGCACAGTATCAGATATGTCGCATCGAGATCGCGAAGCAATTGCTAAGTGAAAAGGGAAAAGTAAATAGTGAAAAATATGCTGCCGCCCAACAAGAAGCCAAACGCCTCTTGGAGGAATGTCTCGTCTATCCGCCACACCTTGGCGAGGGCAAACTCTATGGTGCACAGGAAAACGACATCCTCTACTTCCTCGGACGTTACGAAGAGGGTACCGCTGGACCTACAGAACCTGCTGCCGCCATGTACTACAACGATGCCAAGCCCGACAAGATTTTCTATGCAGGTTTGTGCTATCGCAAACTTGGTCAGGAGGACAAGGCCCGCAGCCTGTTCCATAAGCTCATCAACTACGGCAAGCAGCACATCTATGATAAGGTGGTCATGGACTACTTCGCTGTATCCCTGCCTGACTTGTTGATATGGGACGACTCTCTGGACACCAAGAACCTGATCCACTGCAAGTACATGCTGGCACTTGGCTACTATGGCATGGGCGACAAGGAGAAGGCGCTGGAATATTTGGCTGAGGTCGAGGAACTCGACAACAACCATCAGGGCATCCAGCAATTCCGCACGTTTATCGATGCCGACCTATAGTCAAGCCTTTCGCCGTAAGATGCCGACGACTATCAGCAGGTAGCCGACCAGACAGACGATAGGTGCTACGACAATCCTTCGAACCGAGAAGATATCGAGTTCGAAGGATTTTTCTGTGCTCCCGTCGCCAGACATCAGGATGTAGCCCGTTGCAATCAGACAACAGGCCATGATGATGATGTTTCGGCTGGTCATCAGGACGCGGATGGTGCGTTTAACGCTGTTGGATATAGTGCTCATATTGACGGATGTATTGTTTGAAAATGTTTGTTCTTTCATGTTTCGCTGCCACGGCCAGTGCCTGCTGCATGGTTTGCAGCCATTCGTTGCGCGAATAGCTTGACCCGGCACGACGTGTGGGCTTGATGGTGTCAATCCACGAGAGCCATTCGAAGGAACGGCATAGCAGATTGTTGACGATGTCGTCGCCCTGTTTGGGCAGGTTGCTTGCATAGAAACAGCGGGCCATAGCGAGGGCTGCATCCGTATAGGGCACATTCTCGTGTGGCATCTCCTGTTGCCACTTGTGGCAGACTTCTAACGCCCGCTTCGTGTCGTCCTGCTGTAGCAGTGAGTCGATAAGTATGCCCATGATGAGTTGATGCGTATCGGCCATGCGTTTTACATCTTCATCAACGTAAATACCTTTCGTGTTGAGACCACCATAACGGAAACGGTGCATGATGTTGTCGTAGAGCCGTTCCACATCGACCTGCTGACCCTTGGCGCTGGGCGATATGCGGTAGGCCAGTCCTTCAAGCACCAGATGGTCGCGCAGGAACGACAGGTTGTTACCCATGCTGATGGACATATAGAAAGGACGGCTCCAGACGGCATTCGACAACATCTCCAGCACCATCAACTCGTTTTTCAGCAGATACTGTTTTCCTTTCAACGAGATGGTCATCGAGTCTTTTCCCGACGTGATGGTCAGGCTGTCAGTATTGATGGGCAGATATTCAAGTCTGCCTTGCTGATAGTCTTCATGGCTCCAGCCGATGGGTAGGGCAGGGGAGTCGTAGGCAGGCCGTTTCATCTGGTCTATATACCAGTCGGTCTGCAGATACTCCAAGTTGCAATCGCGTGCATCTCTGCGCACACCCTCCACCTCTTGGTTATACCACAGCGGGAACGTGTCGTTGTCGCCGTTCGTGAAGATAACGGGCTTGCCCTCGTCCTGCATGCTCATCAGGTAATTCTGTCCGAAGTCGCGACAGGTGTATCGGCCTGAACGGTCGTGGTCGTCCCACGTCTGTGAAACCATCTGGAGCGGAACCAATAGACAGAGAGCCTCACCCCCGACCCCTCTCCAAAAGGCGAGGGGAGTAAATACTTTTACTGTTTGTTTCTGTCCTTGAGAGGGGATGGGGGTGAGGCCTGCAACTCCCAACCCAATCCAAATAGCAAAGGCATAGAACGAGCCGACATAGGCATAGTCGCGCTCACGCGGTTGCATCGGCGTTTGATTCAGATAGACCACGATAGCCAGTCCTGTCATCACAAACAGCAGCGTGACAATCCATAGCTGTTGACGACCCTCACGCCCTCGCCGCCATTGCCAGACGATGCCTAACAGACCCAGTATCAGCGGCAGACCATAGAACACGTTACGGCCTTTGTTCTCGGCCAAGTCGGATGGCAGTTTCGACGTGTCGCAGCCTAACAGCCAGTCGTCAATCCATCGGAAGCCTGTTATCCAGTTGCCGTGTTCCACCTCGCCGTTTCCTTGGATGTTATTCTGACGGCCCACGAAGTTCCAAAGGAAGTAGCGCCAATACATGAAGTTTACTTGATAGCTCAGGAAGTACCGTAGGTTTTCGGCTTTGGTCGGCACACCGTTCTGGGTCTTGATGTCGCCCAACCAACTCTCGTAAGCTTTGGCGTGGTACATAGAGTAGATACGCGGATATAAGGGTGTCTCGCCATATTGCTCGCGACTCAGGTATTTGCCCAATGTCGAGAGGGATTTGGGCTCGTTCTCACACATTGGCGGACAGGCATTGGCCCGAATCAAGATGACGCCATAGCTGCTGAAACCCACTAAGAACATCAGCAGACAGGTCAGTGACAGTTTGAGCAGTCTGCGTCGTTGTCTGACAAGTCGCTTGATGAGCTTATCCTTGCGGAACCAGACCACGAAGGCCATAGCGGGCAGGCAGAGCAGACAGAGCAGGTGGACACCGATGGACAGGCCTGTGATATAGGCAATCAAGATAATCCAACGGTCACTGCGAGGACTGTCAGCCTCGTTCTCCCACTTCAATATCAGCCAGAACATGACAGCGGTAAGGAACGACGAAAAAGCATAGACCTCTGCCTCGACTGCTGAGAACCAGAACGTGTCGCTGAAGGTGTAGGCCAATGCCCCCACCAGTCCGCACGCCTCGATGGTCATCACGTTTGGTATGGTTAGCGTATCGCCTGTCGGACAAATCAATTTGTGTGCTAAGTGTGTGATGGTAAGGAACAGGAAGAAGATGCAACCTGCACTCAACAGGGCCGACAATAGATTGACCATCAATGCCACTTGTGACGGATTGCTGGCGAATTGCGAAAACAGATTGGCTACCAGCATAAAGAACGGTGCGCCAGGCGGATGTCCGATTTCCAGTTTGTATCCGCACGCAATGAATTCAGGACAGTCCCACAGGCTGGCGGTCGGCTCTACAGTGAGACCATACACCATAGTGGCAATGGCAAAAGTCAGCCATGCCATCAAGGTGTTCAGTTTCGAAAAAGTTGTTTGTTGCATCATACGTTTGCCATTTTTTCGGCAAAGGTATGAAGAGATACAATCGTGAGCAAAAATAATGTCTGACATTTCTCTGACAAATGTCAGAGTGTGACGTTACGAATTTCTGACAATCAACTGACAGAGGACCTAACTACTTGAATTTCAATTCGTATGCCCGTCCTCTTTCAGACTCTATTTTCAAGTCGGAATGTTGCTCGATGATAGGTTTCAGTCTGCGAATCAGCGTATAAAGCGTCTCGCTGGCATCAGGTTTCTTGGGCCATAGCGCGTCACAAATCTCGGCTTTTGTCAAATGGTAAGCGCTCGAATGGAAGAACATCTCCATCAACTGCTGTTGCATGGGTGTCAGTTTGATGCGCTGCCCTTGTGCATCGTAGAACATTCCTTCTGACTCTGCATAGCACAATCCGCCATATTGCAGCGTGCCTGCTAATTGTATGACTTGCTGACGTCGGCGATAGAAACAGAAAGCTGCCCACAACAGCGTCAACGTCCATAAGACAGCTGTCAGTCTTTGGTCGGACAGGCTGAAAATGGTGGCCTCTGAACAGCGGGCGTAAGCCTTGAACTTTTGTCCCTTGGTATCCACTGCAATCGTTGCCTTGCCACGCAGTTCAGCTATCTGCAGGTGACTGTTGAACGAGCGGATGGTGTCTTGCGTAATAACGTCACTCTGCTGCTTGGCTAATGCCGATGATAGCGCTTGACTCATGTCACGCTCTACCAGTCGTTCCGTCGTGCGATAACTCTTGATACTTGTTGCTCCCGAAGCTATAATCAGCACGAAGAGCACGATGACTAAATACTTCTGTTTCATAACTGCCTGCGAAGGTACAAAGAAATGAGCAAATAAACAAAAATATTTGTATTTTTTCAGACATGTTAATCGACCATGCTCAGTTGCTCGATTGATCATTTACGAATGAATAGAATAATATTATTTCAGCATTTCTTCGGCCTTCTGCATCATTTCCAGTAGTTGGGCGTTGGGCTGTTCCTCTTTGCGGGCAAGTTCAAGGAACTGCTGGTAATAGGACTTGGCCTGTTCGCTGTCTTTCAGTAGATAGGCGTAGGCATTGGCTAAGTTAAAATAGGTGGCGATGGAGGTGGGATTCCAGGTTAGATGTTCTTTCCAGACAGTCACAGCTTCTTCGTAATGCTGGGACAGATAGTAGCCCTCGCCCTCAGATAGCGTGATAGCCTTCATAATGGTGGGGTCGGGTTTCATCAGCTCTTTGGCGATGCTGAGATAGCGCAACCCCTCGGGATAGCGCTTCGTGTCGATACATACCACGCCTAAGCGATAGGCTGCACCATAGTGTTGCATCTGCGATAGGTAGAGGGCGCCTTTCAGGTGTTCGTAGGCCTGTTCCAAGTCTTGAAGCTGGGCGTAACACATACCTGCTGAATAAAGCGTGTTGAACGTGGAATCGCCTTGCTGCAATAGTTTCTTATACCACAGGGCAGCAGCCTTAAAATCCCTTTCCAAGAAGAAGGCATCGGCTACAGCGCGGTTGACCAGCATGTTGTTCTCATCATACTGTGAGCAATAGTCCAGACCGTATTGCAGCGCCTTTTGTGGTTGTTCCTTCTGGGACAAGGCGGTCGCCAATCCTGCAACGGTTTCGCCATCTGTCGGATAGCGTCCCACCAACTGGCTGGCCCAATAAATATAGGAGTCAGTGTCACTTTGCTTTTGGTAGCTGTTAGCCAATTGACGGAATGCCTCGTGTGAGAGACTATCCTCAGGAACCTGCTTCAGCAGGTCGGAGGTCTTGCGGTAGTTGCCCCGTTTGTAATAACAATCGGCCAACTTGATTCGTATCGCCAAATCTTCGGACATATCGAAGGCAGCCTGATAGTTTTCTAAGGCCTCAAACGTATTGTAAGCCTGCATACAGCTGTCGCCTTGTGCTATCAATCGTATCAGCAAATCCTGATTCTTTATACGCTTTTCCTTAGCAGGTTTCGGCATCTTGACCCCCATCGATTTCAGGTATTCCGCCAAGGACCCCATCCCTTTCTCCTTGCGCCATTCGTCCACCTTCTTGGGATTCAGCAGTTGATAGACGGTCTGTGTGCCGTCTGCCGCAACATCCAATTGTGAGCCATACTTCTGTGGTCTTCCTTCAAACATGGCGATACGGTCTTCCATCGTGGCCACCTGCCAAGGTGCGATGTCTCCTCTGGCTGCTGCCCTCTGGAACAGCGGCAGATATTTCCGCTCTGTCTCGACTGGTGCATGCTGGATGATGGTCCAAAACGCCTCACATGCGTCGCCGACAGCCTCGCTACCAACGAAGCCGCGTTTATCGAGAATGTCGCAAATTTCTATCTGATTCAGACTGTCAACTCGCTGCATCTCTCGCAATATTGCATCAATCTTCGCCTTGTCTCTCGGCTTCGCTTGATTGGCTATAAGCCACTTTTGGCGGATGCCTTGATCGGCCTCGCCAATCCGCAGAAGTCGCTGACGCAGTTCTTGGTCGGTATATCGCGCTTCCACACGCTTTTGCCGCACCGTCATGCTATCAGCAAACGCCTGCCAACGGGCATCGCCGTGCAGCGATGTCAGGTCTTCATCGTCCTTGAAATTTTTGGAATACCAGTTAGGCTCCTTCTCCATTCGTGCCCAAAGACGGCTGAACGCCACATCAGTCTTGCCTGCCAATGCTGCTGCGCATGCCGCATTATACAGATCCTTCCCATCAATGTTTAGTCCTGTCTGGAAAGCCTTGTCGAACATTGCGCTGGACTTGGCATACTCGCCACGAAAAAACAATGAGTCAGCCTTCTGAACGAACGTCTGATACTGGGCTCTGCTGGCGGTGGAAACCGTCAGCAGAGCAAGGGTCAGTATTGTCAATGCTTTATGCATCGTGAAAGCAAACTTTACTTCTCTTTAGACATGATAGTTTCTTTGGCTTGCAGACGGAAGCTGATGGGAATGGTGTATTTCACGTTGACAACCTTGCCATTCTGTTTGCCAGGTTTCCAGTTGGGCATGCCGTTGATGACGCGAAGTGCCTCAGCATCGAGGGCAGGATCCACAGACTTTACCACGCAGGCATCACTGATAGAGCCGTCCTTGTTGACGATGAACGTGGCAATTACACGGCCCTCTTTCTGAGCCTCTTCTGCTTCCTTCGGATACTTGATGCTCTTCGACAGATACTCGAACATTGCCATAGAACCGCCAGGGTACTCAGGCATCTGCTCAACAACGTCGAAGAATTCAGGCATCTGCTCAACGGGAGTAAAGACTTCTTTAGCCTGAATAACCTCTACTGGTTTAGTGGTTTTTTCAGCCTTGGGCTGTTCCACAACCGTTACTTGCTGACTGCCCATATTGACAGTGGCATTCTTCTTGCCCTTCTTGACAATCTTTTTCTGAGGCTGTTGATAAACGTAGTCATTGACAGTCTCTGCGTTGAGGGCAAGTGTGACGCCCACGATGGGCAGGAGGGCCAACAGCTTCCAATAGCTGCGGCTGGATGAATTTGTATGTAACATCATTGTGATTCGGTTTTTAAGAGTACTGTGATTAATTCCGTTAGCAATGGAGTACCCGCCAATGCTTGCGGCCTTGGTGATTAACAGATATTGATATTGACGCGCATTAATCCCTTGAGAGAGTACCTCACCGTCAGCCTCGTACTCATGGATGGCACGCAAATCCTGGCGTAGCATCCACATGGCAGGATTGAACCACTGCAGGGCGGTGAGTAGGTCGACGAGGACGACGTCGCAGGAGTGTCTGAGACGGATATGTCCACGTTCATGAGCAAGAATGGCAGCGTCATGTTCTTCGTAGTCGCTGCGGTTCATGACTATATAGCGCATCCAACTGAATGGTGGCACCTCAGTGTTACCGGTCACACAGAGAATGGTACCATCAGGTTGCGGATGACGTTCGCTTCTTCGTATCAGCAGCATGACTTTCACTATCGATGCCAGCGTATGGGCCAGCGTAGCCACTACACCTATTATAAATATAATGGGTAGCACGACTTGCCAGACTTCAGGCTTCGTATCTTCGGCCATCTCCATTTGCAGATCGCCAACAGACACCATCGGCATCGTGTCCAGCATTACCGTCTTGTGCATGGTAATCACGCACAATGGCAACACGAACGAGGCCACAGCCGTCAGCAACAACACGCCACGATTGACTCGGTGGAACGTCTCGCGGCTCAACATCAGGCGGTAGAACATGTAGAACACGATTATCAATACCGCCACTTTGGCATCGTATATCAGAAAGTCTTGCATACTATTCACTTTTCACTATTCACTATTCACTTTTCACTATTCTCTATTTGGTCGATGAGTTCGCGCAGTTCCTCTACGCTGATCTTCTCTTCCTTGACAAACGAGGAGACGGCAGAGAGGTAGGAGTCGTCGAAGTAGTTCTTGATGATACCTGCTATCGACTTACGTCCGTACTCTGCTTCAGAGATGAGAGGGTAGTACTGGTAGGTATTACCAAACTGCTTATGGTCGAGGAATCCCTCGCGCTCCAGAATCCTGACGATGGTCGAGAGCGTGTTGAAATGAGGGCGAGGCTCAGCATAATGCTCTTGCAACTCGCGGACAAACATTGGACCGTACTGCCAGTACAACTCCATGATTTCCTTTTCCTTGTTGGTCAGTTTCTTCATTACTTTCTGGGTTTTAAGTTAACCTTCTGTTTGCGTCAATTATCATATCTGCTGCAAAGTAACTAAAACTTTTCGTTATATACAACTAAAAGCCTTAGTTTTTAAACTATTTTAATTAGTTTATTTAGTTGTTAACGTATATGAAGCGTCTGGCTTTTTTCTTATTTGCTCAGTAGTTATCTAGAATCTGTTGAAGCTGTTCGCGCTGTCGCTGTTTCTTGGACTTACGCTTGGGTAGAATCTTGTCAATGACGATGGCAATCAGGCTGAGGGGGTTGACGCCAATGGTCATGGCACCGCCTTTTTGTTCTTTACGCTGTTCCTCCAGCCAATGGCTTTGGTAGGCCAGTTGCATGTTTGTACGCAGTTCAGGTGTCATGATGTTGATGGAGATGGGTGGATGTTTAGGCTGTATTTTACTTGGGTCGATTCTCATCATTGATGGTGGTATCGGACTAAGGGCTGACGAGTCGTGCAGTTCTGGCTTGATTGGTTCGTTGCGTAGCCACTCTTCAAAGTCATTTTTCGTCGAGTCTGGCACGTGGAGCCGCTTTACGCCCTCCTCAACCTGTGCCTTGACCATGATGGCCAGGGCGAGCAGTGAGAGTATCATGATGTATCGCCTAAAATCCATTTAGTTGCATGTTGATTAAAATCTGCTGCAAATTTAAGGATTATTCTTTGGCGAATATGTTATAAGAGCGTTATAAATACTTACAAATATAAAAATTAAGTCTTTCTTAAGCTAATTTTATTTTATTTGCTGAGTTTGTCAATCAATTCCAGGAAGCTGTTCATGTCCTCGTGGTGGAGCCAGTGGAGGTCGTGGATGTTGCCCTGCTTGTCGATGAGCTTGTAGGTGGGATAACCATTGACACCCACATAGTTCTCGATGGCGGCCTGCTGGTCTGCGGGCAGATTATAGTGTACGCAGTTGGGACCCGTCAGGTTGTACTCCTTGATGACGTTCTTCCACGACTCGTCGCTACTACGATTGGCCAGGTAGAGATACACGATGTCGTAGTCTTTTAAGGCTTCCTTCACCTTCCACGACTCCTTGAGGTTTCGCTTGCAGGGACCACACCATGTGCCCCAGATGTCGAGATAGACGATACGGCCTTTGTATGGCTCGATAATTTTGCGGAAGATCTTCTCACCGTCGCTCATGCCCTCGACATCGGTTGATGGGCGCAGACTGGCAGCATTAGCAATGTCTGAATTCTCAAGGGCAACGTACTTGTCGTTGATGGTCTTGACGGCGCTTAAGGCGGCAGACAGATGAACGTGTTGCTCAAAGAATTCTTGTACGGCGGGAACAAGTGGCTTGCGCGTCTGGTCGATCTGCCTATAGAAATGATGAGCCAAGGCAAGTTCCTTTAGGTTCTGGTCGGCCCCCGTAGCGTCAAGCGCATTCAGAATCTTGTAGCACTCGAAGAAC
>Ga0265299_10005559_pt1 | contig 11675 bp, 15 predicted proteins | sample AusTroGonzalo_MG_4_FD_193485 | JGI IMG/M metagenome (GOLD analysis project Ga0265299, IMG submission 193485) | Bovine rumen microbial communities from tropical cattle in Woodstock, Queensland, Australia - Gonzalo_02 | ecosystem: Host-associated > Mammals > Digestive system > Stomach > Rumen ...
TGAAGACGACGGGTTCGAAGCCAAACGGGAGATTCTTGGTGTTTTCCATAATAATTCCTTTGAAAGAGTTAAACTGTCCGTTATTTACCGGAACAATTATAATTTAAAAAATTTAAAGGTTTAAGAGGATATAAAAATGAAAAAGGGTGTCACCCTTACTTCATCAGATGATTGAAGTTGATGGCAATTTCCTTAACCATGTGGGTGATGGAAGACTGAAAGGTCATGCCAGTGCAGTCAACTTCCCTTCCACCCATGTGATCGGACCAGGGAGAACCTTCACCGTCGAATCCGACCCAAACCTCTTCGACGAGCAAGTGATGAGCTTTTTCCTTACTCGGATGGATGTAAAGCTGTTTTGCATTTACGCAAGCACAAACGCCTTGCTTAGGAGAACGGAAGGTGAGATAAAGACAACCGGTGTAGTCCTTTCCAATGACGAGATTATGCATGTGAGTACGCAATACGTATTCGACAGCAAATGCAGTGGCGAGTTGTTCGAAATAATTATCAATCTTTTTCATATCCATTCCTTTTGTTTATGTGATAAATTTAAAAAATTATGGATTGAAAATGATTAAAAAATCATTAATCGATGTTCCACAGATCGTAATGCTTGCGAATCTCATTACCCTCAAGGCAAGAGAAATCATCACCCGCATTGCGGAGATTCATCTTGTCCTTGCGGCGAAGAACACGATTATAGTTCGTCTTGAACTTCTTACCAGAAAAGCGAAGACCGCGCATAATTGACTCCTTTTAGAATTACCCGAAGATGTCCTTGTTGAGAAGCTGTGCGAGGAGACGGATCTGATCGGCAAAGCCCATGCGAGTGACATCGTAGAATTCTTCCTTGTAGGCGATGTAGATAGAACCACCAGAGATCACCATATCGATGTTGTAGTGGTCCTTGTTGAGCTGAGAGACGATTTCAACGATGTTAGTCATAATTAAACTCCTTTTCCGTTATTGATTATAATATAAAAAATTACGGAAAAGGAAAGGATAAAATTTTACTTATCCTTGTAACAATGTTCTTCGTCAAACTTCTTGAGTTTTTCGAGGATCTTGTCGACGGGTTCGTACTTTTCATCGTTAGTCCAGCCCTTGTATTCGAAAATCATGGCCATAGCCAAGTCATCGATGAGAGACCATTCCGGAGTCTCTGCTTCCCAACCAGAGAGACTGCAATCCGTAGTCTTTTCTCCGAAATCGATGTAAGGGCGCCAATCCGCGTTCGGGAAATGAGAGCACTTAACACAGGTATATCCGGACATGCCCCATCCGAGAGACTTAAACGTAATCGGATCCTTCTTGCGGACTTTGCCTTCATAACGCTTGAGAGTCATCTCTACGGTTTCATTGCCGAGAGTGAACGTGATAGTGCGACGCTTGCTAATTACTTCTTTGAGTGCCATATTGTACCTTCCTTTGTTTGATGATTATAATATAAAAATTTAAATAAACGGAAAAGATATAAAAACGACAAAACGGGTAACCGTCATTTTGTGACGATTACCCGTAGTGTGATCAGCAAAGATCTTTAGACTTTCACTGCCTTCTTGATGGCGTCGATGAGTGTGTTGTACTCCTTGACTCTCTTCAAAGAAGTGGTGAGATAAGTGGCATATCCCTTACATTCTTCGGAGTTGCACTTACCTCTGTCACAGAGAGTAATGTCAAAGCCATTGACCGAGAGTTCTTCGTAGTCTTTCTGCCAAGTTCGATTTCCGTAAGACGCATCGTCCATCACCTTCCAAGAAGCCTTGCCATTGACAACTTTGTAGATGACACGGAGATAAGCATCAGGAGCAGCACTACCATAGCGATCTCCTTCACGATGACAGATTGTCACCCTTGCATTGCGAACAAGTTCGTAATTCTTTGCGTCGATGTAGTTGAGATATCGACACGTGGTGTTGTACACGTTGAATTCGTACTTGTCAATGTCTTTTGCAAGGAATTTCGCCTTCTTGAGCGCATTCTTGGCGTACTTCAACATTTCTGCCTTGGAGTGTTCGTAGATTTGCTGCATATCTGGATCGTCGGAATAATTCAGATAGCAATAGCGAGACATTGCAATTTCGTATTCTGCATTCCGGTCCAAGCCGTTGTGAATGCACTTATTCACCTTGGAATTGACGCGAGACACAGTCTGGAGAATTGCCTTCAATTCCGCGTGATTGGTGTTTTCGATGATAAGCGTGGTCTTGTCTTCCGACATCTTGGCGTATTCCGTGCCAAGATAATCGTTAAGAGTCTTGACCGTCTTCGACCAATTCGCTCCAGGCACAGTAATGGTGTAGCCAAGCTTGTCATCTTCGAGCTTGGTCAGATTGAATTCCATCAGATCATGCTGAAGGGAATATTCACGCAGTCTGTCAACGTAGAGTTTGTTCTTGTTAGCATCGAATGCGACATTAAAGCCAGCATAGTGGTTGACAAGATCGCCAAAACATTCGAGGAGCTTCTTCAAAGAAGGCGGGATCTGAACGGAATTGTCGTTGAAGAATCCGCGGAGGTAGATGTGCTTCTGTGCGAAGCAAGTGTATTTTGCGGTCTTAAGGGTGGTGTTCTGAGTCTTGCTAATGCTGATCATGTGTAAATTCCTTTTAAAGAGTTAAACTGTCCGTTCCATTCCGGAACAATTATAATTTAAAAAATTCCTATTTGAAGGAAAATATAAAAACGACAAAAAGGGCAACCACCATTTCTGATGATTGCCCTTTCAAGGAGGTATTATGGCTTAAAGTTCGTAAGCGACAGCCTCTTCACGAGAGATGAAGTGGTGAATGCCAGGAGCACATTCGATCCAACGATTTTCTTCGAATCCGTTGTCCGGGACAATAGTTTTGCCAACTTCGTAGACAAATTCCTCGGAGTCATAGCAGCCATGCCAGCCAGCAATGGCTTTCTTATAGCGCTTCTTTCCGTCAAGGGAAGTGATGGAGAGGACCACGGCCTTGCTGGCGCGACATTTACGAGTTGTCGCAGAAGAGCGCTTGGCGTCAGCCGGAATTTTCAATTCGACAATCACAGATTCCTTGTGAGTGCTGCCCTTAAGCTTACGCTTCCCATAATCGGAGATTGCACTCCTGCCATTTTTGTAAAGACGAACACGAGCCTTCTTAAAGGCAATATATTCACCCTTTTCAGGACACGTGAGCTGGAAGCCTCTAGTGTAAGTATCAGGCAAACAGTTGATAAATGTCGATTTGTCAAGCTCTGCACCGACAAAATCGCATTCTTTGAATTTGCAATTGATGAATGTTTCACCTTCACGATGGATGAAATTGTTGGCCCTGCAGTGTTCAAACACACAGTATTCGAAAACAGTATTGCTGAAAGTCGAAATTTCGCTTCGGCACGGGCCTTGATTTGTGACATTGCAATACACGCAATTCTGCACCTTACAGGCGATAAAGCGAATATCACGCAAACCCGTCGGCAAGCGTGTGTTGAAGTGTTGTACTTCACAGTTGTCGTAGATAACGTCAAGTGAGTTATACTTACTGTAAGAGCGAACCACGAATTCTGCATCACGGAGCTTGCAATTCTTGTAAGTAATAGTCTTGACCTTGAACGTGGAGTCATTTTCATCTCTGTCAAATTCCTTGACTTCGATATAGTAAGACGGGTAGTTCTGCCAAAGATCGATGAATTGCACGCCATGCTTCATCTTAGATGGAACCAGGACGTTTTCAATCACGATGGAGTCCTTCGTTTTCAGCTCTTCGTTAATCTTTTCTGCAAGAGCCTTAGCGGTCATAGTGGTGTACTTAATCTTCTTGTTCTGGGCCATAATAATATCCTTTGAAAGAGTTTTAATTGTCTATTCCTTACCGGAACAATTATAATTTAAAAAATTCCAAATACCTTATGAATATAAAATTTACACACACTGCAACCGGCCTTAGCCGATGGCAGTGTCTATAAACGTCGGAAACCCCCCTCTCAGGCATTTGCCCTTGAGGGGGGAAGGAGGTATTATGGCTTAAAAGGTGACCTCGTCAGCGATCTTGCTGAAGACCGTGAAGTCGAGATTTCCTGCCTGAGAAGAGACCGAGTCAATCTTGAACAGGCCATGGAACTTGTAGAACGTAAGCGCCTTGTTATTGCCATGAAGAGTCTTGACAAAGATAAGCACCGGCTTCTTGATGTCGAGGACAAAGTCCTTGCCGTTAGCACGGAGGCTTTCGACCTTGTCCGCAAAGATGCGGTTGTGTCCAGTCACCGTCTTAACACCCTTGCGAGTGTAAGAGGCCTCACCCCTCTGGAGGAAGATGATGTTGTACTTGCTGGATACTTCTTCCATGCGGAAGTTGTTGGTCATCGGCTTGCCAGTGATGAAGGCGCAAGCGTCGTTCTTAGTGGAGAATTCCTTGTTGAGTTTCAGAGTTGCCATAATAATATATCCTTTTAAAAAGTTAATTGACTATTCCTTACCGGAACAATTATAATATAAAAAATTTAAAGGTTAATGTAATTAAAAAAATGAAAAACACCGTAGCCAGATTACTCCAACTACGGTGATTTCACTTCGTCGATAGGATAAGATTATTTGAAGCGCACTTCGAACTTGATCCCGTTACGGAAGACTTCGAATGTTTTCGAAGGAACCGCAACTTTATTGATAAGCATGTTGTACTTGCATGCATTGACTTTCTGATTGGCGTCCTGAATCTCATAACCCTGATTGTAGAGATCGTAGATAGCCTTGGACGCATTAGAGAGTTTGACGCGATTTTCGATGTTGGTGAGGATGTCCTTAATGCGAGGAACACCCTTATTGCCATTGATATAGCCGAATCCGATGTAGTCAGTTTTGTTGTTTCTGACACGAAGGAGTGTGCTGGTTACAATCGGACTCCATACCTTGGAGCGAGTATCATACCCTTCCTTCAGCAGGCGAGTTTCTTCAGAGGTACGAGGAGTCAGATCGGGTGTCTTGTGAGTGCGTTCACGAAGAGCTTCGTAGATGTAGCGTTCGACACATGCATCTGCGAATTCATCCCAGTCTACATCAATGCCATCCGTCAGACTGTATTGTGTCAAGTCAATGACATTATCCTTAATGTCATATCCAAGATCACGCACAATACCGGCGTCTTCAGGGCAGATATCGAGAGTCTTCTTAAAGAGAAGCTGATTCTTGACGAAGCTGATGCACTTGAAGTTGATAGCTTCATAGGACTTGCCCGTAGAAAGATCCACGGCTTCACCCTTGAGCACGAAGCTTACATTCAAGTTACCAGCTGAGCTGATCTCATACTTGGGGAGTTTGTAGTACGGGGTGTCCTGCTTAAACCGAACGCCCTGCTTATCTTCACCGGCCTTGCTGGTGTAAGTAGCAGGATCGTAGTTGTTGAGGAGATTAACGCGAACACCGGCCGTGTTGAGATTAGTCAGCAGTTCCAAAATATTTGTTTTAACCATTTTAATACCTTTCCTTTTGTTTGATTATAATATAAAAATTTAAAAGGTATATGTGTATATAAAGTGTGAATCACAAGTGGCCTGTGTCTACTCTGCTCATGCAAAATAGACAGAGGCCCCTTGCGGGGCAGGTGGCTTAGCCAGCCTTCTTAGCCATCTTGATGGCTGCCACGTAGAACATCTTGATGTCCGGGCAGAGGTCAGACAGCTTCGAGACCCAGAGATCACCCTTACGCTGGGCAGGCAGGATGGACTCCTGGATGAGGGTACGCTGAATGTCCACCTTCATCGACTGCATCAGCTGCAGGAAGTTGTGGGCATGCAGTTCCTCCAGGCTATCTTCATGCTGCTTCATCCACACCTTGACGCCATCGAAGAACGTCTGTGCAGCCGGAGCATCCATGTCCTTGAAGGTCTGCTCGAAGTCCGGAGTGAACACCTTCGCAGTGAGCACCATGTCGGCATTGAGGGCACGAGCACGGTTGAGATATTCGTTGAAGTTGGCAGCGATGTTGATACCGACCAACCCCTGTACTGCAGTGAGCACACACTTGCGTTTGAACGGATCCTGCAGGGCGTTATCCTTTTCAGCGGCATCCACAACTTCACCAACACATTCCCAGTTACGGCAGTTGGGGAAGACTGCAATCTGGTTAGCAGCCTGAGCCTGAGCTTCGATGGCTTCCATCATGTCCTTGTGCACCGGATCGAAGTGTTCAAAGTCGAGGTCGATCGGATGGTCACTGATGTAGTCAATGACACGCTGGTTAACACCCTTACGGATGAAATACTCCAACGTTTCCTGTACCGTCGGCTTGAAGTCGAACCAGACGAAACGAGACTTCTGAGCATTGTCCATCGTACCGACGGTGTAGTCACCGTAGTTGTCAGGGTTGATGCAAGCCACGATGCGGCTACCCTTCGGCAGGTGAACATCACCGTAGTTACCGTTGTTCGTCAGCTGCATGATAGCATTCTGGACGAGTTTAGTACCACGGTTAGCTTCGTCGATGAGCAACAGGACCGGTTCGGTCTGCAACATCCATTCCGGCGGGCAGAACTTGGTAACAAGTTCACCAGAGATCGACTTGACCTTTTCGGGCAAGCCGGTTACGTCACCGGTATCTGCGGCGTGAGCCGGATGCCAAGTAACGATACGAGTAAGACCCCAGAGGCCAGCAAGAGTGTTGCTGACCCATTCGGTCTTACCACAACCGTGGCAGCCGGTGAGCATCACAGACTTGTGAGCGGGGAGATAGAGACAGGACTGAGCAATTTCAGCGAGAGTAGCCATATTATTATATCCTTTTTTGAAGTGAAGTGGTGTGTTCCATTCCGGAACAATTATAATATAAAAAATTTAAAGGTTTAAGGAGGTATAATTTTCTAAATCTTTGTTGCAAGATTTTCAATCGATACCAGCTTTTCAACGCACGGCAGCTTGCCAGACTTAACGTCCGACTCGTACTTGCCTACACATTTACTGAGTGTATCCGTGTACTTGATAGTACCGGTTAACCCACCATTAAATTTGAAGGTGAACTGAAATGTTGATTTGTTTTCCATTATGTGTATAATTTAAAAAATTAAGGGGTTAAATTAAATAAAAAGTGAGGATCACTAGTTGCATGATCCTCACTTAGAACATAAGAAAAACAAAGAAGCTTAATGCTTCTTGCTGTCGAGGTACTCGTTGAGAGACTTCATGCTCATCTGGTGTTTGCCCACCCAAGCCGGAGCATCAACCGCAGTCGGGGTACGAATGATGAAGATGTCACGATATTCCTTCGGGCGGCTCCATTCGAATCCGCAGTCAGTGAGAACGATGATGGCATCGTAGTGCAACCTCTCCTTGTGGATGAGATCGATAATGCACTGAGGATTGGTGCCACCACCACCCGTGACGTTGGATTCGTGCATGGGCTTCAGCTGAGCCGAAGGCTTTTCGCAACTACAATCCCACCAGGCGAAGTCGACATCGGCTTCAAACTTGATGAAGTCATTCACAGTTGCGATGCACAGCTTAATGTCATCGCTACCCATAGAACCAGAGGCATCCGCAAAGATACCGAGATGGAACTGCTGGTCGTGGCGTTTACCGGGCAAGATACCGGACCATTCCGGGTTGCGGCGGTTATACTTCATACGAGTATCCAGCTGGTTGTCACTGTATGCCGTGGCAATGAAGTCACGCAGTGCCTGACGAGGGTCGACAACCTGACGGTTAGCTGCCAAGATCTTTTCACGAAGGTTACCCGGCATGTTACCCCACTGAGAAGCGTCGGTGGTGTTAACACGTTGAGCAATAGTAGACTCAGCGATGGAGTTTTCACCCCATTTGTCAGTCTGTGCAGGAGAGTTGTTGTTGAAGTGACGGTTAGCAGCATCACGCATCGGGTTATTGCCGCCACCACCCTGGCCCTGACCGTTACCCTTACCATTCTGGTTCTGGTTCTGCGGCTGCTGGCCCTGATTACCACCACCCTGACCATTGCCGTTACCCGGACCCTGAGGTCCCTTCTGCTTCTTGGACAGCATTTCATACAACACTTCCAACTGGCAGTCGGTATCATGGTTATATTCCGGCGGAAGTTCAGCACGGATACGAGGATTGGCATCGTTCGGCAAATCTTCACCGAAACGGACAGACTCGATAGCCGTCTTGAACAACGGGATGATACTGGGATCGTAGCAAACAATGTTGCTAGCCTTGTAGTTGAGCTGAGGATCAGCCAACTTACGAGTGCTGCAATGCTTCAGCAAGATGCGGTTGAGTTCCACACACAGGATAGCCGCAAGAGTTGCAGAGTTGATGCTGTCAATGAACTTGGTGTTGTATTCGATAATCGGGTTGACCGCATCGACCATGTTCACTCGAAGAGTTACCTCTTCATCTTCGACAGCACGGCGCTTAAACAGGCTGTAGAAGCGCAGGTAGTACGGAACACAGGCGCTGATGTTAGCAAGAGCGCCACTGAATTTTTCATCGACTGTTTGAATTAGGATTGCCATTTAATTACTCCTTGTTTTTGATTATGTGTATAATATAAAAATTTTTAAGGTTTATATACCTAAAATTTTCAAAATTCATGCCACATGAATCAAATGCTTTCAATCTCTTTGAGGAGTGCAAGCTCGTCTTTGAGCTGCTTCATTCTTTCCGAGACTACCACGTTATTGTGAACGATTTCGACGTACTTGTCAATAGTCAACTCGGAAATCAGGTACGTCTTGACTTCCGGATTCTTGACTTGCTCTTCTGTTTCTGCGTTCAGTAAAGCAGAGTAGTCGTAGACAACGTTTTCATTCTTGTCGACATTCGCAGCAGAATTACTGTAGTAAGCTACCACAGCTTTGTTCCCGAGCCACGGTACTTCCTGTGGAAACTTATAGACAGTACGTACAGCAACACCCGAAAACGCCATGTTTCGGGTGAAGTTCTCACTGAACTGCTGCATTGTTTCGTGTAGATATTTAATCTGCATTGTTAATACCTTCCTTAATTGTATGTGTATAATATAAAAATTTTTAAAGGAAGGATGGAAATAAAGTGTGAATTACATGTGGCTAGTCTTCTTCATCGTCATCCTTTGACATATAGTCATTGATAAGGTTGTACACAAGCATGATGAGCACCTTCTGTTTCGGAGTAAGCTCGAACTTGAATTCTTCGACATCCTTGAAGTCATTGAATGCGTGATCTTTAGCTGCTTCAACACACAGAGAAAGAGACACGTCACCGATTAAGTTGTAGAATGCGTAGTTGATGTCTTGCTGCGTCATGAGTTCAGTCAACGCAGTGATCTCAGGCGGAGTAGAGTGCGTGATGGCCAACAAGTTACGGAGATTGTCACCGATCACCTTGTCTTCCAAGTTCGTATCATACATGATAGCCGAGCAAACTGCACGATACCCAGCTTCGAATTCCATCATGTAGCGGTTGACCTTACCCGATTGCGGATTGAGTGCATCGTAAGCTGCAGCATTCTTGACATCCATCGGGTCACATTTCCTGAACGCAGGCGAGATGTACTTGCCCTTGCTGATACACAAGTGCTGAAAGTGACTGCCTTCATGCAACAAGGTAAGTACGCCGTTTTCTGTTAACGTCAAGTACTTAGTCTTCTCGTTGTAGAAGGCGTCGTTTGCGTTCAGTGTGATACAGTCCGTGTCAAGCTGATTCGAGTACGTGCCATCCGGTCCGTCCGGGTCTTCCTGTCTGATGAGGAGAGCGCCCATCGGCTGTTTGGCGAGTAACTCGAGCAAGTCCTTGAAGTAGGCCTGTACACCCGGGTTGTCATAGTTCAACTTGAGATCTTTGACGCAACTAATAATTACTGGTCTTCTGAATGCCATAAGTATGTTCCTTTTGAATATGTGTATAATATAAAAAATTCCATAAGGAATTTAATTAAAATTTACACATTTCATGTTACAGGGTATTCAGAAGCTGCAAGTCAGCAGCGTTCATGATAGTTTCAAGCATGTTGCGCTGAAACACGTCTTCTGTTTCTTTCGGCAGATGCGGCCTTGTCTTTTCAGCATCTTCTTGAAGCTGTATCAAAGCCAGCTTAAGCTGATCGCCTTGCAGCTGTTTCTGCTTTTGTTCAATCTGTTTCGAGTACTGTTCTCCCCAAGCCTCAACTTTCTTGATAAACTCGTCACACGTCTTGTCATCGAGGCCGATCTTCTCCATGATCGATTGTACATCGGCGTACTCGACTTTCGTGAGTGCGTTGGTAGTTCTAAAAACTTGGTAGTAACGTTCTTTTAAATTAGCGTCCATATTATACTCCTTGATTATGTGTAAAATATAAAAAAATAACGGTTTTTGGCCGTTATTTTTTTCATTTTACTTGCAGCAAGAAGACTACTTGTTGATGGCAACCTTGGCAGCAATCATCTTGTTGATGCGGCTGGTAACCACGTCAAGGACGCGTTCCTTGAGAGTAGCAACCGTGACTTTTTCGTTGCCCTTGAACGCTTCGTTCTTCTCAATCTTGTTGGTGATGTCGACAACAACGTCCATCGAGTCGTCAATCGCCAAGCGGATGCGAGACATGTAGTAGCCGAACGTGTAAGACATGTCACTGACAGCCACGGTGTCGAACTGTTCGTCGTACACAAGATTGTAGCTGACAGAGATGCACGAGCCTTCACAAACGTCCTTAGCATTTGCATAGTTGCACTTGTCCTTGTTGAGCTTGAAAGTAGCATCGCAAGGAATCTTAGCGAACATGCAGTTGTTGTACGGGTTCATGTAGCAACGAGCACGGTTGTTGTTGTAGTCAACCTTGACAGTGTTGAACACGTTGTCACAAGCGTTACCGGCTGCAATGAGCTCACTCTGAGTCGAGTCAAGCAGTTCGATGGTGTTACGTGCAGTATCAAGGCGCTTGGACAAAGCAGCGTGAGCAACAGTTTCGGCGTCGCTCACACCAACCTTGTTCTGACGTTTTTCACCGACATCAAATGCACGAGACAGACCGGCACTGAGGTGGTTGCCCCAGCACTGATCAGCTGTGCCATACGTGCACGGCATGCCACAACTCCATGCATGTTCCTTGGCATGCTCACGGAAGTACCAGTACTGCTTCTTTTCATCGACATGGTCACGTTCAGCGAAGTCCATACAGTCAACGAAGTGGTGACGGCGCATGTTGGTGATGTTCATCCTTGCACTGTTGTGCATGATGGATTCGATAGCTGCACGAGCTTCAATTGCGTCGTTACCATGCAACTGGAAGAAGGTAGCACGAATAACGCTGCCCTTTCCATTGTCGTAGGTAACTTCGACCTGATTGCGAACAGCGTCATACGGACCGGCAAAGGCCACCCAAGTAGAGGAGTCGGCTACCTTGTTGCCGTTCAAACGTTCAACGGTGTTCTTGTTCATCTTTTCGACCCAGTCGGCTACGGTAGTAGAATTGATTTCCATAATCATTTTCCTTTTTGATTGTTTGTTTTTTGATTATGTGTATAATATAAAAAATTAGGAATGAATTTTTGATAAAATGTTCAAAGTTCAGGCAACAAGATTTTTATTTGCTTAACTCTTTGATCTTCTTGCGCTCGTCAGCCACTTGTTTAATCTTGTTCTCGAAGACTTGTCCAGCATCTGATCTTTCGAGTAACTCGTATGTTTTTGCTACTTCAATAGCATCGCATAACTTCGTGTATGCTTCATCAGCGTTCATTTCGTCGAGATAGTAAAACAGCTTGGGCTTGAACGTGAAGTA
>Ga0265299_10005561_pt1 | contig 11673 bp, 9 predicted proteins | sample AusTroGonzalo_MG_4_FD_193485 | JGI IMG/M metagenome (GOLD analysis project Ga0265299, IMG submission 193485) | Bovine rumen microbial communities from tropical cattle in Woodstock, Queensland, Australia - Gonzalo_02 | ecosystem: Host-associated > Mammals > Digestive system > Stomach > Rumen ...
TTGCCGTTCTCCTTGGCCCATGCGGCAATCTCAGCCATCAGTGAGCAGGCCGATACGGCATCCTTGTCACGTACAAAGTCCTCGGCCAGGAAACCAAAACTCTCCTCACCGCCGCCGATGTAGTGCTTGCCCTTGGCGTTCTCATCGGCAATGACCTTGGCAATCCACTTGAATCCGGTGTAGCAGTCAAACATCTCCAGGTTGTTCTTCTGGGCAATGCGGCTTATGACCTCGGTGGTCACGATGGTCTTGACAATATACTCCTTGCCGGTCATCTTGCCCAGCTTGGTGTACTGTGTTATGATGTAGTAGAGAAAAATCATTGCGGTCTGGTTGCCGTTAAGCAGGGTCAGCTGGCCCTTGTCATCGCGGCAGGCCACACCCAGACGGTCAGCATCCGGGTCAGATGCCATAACGACGTCGGCGTTCAGCTTGCGGGCCAGGGCCAGAGCCATGGTCAGAGCCTCGGGATATTCAGGGTTGGGAGATACCACTGTAGGGAAATTGCCGTCCGGAATCATCTGCTCGGGAACGCAGTTCACGTTGGTAAAGCCCCACTGCTTAAGTGAGCGCGGTATCATTACGCGGCCGCATCCGTGCAGCGGAGTGTAAACGATGCAGAGATCGTGGTTGCGCTTAACCAGGGCGGGATCAATGCAGATACCCTCAATGGCATCCAGATAGGGCTTGTCAACCTCCTCGCCTATTATCTGTATCAGGTCAGGGTTACCCTTGAACTTGATATCCTGAACCTTGACCTTGGCAACCTCATCAATGATGCCGGTATCGTGCGGAGCCAGCACCTGTGCGCCGTCCTCCCAGTATGCCTTGTAGCCGTTGTACTCACGCGGGTTGTGGCTGGCGGTAACGTTCACACCGCTCTGGCAGCCCAGATAACGGATTGCGAAAGATACCTCCGGTGTAGGACGCAGGTCATCAAACAGATAGACCTTGATGCCGTTTGCGCTGAATATGTTTGCTACGGTCTCGGCAAACAGACGTCCGTTGTTGCGGCAGTCATGTCCCACCACAACCGATATCTGCTTGCGTTCCTTGAAGTTCTTGTTCAGATAGTTGGCCAGTCCCTGGGTAGCCATACCCACGGTATATATGTTCATGCGGTTGGTACCTGCGCCCATGATACCACGCAGTCCGCCTGTTCCAAACTCCAGATCCTTGTAAAAGGCGTCAATCAGGTCAGACTTGTCATCCTTGGCCATGAGAGCCTTAACCTCCTCACGTGTCTTTTCATCGAAAGAACTGCCCAGCCACTCCTGTGCCTTGGCAGTTACCAGTCCCATTAAATCATCCATAATAATTAAAGTTTCTTTAGTCAGTTATACGCGCTATGCGTGTAAAAGACAAAAGTAACAATTTCACTTGATAAGTTCAAGAGAAAAAGCCTAAAAAACCTGACACAAAATTAATGCTTGTGATATTTGCGAAACACCTTGGAGAGTACCCCCGGCACGAACGTGGTATGTTCCTTGAAGAAATGCAGCGTAACCGATGAGGCGCAGATGCACATGGCAATACTCAACCCATAGCCCATGACACCGCCATTAATGATTCCGTATGTTGCAGCAACCACAAAAGCGCCCTGCATAAGAAAGTTCCTTACAAGAGCAGAGTCCATCCGATAACCGTAACGCAGTTTGCTTATAAGCAGCACCAGTATCAGATAGAACACCTCCCATACAGCCAGAGCGAGTCCGACTCCGTTAATTCCGCCCAGCCTATATCCCAGTACAACACATACTATCAGCAAGATATTGTCCATCACCTCCTGAATCACATATATCAAGGAGTCACTCTTGACAAGGACACAATAGGCTACAGGCATGCCCACAGCCTTGAAATAGACACCGGCAACAGCCATCTGCGACAGCAGTATGGTATCAGTGAATTTTTCATACCCCAGGACTACATAAACCACCGCCGGCACGCATACCATGAAGAGTATCACAGCAGGTGCCGCAATCATGCACAATGCAAGTGACTGGTTGTTCATGAGCGAGTGCGCCCGCCCCATATCATTGCCCGCCGCAGAGAGACTGGGAAAGAACTCAGAATCCATGCCGGACAGCACTATAGATGTAAAGCTCGCCACCAGCGCATGATAACCGGCACTGTATATACCCACAAGCTCCTCACCGCCCTGCTCCATCAGAAACTTGGCCACGAATGACCATGCCCAAGCACCCGCAAACGCAGCGAACGTAAGGAACAGTCCCATCTCTATCATTCCTGTACCCTGACGCAACAGGCTCCAGCTGAACGGACGTACCCTGTACGCAAAATAGCGGAATGAGTAACAGCAGGTAACCACCATACTGTTCAGCACGCTCATAGCCAGTGCAATCACAATACCGTCATACCCCAGGAACCAGTAAAGCGGTACCGATATGCAGAGTGACAGCAATTCGGCAAGGAACATGCTCAGGGCAAGCTGGCGCAGCCTTCCGGTAGCTTTGAGAATGGCAATCTCACCGTTCGTCACCGCTGCCGCTGCCACAGATATGGAGAGTATCATGAAACTCACCGTATAATCGGCAGAACCGTCAAAGGCACGGCGGCTCAGCACAGGGGCAAGAACCAGACACAGCACCGTACCCACTATAGCGGTTAGCATAGCCCAGCTGCGGGTTAGCAGTATCTTATGTTCCAGACAGCCAGGTTCAGGATCGGACTCACATTTTGAGATTTCCGGTACGGCTACCGTCATCAGGCCCAGATTGGTGGAGTTGCGTATCAGGTCCGTATTACGGTTCAGGTTCTCGATGATGCCAAAGCCCATAGGCCCCAGCAGACGTGACTTGAACATGTTGTTGAGCAGCTTCACGAGCATGGAGAACCCATGAACACTGCCAAACACGCCAGTATATTTCAGGATTCTGTCAAACCTTTTCTTATCGGGCTCTGTAGCTTTTATCTCACGCTCTCTTTTCTCCACGTTCAAATAACGTAATATAGCCCTCAAAATTACATCTTTCCAGAAATAAAAATACTATTTTTACGTTTGTAATAAAAAGAGACAAAACCGGCATGAGCCACATCAGCCCCACACTTGACATCCTCATCTCAACCATCGGCAGCCGCATATCCGGCATCCCGTCAATGCTTCTGCCTGAGCGCAGCGGCGTGAGATACATAGTATCAGTGCAGCATGAGGGCCCCGCCGACAGCGTTGTCATTCCCTTAGAGCTCAGCTCACGCCAGGATGTAAGCATCGGACTCCTTCCCGGCTGCGGGCTCTCACGCAACCGCAACAACGCCATCCGCATGTCCACCGCGCAGATCTGTCTCATTGCCGATGATGACAACCGTTACCTGCCGGAGCATATTGACACCATACTGGACGCCTGGAGCAGCAACCCCGATGCCGATATCATCACCTTTCAGGCACAGGACTACCAGGGAGAGCCGCTTCACCCCTATCCGGCACCATATGTATGCTCACAGGAGATCACATTCCGCCGCCAGAGCATCATGGCCCGTAACCTGTTCTTTGATGAGCGGTTCGGTCTGGGCAGCCCGCTGCTCTGCGCCGGTGAGGAGGATGTCTTCATTTCCGATGCCCGCAAAGCCGGACTCACCGTCAGGTACATACCCCGCGTGATAGTACAGACTGATAAGCAGACCACCGGCACACGGTTCCTTACAGACAGCAAGGTACAGATAACCAAGGGTGCCGCATTCAGACGTATCTACGGAGTGCCAAGTGCCATATGGCGCACCTTAAAGGAGGCCTCCTGGTATCTCATACACAAGGGAGCCAACCCGTTCCCCATCATTCGCCACATGCTCAAAGGAATATGGATATTACGATAGTCATACCCGCATACAACCGCAAGGCGCTGCTCAAGCACACGCTGGGCACCATACTGCGCAGCCCTCTGAGCAGCGTACCCATCATCGTGGTTGACAATGCCAGCACAGACGGCACACAGGAGCTGCTGGAGAGCATCATCTCTGCCCATCCCAATATCAGCATGACCACTGAGAGCAACCGCAACGCAGCCGCGGCCCGCAACAGAGGACTCTCCCTGGTCAAGACCACCTGGGTCTATTTCTTTGATTCCGATGATGAGTTTGAGGAAATCCCTCACAAATGGGATGACAAGGCAGACATGATAGCCTTCCCCACCCGCCAGAAGTTTGAGAACAAGGTCACCGTACGAGCATACAGCCCCGTGGCCGACCCCGCCATACATATTCTGAACAGCATGCTGAGTACCCAGTCCATGATATTCCGCACATCATGGCTAAAGCAGATTGGAGGCTGGAACACCACCTGCCGTATCTGGGATGACTGGGAGCTTGGTGAGCGGGCCCTACTGGCCCAGCCCGTGCTGCAATGGATAACCGGCCGTGCCTATCACACCATCAATGTCCATGACGACAGCCTTACCGGCCCCAGTTTCAAGTCACGTTACAGATTCCAGTTGGAGGCCATACAGCAAGCGCTCATCAACACCGGCAATGCCAGCCGGCATGACTCAGAACGCTGCCGCAAGGCCCTGATGCTGCGCACCTGCATACTGAGCGGCCAGCTGCTGCATGAGGGTGACAAGAAGGCATCGGCCCAATGCCGTGAATTCATAACAGAGAATTTTGGCAGCAAGCCGCATGGCCGCATGGCCGGATGGCTGCTTGAGCAATACGCCGCAATGGGCGGACGCGGAGCCTGGCGTATCGCGGTATGGATCATCAAAGAGAGAAAGAGCAAATGAAGATACTGTTATTGGGAGAATACAGCAACGTACACAACACGCTGGCCATAGGGTTCCGTGCCCTGGGTCATCAGGTCACCGTTGCCAGTGACGGAGACAGTTGGAAGAACTACCCCCGTGACATAGACCTTAGTCGCGATATCACAAGGCGCGTCGGTGTCATACCCTTCTTGTGGAGACTTGCCAAGGCCCTACCCAAGATGAGAGGCTATGACGTGGTCCAGATCATCAACCCCATGTTCCTGGAGCTCAAGGCAGAACGTATCATGCCTTTCTACCGATACCTGCGCCGTCATAACGGCAAGATAGTGATGGGAGCATTCGGCTTAGACCACTACTGGGCCAGCGTAAACACCACTGTCAAACCCCTGCGCTACAGCGATTTCAATTTCGGCAGCCAGCTGCGCACCGACCCTGAGGCTGAGCTCTATTACCGCGAATGGACAGGCACCCCCAAGGAGAAACTGAACAAAGAGATAGCACTTGATTGTGACGCCATAATAGCCGGTCTGTATGAGTACTGGGCCACCTACAATGAAGTTCACACCGTTTGTCCCGATGGACGGGAGATACGTGACAAAATGCGCTTCCTGCCATACCCCATTGTCATGCCCGCAATCTACCACACATCATTCTTTGGAGGTCCTGTCAAACTGTTCATAGGTATCAGCCGCAACCGTTCGGCCTATAAGGGGACCGACATAATGCTTAAAGCGGCAGAGCGCCTCAAGAGCAAATATCCTGACAAGCTGGAACTCAGAGTTGTTGAAGGGGTTCCGTTTGATGAGTACTGCCGTATCCTTGACGGAAGTGATGTCATTCTTGACCAGCTTTACAGCTACACCCCTTCAATGAACTCACTCCTTGCCATGTCAAAAGGTATAATCGTGATTGGTGGCGGCGAGCCTGAGAACTATGAGATTCTGGGAGAGAAAGAGCTGCGCCCCATCATCAACGTACAGCCCAACGAGCAGAGTGTCTATGATGAGCTGGAGCAGCTCATCCTGCACCCGGAGCGCATATCGGAACTTAAACGGCAATCAGTGGAATACGTAAGACGCCACCATGACTATGTCAAAGTGGCGTCTCAGTATATTGATTTCTACTCACGCTTATAACACTCTCTCAGGAGCGTGTTTCTTGCGTATCTTCCATCTCAGATCCGAACTGAAAATACGGAAAAACCTGCCGTAGTCATACAGATACTTGAGTGACGGCAGAGAAAGCAGCAGCAACACCAGTGCCACCTGCCAGCTGAACATCAGGAAATATACCAATGACCATATTATAAGTGCCGGAATGGCCAATCCCAGACGCACTCCGTAACGGGCGGTATTATAGAAAGCGTCATCCTTGACATTACGCAATGCCAGCACTACAGGTATCCACTTTATTGAGCCCACCACCCCGGCAAAGAGATAATACGGCAGGCCCAGTAATGCCAGCAGGAACTTTAGGAACAGTTTGAAGCCACTGGGTTCATTGGCAATGGAATAGACTGATATGCCGTTCTGTATTCTCCACAGACGCTGCTCATCAACCTTCTTGAACAGTTCACGCGCAGCTTCGGGATCCTGCTCTCTCAGAGCCAGGGCCTGAGCCACAGCACGTTTGTCAACAGCCTGTATCTTAAGCAGACCGCGCTGCTTACCCTCTGCAGCCTCAATATCAGCCAGGGTCTTGCGATAGTATTCTGGGTTATCGGCCTTGAGCTTGGCGTACTCCCAGATGGCGTCGTAATCCTCATCATCGGGTATATAGACAATCTCACGGGCCAGACGTTTGGACAGTATCTCACGCAGCTGCAGCAGCACCACCGGCTCGGGTTCGCCGCTGTGTTCCTTCATATACTCCGATATGTTGAACGGCTCACCAAATCTTACAAGCACCTTGCCGCGGAAACGGAAATAGTCACTGTACTCTATTCCAATGGGCTGGATATATACAGGCCTGTCATCCTTGCGGTTACTTATCACTGACTCGGCTATATGGAACACGCCCTTGCTCAGCTTAAGCAGAGAGTGCTTGGGACGGTGCGTAGCCTCCGGATATATTACAAACGGAACGCCGTCAAGCACCACGCCGGTAGCCTGGGCTATTGATTCGTCATTATGCTTGACTGCCTGGATGCCGTCACGGATACGGTAGATAGGCATCACACGCAGAAAATATAGCGCCTTGCGCGCCCAGCTTTTCTTAAAGATATCGGCCCTGGCCACAAAAACCTTACGGCACATGCTTGATGAGAGTATCACCATAGGGTCCATCAGGGCATTGGTATGATTGGCTGTCCATATCATATACCCGTCATCGGGAATATTCTCCTGTCCCTCAACCTGATAACGGCTGTATGAACTGCGGACAGACCAGTCAACAAAAAGTTTCAGAAACCAATAAAATGAATCTTTATCCTGGATGTTTTTCCTCATTTCCTGTGTATGAATTTTGAAAGCGCAGCCGTATCAAATCCAGAGAAGCGGAACAGTGTTCCCAGCAGAAGGCCCGACACGATATGCCACACGCCCCACCACGCCGTTACAAACACCATGCCGCCCTTGGCTATCTCAGGCGGGAAGATGCCGGTATTGAACAGCAGCAGGAGTCCCAATCCCGAGTTCTGGATACCGGTCTCAAGCGTAACGGCGCGACGGTCTTTCACGGGTGTCTTTCCTATGGTTGACGCCGTGTAGCCTACAATGAAACCTACCAGGTTATGGACAAGGACTATTACAAAAACAAAACCTATATGTTCCTTGAAAGAAATCATATTCTGCGATATCATCATTCCGGCCACAAGAATAAAGACCGCAATAGAGAGATAACGCATAATCTCCTTGAGACGGGCCGATGCTTTTGGAGCCAACTTGACGGTAACATAACCCAGCAGCACCGGTATGCCAATGATGAGTATCACCGTAAGTGCAATCTGCAGAGGCGGCACCTGAAGCGTACGCAGCACGTCACCGGCCGATGCATCCATGTACTTGGTGTAAAGGCCGCCCCAGATGGCGTAGTTGATAGGCGTAAAGATAGGTGCGCCCAGCGTTGTGATTGTGCTCATCAGCACCGACAGCTCGGCATTGCCCTTACCGTATGACGTCATGAAGTTTGATACTGCTCCACCCGGGCATGAAGCCACCAGGATAAGACCCATGGCCACCATAGGCGGCACCATATCATGAAACAGTACACACAGCAGGAACGTTACCATCGGCAGTATGAGCCACTGGCATACCAGACCGATAAACAAGGCACGCGGACGGTTAAATACGCCACGGAAGAACTGCGGCCTGAGTCCCAGCGCCACGCCGTACATCACCACGGCCATAAACAGCATCAGCAGCCAGTTTCCGGTCCTGTTGAAGTTGATTGATAGTGTGTCCAGCTGTTGAAGACTCTCGTACATTATCGGTTCTGATTCTATACAATACGGATAAAAACTCGGCAAACTTAACAATTATCCTCCAAACAACCAAAATCACACATATTGATTGTACCTTCGTAAAGTTAAACAAATAAAACCATAATGAAGATCCTCCTTATAGTTGTAGGCAAGACTGACCAGAAGTGGCTCACAGAGGGCATCAGCCAGTACGTAGAGCGTCTGACCCACTTCTGTCAGTTTGAAATGCAGGTCATTCCTGATATACGCAACACCAAGAACATGGACCAGAACGTGCAGAAGCAACACGAGGGGGAGCTCATCCTCAACCTGCTCCAGCCGTCCGATGACGTCTGGCTGCTTGACGACAAAGGCCGCGAGATGACATCGGCCGAGACCGCCCGCTGGCTTGAAAAGCGCATGTCGCAATCCACCAAGCGCCTGGTCTTTATCATAGGAGGCCCCTACGGCTTCTCCCCCGATGTCTATGACCGCGTACCCGGCCGCCTGTCACTCTCCAAGATGACATTCTCGCACCAGATGGTCCGCCTCATCTTCGTTGAGCAGCTCTACCGCGCCTTTGCCATACTGAACAACCTCCCCTACCATCACGAGTAGTCGGCGTAGTTTTGGCAAAAAAGTTATTTCAGAAAAGAAGCTCGTATGTGTTGAAGATGACGGCACGGCCGCCAAAACCTTCTTTCTGGAAGATAAGACCCTCGTTCAGGTGATTGCCGCCATAAAGGGTTGAGCCGCCAAAGTCAAAGAAACGGCGCTCCGGATAGACATCGTCAAGCAGTGTGCGGAACAAGAGATCAAGAGCACCGCTCTCCTTACCCTCCGTGGAGGCCGCGATATACTGGGTTCGGGCCACAAGGCCGGTATCGTAGATAACGGTGCCGGCAACTATCCTGCCGTTGTCGCGTACAACGTACAGTCTAATTGAATCGGGAAAACGGCTGTGGAGCAGTCTCATCTCGGCCACGGTATGAACCGGCTTGGAGTCAAACCTGTCATGAAGCAGATTTTCAAGTATCATCCAATATTCATCCAGATCCTTGTCAAAACCGGCTTCAACTACCTCAAGGCCTTTCTTGAGAGCCTTTTTGTATCCGCGTTTGCGCAGTTCCCTGAACGGCAGACGGTTTGTCATATCCACCACCGATGCCACCTCGGTCTTTTTTATCTGCGCACCGTTGCGGAACAGTGCGTACATATCCTCCTCGGACGGCAGTGAGCAGTATATATAAGGAATAGGGGTATATATCCAGCGGTTTGCGCCCAGGTTCTTTTTCATCCACGTCTTGGCCGCTTTGAACACCTGCAGGGCATCATCAATGGTAAAACCTGAATCCGTCACCAGGCCACCGTAGGTCAGACCGCCGTGTGACTTTACCGTATTCTCTTTCTCAACCCAATTAGCCGGAAGCAGGGCAATCAACTTTCCCCTCTTATAGAACATGAGCGAGCAGTCACGGAAACGGTTGCTGTGATAATCCATATAGTTACGGTCCAGCAGGAAAGTTCCGTTCTTGGAGTCCCTTACAAAACTATTCCAGACATCCTTCATGGACGGCTCATATGGAATTACAGTTACAAGGTTCTCACCGCACTCCGGCTTGTCCGTTACGTAATCATCCTCACTGTAAGGATATGAGGCAAAGACCATCACGGCAGTACCGGGAGCAAAGTCCTTAAGCTCACACCATATGCCCGGCGGGAGCAGGATACCTCTGGAAGCCGAATTCATGAGCACCTGCGCACGGTTGGTTCCGTCATCAATAAGCAGATTGAAACTGCCTGTAACGGGCACCAGCACCTGTGCCGATTCAATATGAGAATGACCGCCACGGGTCTTGCCTTCCGGGATGCCGTACATCCAGAACATGCGTTCTATATGAAAAGGTATGTGATTAAGGCCCTCGGCAAATGAAAGATTACCCCTATCATCCTGAAACTTAGGGAAATCAATCATTCGGCATCCGCCGGGCAGTATTGTATTATTCTCCTTTGGCATATCACAAAGATAACGAATATTACTTGCGTTTGTTGTTTTTTTAAAAAATATCGCTCTAAAACTTGCAGGAGTCAAAATTGTGCCTTACCTTTGTGCCCGCTTAAGGATGCCGAACGACGGTTCCCAAGGAAGTTTGGGTGAGTGGCTGAAACCAGCAGTTTGCTAAACTGCCGTACGGGTTACCGTACCGGGGGTTCGAATCCCCCAGCTTCCGCCTCCTTTAAGCAAACGCTTATAACCGCATGGCGCTTTCATCTAACGGTTAGGATACAAGATTCTCAATCTTGGCATACGGGTTCGATTCCCGTAGGCGCTACAAAAAACAAGAGGTCTCGATGACCTCTTGTTTTTTATAGCGCCTGAGGCGGCTTTTTTTAGTTTGCTATCGCAAACGCGCTCCATTTCATTCCGCTTGGCGGCCTACCCGGCCGCTCTCGCTCGCATACTCGCTTCGCCCCAATACGTTTGCACCTGTGTAGGATTTGGAGGTATTCATTGGTGGATTTTGACGGAAAATTGTAGATTTGTGGAGGAATAATGATCTGTTATGATGGTAATGAGCGGAGGGATGCCATTGATATCTGTTGTTGTACCTGTTTACAACTCTGATTCTACAGTCAGCGAGTGCATTGAGAGCATCGTTGGGCAATCACTTACCGACATAGAGATTGTTCTTGTTGATGACGGCAGTACGGACCGCAGCGGCCAGCTATGTGACGAATATGCGCTCAAGGACCATCGCATCAAGGTAATACATCAGGCAAACAAGGGACGTACAGAGGCGCGTGCGGCCGGTACGCGTATGGCGCAGGGGGAATGGATCTGTTATGTTGATTCCGATGACCGTATACCCAAAGACGCCCTTAACAACCTGTATTCATCGGCATCAGACCAGGTTGACATAGTGCTTGGCAACGCTTATACCCTGCCGGGCTGTCATGAGACGCTTATGCCCATGTCGCAGTTCAGGCATCTGGCTGTACGCGGCGAGGGTACCATAGGCTTACCATGGGGAAGCCTCTACCGCCGTTCCGTAATAACGGACCACCTCTTTGACCTGCCCAGAGAGATCATGATGGGCGAAGACTACATCTTCTGGCTCAGGCTCTGTTTCCAGACAGAGAAGCCGGTAAGCCTGCTCTATAAGAACACCTATCTTAAAGGGGCCGACAGCACCTGCAACAGTTTTGTATGGACATCCGATTATTGCTACCGGATCAATGAGTTGCGCAAATCATCCATCCCGTCTGAGCTACATGACGAGTTCATGAAAGATATGATTGAAGACCGTATCTGCAATCTCTTTACCGTTGCCGTATGTCAACCCCGCAGCGAATGGACACTCCACCCCTTCTACAGGGAGATACAAAGAGACATAGAAGCCTACGGTTATAAGCTGCCGCTCAAGAAGCGTATTTTCCTGTCGTTACCGGGCAGACGCTTTTGCGTGCTCTACTCCAAGGTGAGCAACCTTATCAGTCGCGTGAACGGCGTATTGCGAAAACGTAGATAAGCAGCACCACATTCATCATCAGTGAGTA
>Ga0265299_10005564_pt1 | contig 11670 bp, 7 predicted proteins | sample AusTroGonzalo_MG_4_FD_193485 | JGI IMG/M metagenome (GOLD analysis project Ga0265299, IMG submission 193485) | Bovine rumen microbial communities from tropical cattle in Woodstock, Queensland, Australia - Gonzalo_02 | ecosystem: Host-associated > Mammals > Digestive system > Stomach > Rumen ...
GACCCCCTGCGTCATCAACACCAACTGTTGATAGTGAGTATTCTTTTGGCTCCCCAAGTTGGACTCGAACCAACGACCCTGCGGTTAACAGCCGCATGCTCTACCGACTGAGCTATTGAGGAATATCTTTTTGCTTTAGCAAAAGTGGTGACTCGTGCGGGAATCGAACCCGCGTTACCGGCGTGAGAGGCCGGTGTCTTAACCGCTTGACCAACGAGCCATGTGGTTGATACAAGGGCTAAATCATCAGCCCTTGTATCATTGGTGCACCATCAGGGGCTCGAACCCGGGACACCCTGATTAAGAGTCAGGTGCTCTACCAACTGAGCTAATGGTGCATATGCTAAAGCTTAGGGCGTAACACCCTGAAAACTGAACAAAGTGTGCGGAAAAAGGAGATTAAGATGGGATGACCAAAGGATCTCATGTGGTCAAGCCCTCGACCTATTAGTACTGCCAAGCTAAACATGTCGCCATGCGTACACACGCAGCCTATCAACCTCGTAGTCTACAAGGGGTCTTACTCGCATAAAGCGATGGGATATCTAATCTTGGAGTCGGCTTCACGCTTAGATGCTTTCAGCGTTTATCCGATCCGTACATAGCTGCCCAGCTGTGCCACTGGCGTGACAACTGGTGCACCAGAGGTACGTCCATCCCGGTCCTCTCGTACTAAGGACAGAGCTCCTCAAATATCCTGCGCCCACGACAGATAGGGACCGAACTGTCTCGCGACGTTCTGAACCCAGCTCGCGTACCACTTTAATCGGCGAACAGCCGAACCCTTGGGACCGAATTCAGCCCCAGGATGTGATGAGCCGACATCGAGGTGCCAAACCTCCCCGTCGATGTGGACTCTTGGGGGAGATCAGCCTGTTATCCCCAGGGTAGCTTTTATCCGTTGAGCGACGGCATTTCCATTCACATACCGCCGGATCACTAACTCCAACTTTCGTTACTGCTCGGCCCGTCAGCCTCGCAGTTAGGCTAGCTTATGCGTTTACACTCAGGGGCACGGTTTCCGTCCGTGCTGAGCTAACCTTTGAGCGCCTCCGTTACCTTTTCGGAGGCGACCGCCCCAGTCAAACTGCCCACCTGACAATGTCCCCTGACCGGATTCACGGCCACAGGTTAGAATTCCAGCAATCTAAGAGCGGTATCCCAAGGTTGACTCCCCGCAAGCTGACGCCCACGGTTCCTAGTCTCCCGCCTATCCTGTACATAAATTACCGAAACCCAATATCAAGCTACAGTAAAGCTCCATGGGGTCTTTCCGTCTTGTCGCAGGTAACCGGCATCTTCACCGGTACTACAATTTCGCCGGGCGGGTAGTTGAGACAGTGCCCAGATCATTACACCATTCGTGCGGGTCGGAACTTACCCGACAAGGAATTTCGCTACCTTAGGACCGTTATAGTTACGGCCGCCGTTTACCGGGGCTTCAATTCAATGCTCTCACATCTCCTCTTAACCTTCCGGCACCGGGCAGGTGTCAGCCCCTATACGTCATCTTTCGATTTGGCAGAGACCTGTGTTTTTGCTAAACAGTTGCCTGGGCCTATTCACTGCGGCTCACCCGGAGGTGAGCACTCCTTATCCCTAAGTTACGGAGTCAATTTGCCGAGTTCCTTAACTACCCTTCTCCCGTTGGCCTTAGAATCCTCTTCCTATCTACCTGTGTCGGTTTGCGGTACGGGCACTTACTTTATATACACAGAGCTTTTCTCGCCCTCTTCCAAGAACACTTCCCTACTTAATTTCAGTCCCTTACGCCCGGGTCAACCAACGCCCGGGATGTTCCCTTCAAAGGTGTCCCTCTGCTTAAATGGTAAGTGGTTACGGAATATCAACCGTATGTGCATCGACTACGCCTTTCGGCCTGACCTTAGCTCCCGACTTACTTGGAGCGGACGAACCTTCCTCCAAAAACCTTAGATTTTCGGCCAATATGATTCTCACATATTTCTCGCTACTCATTCCGGCATTCTCACTCGTATACAGTCCACCGCCGCTTTCGCTACGACTTCACCCCGTATACGACGCTCTCCTACCATGTATACAGTTGTTAACATCTTCCCTTTAGTTTAGCCTTAGAGGAATTTAGCATCTCTATGCTTCATTTTCTCTTCTTTCCTTTGCCTCTCTTTGTCCGAGATGCAAATTTTGACTCAACTTCGTGAAAAACATTAACAACTGTATACATCCCAAGCTTCGGTGTATAGTTTAGCCCCGTTAAATTTTCGGCGCAGGGTCACTCGACCAGTGAGCTATTACGCACTCTTTAAATGAGTGGCTGCTTCTAAGCCAACGTCCTGGTTGTCTGTGCAACCCCACATCCTTTTCCACTTAACTATACTCTGGGACCTTAGCTGTGGGTCTGGGCTGTTTCCCTTTCGACAATGAAACTTATCTCCCACTGTCTGACTCCCGGAAAACGATTATCTGGCATTCTTAGTTTGATAAGGTTCAGTAACCTCTCGGCCCCTAGCCAATTCAGTGCTTTACCTCCAGTAATCTATTCCAAGGCTAGCCCTAAAGCTATTTCGGAGAGAACCAGCTATCTCCGGGTTCGATTGGAATTTCTCCGCTAACCACAGTTCATCCGCTACCATTTCAACGGGAGTCGGTTCGGCCCTCCATGGAGTTTTACCTCCACTTCAGCCTGACCATGGTTAGGTCACCCGGTTTCGGGTCGTGTACCACGTACTTCATACGCCCACTTCAGACTCGCTTTCGCTACGGCTTCAGACCTTAAGTCCTTAACCTCGCACGTGACACACACTCGCCGGACCATTCTACAAAAGGTACCCGATCGCACGTTGATGTGCTTTCGGTGCTTGTAAACACAAGGTTTCAGGTTCTCTTTCACTCCCCTCCCGGGGTGCTTTTCACCTTTCCCTCACGGTACTATTCTCTATCGGTCACCAAGTAGTATTTAGGCTTGGAGGATGGTCCCCCCGTATTCCCACCGGGTTTCACGTGTCCGGCGGTACTCTGGATACTGCTAGCTCCTATCGTCTTTCGCATACAGGACTGTCACCTTCTATGGTTGGCTTTCCCACACCATTCTGCTAGACTCTAAGATACACGTTGCAGTCCGAACCCCGAAGAAATTACTTCCCTCGGTTTGGCCTCTTCCGCGTTCGCTCGCCACTACTTACGGAATCTCGGTTGATTTCTCTTCCTCGCCCTACTTAGATGTTTCAGTTCAGGCGGTTCCCCTCGTATACCTATGGATTCAGTATACGATGACCGGGCATAACCCCGGCCGGATTGCTCCATTCGGAAATCTACGGATATAGCGCCCACTTACGGCTCCCCGTAGCTTATCGCAGTTAGTCACGTCCTTCTTCGGCTCTTGGTGCCAAGGCATTCCCCTTGTGCTCTTTGTAGCTTGACCACATAAATGAGATATCTTTGGTTCAATTACGCAGTAATTAGGTTTTCTAATTACATTTCCAGCTTATTGTAGTTTTTTACCTTTACAGTTTAATTGAGTTTATCAATTCTGAAGATTTAAAAAACTTTTCTCGCTTTATCTGCTTCTAATAATAGATTTCTATTATTATCACTTTATTCAGTTTTCAAGGTGCATTAAAACGCCTTTCGGCGCTTTTGGTGGAGATAAGCGGGATCGAACCGCTGACCCCCTGCTTGCAAAGCAGGTGCTCTCCCAGCTGAGCTATACCCCCATATCTCGTTGAAACGCCTTTCCTTTACGGTCGGCGTTCGTTACGCCTCGGCGCTTGGTGGTGGGCTTAAGTGGACTCGAACCACCGACCTCCCGCTTATCAGGCGGACGCTCTAACCGGCTGAGCTATAAGCCCATATTCGGTTTTGGCTCATTTCTTAAGCCCTAGGGTCGTGTTTAGTTTTGATGAATATCTAAGTTTCGGGTGCGGGTGTCTCGCCCTTCACTATTCACTATTCACTATTCACTATTCACTGAGCGCTCATGCGCTCTTAAGGACCCTCAAAATTAAACAACGAATCAAAAGTCTTCCGTAATTCCTCTGACCTTGGATTCAAGCGCTTATTTGCGTGAGCTATGTCACGCCTCGCTGCTCTTCGCTTATCCTCGTATAACTCCTACTCACCCAACCATCTGCATGACCTTCGGTCATTTCGATGGTTCCGGTTCGTCCGTCGTTATCCGAGGGCTCCGAGCCTCGGCGCTTCCTTCTCCATAGAAAGGAGGTGATCCAGCCGCACCTTCCGATACGGCTACCTTGTTACGACTTCACCCCAGTCGCCAATCCTACCTTCGGCAGCGCTCTCCTTGCGGTTGAACTACTGACTTCGGGTATTACCGGCTCCCATGGTGTGACGGGCGGTGTGTACAAGGCCCGGGAACGTATTCACCGCGGCATGCTGATCCGCGATTACTAGCAATTCCGACTTCATGCAGGCGGGTTGCAGCCTGCAATCTGAACTGAGACCGCTTTTAGGGGTTTGCTCCACATCGCTGTATTGCTTCCCTCTGTTTACGGCCATTGTAGTACGTGTGTAGCCCAGGTCATAAGGGGCATGATGATTTGACGTCGTCCCCACCTTCCTCCGTTTTGTCAACGGCAGTCCTATTAGAGTGCTCTTGCGTAGCAACTAATAGCAAGGGTTGCGCTCGTTGCGGGACTTAACCCAACATCTCACGACACGAGCTGACGACAACCATGCACCACCTGTCTTCGTGTCCCGAAGGAAATATCCATCTCTGGATACGTCACTCGATGTCAAGACCTGGTAAGGTTCTTCGCGTTGCTTCGAATTAAACCACATACTCCACTGCTTGTGCGGGCCCCCGTCAATTCCTTTGAGTTTCAACCTTGCGGCCGTACTCCCCAGGTGGATTACTTATTGTGTTAACTGCGGCACGGATGGGGTCAGTCCACCCACACCTAGTAATCATCGTTTACAGCGTGGACTACCAGGGTATCTAATCCTGTTTGCTACCCACGCTTTCGTGCCTCAGCGTCAGTTAAAGCCCAGCAGGCCGCCTTCGCCACTGGTGTTCCTCCCTATCTCTACGCATTTCACCGCTACACAGGGAATTCCGCCTGCCTCTACTTCACTCAAGCCTGACAGTTTCAAGTGCAGTTCATGGGTTGAGCCCATGGATTTCACACCTGACTTGCCAAGCCGCCTACGCACCCTTTACACCCAGTAAATCCGGACAACGCTTGCTCCCTACGTATTACCGCGGCTGCTGGCACGTAGTTAGCCGGAGCTTATTCATAAGGTACCGTCTTAGTTCGTCCCTTATAAAAGGAGTTTACAATCCGAAAACCGTCATCCTCCACGCGGCGTTGCTGCGTCAGGGTTTCCCCCATTGCGCAATATCCCCCACTGCTGCCTCCCGTAGGAGTCTGGGCCGTGTCTCAGTCCCAATGTGGCCGTTCAACCTCTCAGTCCGGCTACCGATCGTCGCCTTGGTAGGCCGTTACCCCACCAACAAGCTAATCGGACGCGAGTCCATCTCTGAGCGATAAATCTTTGATACTAAAGTCATGCGGCTTCAGTATTTTATGCGGTATTAGCGTTCTTTTCAGAACGTTATTCCCCACTCAGAGGCAGGTTACTCACGCGTTACTCACCCGTCCGCCACTAAGTTAAACAAGGAAATCCATCAGCAAGCTGACATCAGACCAGCGTTTAACTCCGTTCGACTTGCATGTGTTAAGCACGCCGCCAGCGTTCGTCCTGAGCCAGGATCAAACTCTCTAAAAATGGTATCTCAAATCCCGTAGGACTTAAAATCATCTTCAGAGCTAAATCTGCTCATTCTTCGCTTTCGCGTTTTGAATAATCTGTTTTCCAGATTACCTTAGATGTATTTTACATCTTGTAATTTCTTGAGTACTCTCCGTGAGCTCTCACCCACGAATGCTCTCAAAGTAATTACGGGTCTCTTTCTTCGTTGTTTAATTTTCAAGGTCCTTTGTCACAAATGCCGAAAAACAAGCCCGAAACTTGTCGAAAACAGCGGTTTTTGGCTACCTTTTCTTGACTTGCGAACATTCAGATTATACTGCGTTGCAAGTCAAAAGTCAAGCATTTTTTTGAATTTTTTGAAAAATTTTTCCTCCCCCAATTTCTGGTGATTTTGGATGCTCAAATCACAAGATGTGGTGATGCGTTCGTCGGTTTACAGCGATAAAGTACGATAAACGCCCCACATGGATATCGAGCTCTCCGACAGCCTGTTTATCGGGGAAAACGGAACAAGAGTTTTAATATCTTTTTTCTCTGTTCTCTTGCAAAATCTATATATATGTTTTATAATATACCCAATTAAATCAGATAGGAGAAATGTTATGTACGAACAGCCCTATAATCCGTATGAAAACAATCTGTCCATCGTCAAGAACTATTTCAAATCCAACAGCGTGCTGATCCTCGCGATCCTTCGCGCCGCCGCGATCATCATCTCGATAGTTCTTTCCATCATAGTCGCTATGCAGCTGCCGGCTTTCATCCGTTCGATCGAAGCGAGCATACTATCTTTCATGAGCAACACCGGTGCCCCCGGCGAATTGATATCCTCTACCTCTGAGTTGTTCTATCAGGCTGACGGTATCATCAACTCCGTTGTAGGCTCTATCAGCACCAGCTCTATCATATCCACCATAACCTCACAGATCGTACCCGGCCTCATCGCTATTGCTACCTTCATCATCTACTTCAAGAGCCGTAACGAATCTCCCCTCTCTTCTCCTAAGGCCGGCGTTACCATTCTCTATGTACTCTCTGTGATCTTCCTGGTGATCACTATTATCGCTTGTGTAGCTGTCGGTCTGGTCATCGTATGCCTGTTCTGGCTTTACTTCCAGTTAGGCGGCCGTCGCAGCTCCATCATACTCACTCCGGATCAGTTCGGTTCTGTTAATCTCACACTCGAGCCCGAGCTCCTGCTCATATTCACTATCATAATAACAGTAATAGCACTGATCGGCATGGTGATCGCCCTTCTGGTTGCCACCACCCGTAAGCGCTATTTCAAGTCTATCAAAGACAGCATCACCGGAGTTGAACTGAAGAACCGCGGCGCAAAGGGCTACGGCATATTCTGCATCATCGGCGCGATATTCTCCGGCATGAGCCTGCTCTCGACACCTTCGAGCTTCGTATTCCTCAAGGGTATGCCCTCTATGCTGGTCACCGTTATCATCTTCTCAACGGTCATACAGCTGATCTCGTTTGTGGGCCTGATCTTTGAAGCTAAGATAGCTCTGGGATACAAGACCCATATCGACAACATGAAGTATGGCTACAACGGCGCTACTCCGGTATCTCCGGCAGCCCCCTATACTCCCTATGTGCCCACCGCCGCTCCTGTAACTGACAACTATTCTGCTGATCAGAACCCCTATACCTCTGCTCCCGTATATGAGCAGCCTCAGTCGAATGATTCTTACAGAAGCGAGTTCGCCGGTTATGACAGAGTTCCGACCTATGAGGAGCCTGCTCCTGCAGTTCCGGTTCCTGTCGAAGAGCCTGCGCCCGAGGTCACCGCTCCTGCCGAAGAGCCTGCTGTGAGCGTATGTCCTGCTTGCGGCGAGCCCACCGAGCCCGGCGCACCCTTCTGCGGCAACTGCGGCAACAAGCTCTGATATTTCTACAAACACAGCAACAGCCTGTCGGGTATATCCCCGGCAGGCTGCTTTTATATTATATGTTATATACCATTATTCAGGAGCCTTTTCCGAATCGATCATCTTGATGTATTCGTCAAAAGACTTGGGCAGCATATTGGGACTCTTCTCAACTATCTGCTCCCATCTGTCGCCCCACTTGCGCAGGACGAACTGATACGGACAGTTCGCATCGTTGTTAACGCTGCCATATATCACCAGCGTACCCTTATCGGGATCGTCCTCTTCCTCTTCTTCTTTTGGAGGCTCGGTAGCAGAGCTGTCATCTTCGGAGGGCTGCTCCTCGTCATACTCGGGGTCGATCTGGTGCTGGAAGTGCGTGACCTTACCGAGCTGAGTATCGGCGAACTTCACCTGCGCAGCGCTCCAACCGCCGTCGGGCAGTATATCAAGCTCCGCGCTGAATATCGGTGACGAGTCGCCGAAGTTCTTGATATCCAGAGTCGCGGCAGAGCCTTTAGCTCCCTTGAAGCTGATAGTAGCGACCACATCATTGCCGACGGTATTCTTATCGTCGGTATAATCATAGGCGAAGGTGCCGTACCATGTTCCCTGATAGTTCCTTTGAGTATCGTTGAGCTTTTCGGCAGAGGCGGCGGTATCCTGTCCGTCAGCCAGCTCGTCCTGCTTGTCCGAGGTGCCGGAACACGCCGCGAACAGCATAGCGATCACTATGCTCAGCAGCAGAGCCGCTATTCTCTTCATCATATCATCCACTCCTATATCCTAATATATTATATCTAATAACAAAAACACAAGTCGATCGGGACGGCTGTCAGATCTCGAGTATCTGACCCGCCGAGATATAATCCAGCCGGCGCATAATCGGCCGGATATACTCATACTGTTCTTCACCCGTGCAGTGACAGGTGTAGTATGCGGTATCATAAGCGTCCAGCTTCTCCGCGTAGCCGCGCAGGATATCGCCGGGCGGCAGCTTCATGAAATGGAAGCCCCCTATCAGCGCGTCGGGACGGAACCATTCCGCCAGGTTGATGATCCCCTTGTGTGAGCATCCGCTGATCAGCACGCGCTTGCCGTCCTCTTCTATCAGCAGATACTGTTCGTGCCTGAAGTCGTCATCTGTCACGGTATCACCGTCGCGGCGGCTCAGCCCGAACGAGCTGAAGCGGTCGATCTTATCCATATCGTTGCAGTCATACAGAGTCAGACCGTCGGCGATCACAGTCTTTCCCGAGGTGAATTTAAGCCGAGGACTGTCGGCGAGCGCGACATCCAGCCCTATATACTTCTCGCCGTTATAGTGAGGCTCAAAGGCATAGCGGCTGATATATATATCGGCCGTGCTGTTGAGCTCCATGAACCTCTTCAGTCCGCCGCCGTGGTCATAATGCCCGTGAGATATCACACAGATATCCACATCGCTCAGATCAACTCCGAGCCGCGCGGCGTTCTCAGCGAACAGCTCACTCTGACCGCAGTCGAACAGCGCTCTATACTCTTTAGTCTCTATATACAGGCTCAGCCCGTGCTCAGTGGGCAGGCCGAGCTGTGATGTGTTCTCAGTCAGAACGGTTATTCTCATGCCTTGTCCTCTGCGTTATCACGCGATATCAGATCCCTGATGACCTGTGACGCCAGTATCAGCCCAGCGACCGACGGCACAAAGGCTGCCGAGCCGGGAGTCTGCCTGCGAGACCCGGGATCAACCCCGGACCCGTCGATCGCCAGAGGCGTCAGCGCCTCTTCGGTCGAATACACCACCTTGAGTTTATTCACTCCGCGCTTCTTCAGCTCACGGCGCATGACTCGCGCCAGCGGACACACGGCGGTCTTGTATATATCGGTCACCTTGAACGCCGTGGGATCCAGCTTGTTGCCGGCTCCCATCGAGCATATTATCGGCGTGCCGCTATCTTTAGCCTGCATCACCAGCCCGATCTTGCCGGTCACGGTATCTATGGCGTCGATGATATAGTCATAGTCGGCGAAGTTGAATCCTCCTGCCGTCTCGGGGGTATAGAAAGTCTTGTGGACATTCACCTTGCAGCTTGGGTTGATATCCTTTATCCTCTCGGCGGCTACGTCCACCTTATATTTGCCCACGGTCGAGTGCAGGGCTATCAGCTGACGGTTGATGTTGCTCTCGCTGACCGTGTCGTGATCGATCAGATCGAGAGCTCCTACCCCGGAGCGAGCCAGCGCCTCAACGGCATAACTGCCCACTCCGCCTACACCGAACACAGCTACCCGGCTGTTGCTCAATATCTCCATAGCTTCAGGGCCTAAGAGAAGCTCGGTCCTCACAAATTCGTTCATTATGTTCTCCTTACGTCTCCGCGGTCTGTGACTATGCGATAGCCGGCGGCTTTCACCCTGAGCTCCAGACAGCTCCTGCACTGAGCGCTCTCTTCACCCGTGCAGATCTTGTTATCATATATCTCATACTTCTTGCGCACCGATACCGGCGAGAGGTTGGGCATGACTACGTTCGCTCCGTGCTTGAGCCCCAGCTCCCTGCCGTTCGGGATTATCGTACCCAGAGCGGTGGTTGCCGGCAGCAGGACATACGGGAACATCAGCCTGAGTATGCTCAGCAATCTGAGCGTCAGCTCTGCCGTACCGCCGGGCATATCGGCGAACGGAGTGGCGGCATGGCTGATATACGGTCCTATGCCTATCATATCGGGCCTGAGCTCCTGCAGGAACCTCAGGTCGGCGATGATATCATCGGTCGTCTGATACGGCGACCCGACCATAAAGCCCGAGCCCACCTGATATCCGATGGCCTTGAGATCCCACAGGCATCGCTTGCGGTCATCACAGCTCATCACCGCAGGGTGCAGACGGCCGTAATGCTCCGCGTTCGCGGTCTCATGTCTTAGCAGATATCGGTTCGCTCCGGCGTCAAATAATCTTTTATAGCTCTCATAGGGCTTCTCGCCTATCGAGAGCGTTATCGCGCAGTCGGGATATCTCTCTCTGATTAAAGATATGATATCGCACATCATATCATCGGTATAATACGGATCCTCGCCGCCCTGCAGGACAAAGGTGCGGTATCCCAGAGCGTAGCCCTCCGCACAGCAGGCGAGTATCTCGTCGCGGCTCAGTCGGTAGCGTTCCGCCGAAGTGTTTGCCGCGCGTATGCCGCAGTAATAGCAGTTGTTCTTACAATAATTTGTGAATTCTATCAGTCCGCGGATGAACACAGCGTCGCCGTAATGCTCGCGGCGCACCTCGTCGGCGGCGCAGGCGAGCTCGGCGTCAAAGCTGTCACAGCCTATCAGCTCGCGCAGCTCGGCGTCGCTCAGGTCGCGCTGTTCTCTCAGTTTTTGTACCGGTTCTTTCATAACTATCCCTGTTATCCGAAGAAAGCGCCCGTCACACAGGCGCTTTTTCTGTTATTCTGCATTTTCGGTCGGTTCTTCTGTCGGCTTTTCTTCCTTCTTCTTGAAGATGATCAGCTTAGAGAATACGTAGTTGAGGATGACGACGATAACACTGACGATGATCTTCGCCAAGAATCCCTGTCTGCCGAACAGCGGCTGATTGAGTCCGATCGTCACCAGCAGCGGCACGCCGAACCATTCCAGCACGCCGGTTATCAATCTCGCCGTGACAAAGAGCCACAGCTCCTTGAGAGCGACGGACGGCTTCCATGACTTTGACTCAAACACCCATAGCTTGTTGGTGACAAAGGCGAACGCCACACCGGCCACCCACGCGATGAAGTTCGCGATGAATATCGCCAGCACCGACATCGTGACATCGTGACCGAATATCGTCCACATGACCTGATCGCCGTTCATGGCTCCTGTAAGGATCGGCTCGAGCAACCAGTATACCGCCCAGTTCACCAGAGTGGTCAGTACGCCGAAGATGATATATGTGATGATCTCTTTATACTTGATCGCCAACTGCTTTATCTTATCCAACTTTTTATCCCCCAAATGCAGATAAATGTATTACTTGTCCAGATTGGTCTCTTTAGTGATATATATCGGTCTGTCCTTAGCCTCGATATAGATGCGTCCGATATACTCGCCCAGCACGCCGA
>Ga0265299_10005568_pt1 | contig 11663 bp, 12 predicted proteins | sample AusTroGonzalo_MG_4_FD_193485 | JGI IMG/M metagenome (GOLD analysis project Ga0265299, IMG submission 193485) | Bovine rumen microbial communities from tropical cattle in Woodstock, Queensland, Australia - Gonzalo_02 | ecosystem: Host-associated > Mammals > Digestive system > Stomach > Rumen ...
ATGCTTGTGTGAGGCAGACAACAATGGGAACTCCGAAGAAACTTGTGTAACTATCTGCCAGGTGGAAGTCGTTAAGATGATGCGAATAGGCGTAAGGACGATATACGAAACTCAGTACAAAACATATGGCTGTCAGCGAAAAGCCAACAGTTCTATATATCATCTTTGCTTTTTTCCTTGTCATCATTTCAGTTCATCTTTGTCATGTGATTGCCCATCCTGTTCAACTGCATGGCGGCTCCAAATAGGTAGAGTTGGTGCAGACAGAAAACGTAGGCATTGAAAGCCTCTTTGGTTCCTGGTTCTATGTTCTGGTGACGAAGTGCATTATAGACACGGGAAGCACATTCACCTACCAGCTTCTCCAACACGGTATAGTCAATGCCTCTCAGCAACAGCACATCTTCACGGATATATTCGTCCATTGCGTCGTAGCCCCTCTTGTCTCTCATATAGACATAGAGGTCATCAATCCTAGAGTAGATTGCCCACTCAGCATCCCAGAACTTAGCGACGGCCATGCCAATATACATCATCCAACCGAGTGAAGCGGAAGGGAAGTCATTGAACTCCCTGATACCGTCGGGAATGTAGGCTTTGACTATCTGCTCCCACTTCTCTTCAATATCGGGACACTCAGGCAGACGAGCATCAATCTCTTTCATTGACTGAAGGAACTGGTGCAAGTCCTGGTGTAGTTGTTCTTCAAATTGCCCTATCATAGTTATAGCATCTTTTCAAGTATCTCAACAGCCTTGGTTATATCCTCTTGAAACTTTTTGTGGTCTCTCAGGAAGTCAGCTCTGCCACCAGAAATAGCGTCAAGTAGTTCCTGGCTCATTTCATCTGCATAAGAGGCAATGGCAATCTCAATGTCATCCTTTTGCCAGTCGAGCGTTGAATGAATATAGATTCTCTGCTTCTGATGCAAGAAACTGTAGGCTGTCTCAATACTGCCTTTCGTTATCATTCTTTCTTGTCAAAGCCTATCGGACGGAACTGCTTTTGCTTGTCGCTGAACACAAATCCATGTCCGTATAGGTAATTCTTTATATCCTTTGGCTCTGTCCCGAAGTTATAGCACAACGATTCCAAAGTGTCAAACTCTTCATCCCTCAGAAGCATGTTGACGCTCGAAACCAGTATTGCCGGGTCTTTCGGTAGGTAGTCCATCAGTTAATATATAAAAATGATCTTTTATTTCTGCCGGATGTACTGGAATTTTGAACCATTCTCCAATAGCGACCAAGTAGAACGGGTGAAAACGACCTCTGCGGTGTCGCCTCTCAGGATAATCTCACCACCAATGGAATTGCCTGCCGCATCGGTAGCGGTGAAATCCATTCCGTTCGCGCCCATTGTTCCAACGCCGTCGTCCAGGTTAGTCAGACGGAAGATGCCAATCTGAACATCATATTTACCATCGTCGCGGTGGGTAATAAACAGATTCGGCTCGTTGTTGTCCTCATCCAGATAAATACCCTCGTATGAAAGTTCAGGAATTTTTGACTCTTCTATCGTACTTGTCTCGTCTTGATTGCCCGAATTCTGATTCTTACACCCTGCCATTATTCCACAAATGAGGATGGCACCAAACACAAATAGAAACTTTCTCATTGTTACTTTTCCTTAAAATTTGAGTTATACAACGTGCAAAGATAGTGTATTTTCCCCGAAATGTAGTAACTTTGCCATCAACTTTACAATACTTTATGAATTATCGACTATGGCAGAGAATTGTGAGAGATGTAAGTTCAGGGCGCACTACGACAAGAAGCCCAATTCGTTTTTAGGTAAGTTCTGGCGTTGGCATATCAATTTCTGCCCAGGCTGGAAAGGTTATTTCACCAGTCAGAGTGAAGAGAAGAAGGCCGAACTGAGGGCTAAGTATAACTTCCAGAAATACTAAGATGGACTACAGAAAGATTGGCGATAACTACTATGTCCGTATGGATCGAGGTGATGAGATAATCAGTAACCTCCTCGAAATCTGTGAAAAGGAATCCATACCATCAGCCGTTTTCTCTGGTATTGGTGGCTGTCAGAGTGCAGAACTTCAAGTGTTCATCCCAGAGACAGGAAGCTTCGAGACAGAGCGGTTAGAGGGGATGCTTGAACTTGTGTCACTCAACGGTAATGTTGTAAGAGACGAAAGCCACCAACTATTTCACCATACCCACGCCTTATTCTCATTCAAGGGAGGGAACCGCGATATTGATAACATCGTGGGAGGGTACCAAGATGGTCAGCATGGTATGGCTGGGGGGCATCTGAAAGCCACGACTGTTCTCTATACTGCTGAAATAGAGCTACGTCCTACAGTTGGCGAGGCTATCGGTAGAAAGTTTGACCCTGAGACTGGTACGGGATTCTGGGAATTTAAGGACTGAATGATATGGTACGGAACTACAAGGTCATCACTCTGTGCGGAAGCACTCGTTTCAAGGATCAGTCCATCGAAACCCAGAAACGATTGACACTTGAAGGCTGCATTGTTATCAGTGTCGGCCTATTCGGACATTCTGGTGATGAAGAGGTATGGAAACCCGGCACTAAGGAAATGCTCGACGATATGCACAAAAGGAAGATAGACATGGCAGATGAAATCTTCGTCATCAACGTAGGTGGATATATCGGAGAGAGTACCAAGAGTGAAATTGTCTACGCTGAGAAAACAGGAAAGAAAGTAAACTATCTGGAACCAATAAAATGAAGCATCTGACAAACATACAGGATATAGAACAGACTGTAGCAGAAAACCGTCTGTGTCTTTTCTATATCAAAGCTCCTGATTGTGGAGTCTGTAATGTCATGCTTGATAAGGTGGGGCTGGTAGCAGAATGTTTTCCTGCTCTATGCTCCTTCTATACCGACATCATGGAAGAGCCTTTAATTGCCAGTCGTTTCTTGGTTTATTCGGGGCCGACTGTGTTACTGCTGATGGATGGCAAAGAGGTCTATCGAGGCTCACAGTTCATAGACTTGGAAGAATTGAGGTATAACATTACCCGATATATAGAACTACTCGACCAATGACGCTACCAAAATTCATCATAACTCTCGAAAGGCGGGCAGGCGAGCTCTGCTCGGGAATTGGCGTGTTCCGCTTGGGTATGGTCAATCAGCATAAGGACTTGCTGAAGCCGGGCGACCAGTGTATTGGTGGTGGATATTATTGCTTCGACTATACCTCCAGTCGCATCATCCTCGACCGTTCTTCCTATGACTTTGGCAAACCCAAATGGCATCTTCTGGAAACGCTGAAAGTCCCTTCTGTCTATCGTGGTTTGCGACTGGTGTATCAATACGATGACCGATACCACGAAGATTTTAATGTCAGCGAAGAATTGAAGATAGAATACTATGACTGATTTCGATACTATATGGCGCACGCAGGATGAGATTCGGACGGCGGTCAATGCCGTCTTGGGTGAATGTATCTGGAATCTTAGCTACGACGAAAGACGTATGGCTATTGAACTGGAGCTAACTGTCACTCTCGATGACGATTCCATCGGCGACCTCTGCTGCCAGTTTCCAATCACAGCTGATTACGATGGGGTGGGGGTGAAAGGCTCAAAGTTCGTGTTCTACCTCTGATACTCTTCTTCTTGGAGAAAGATGATACTCATCTTCCTTCGGAATATTTCCTCGTATTCATGCTAATATTATGAAGGTTCGCGAGTGTCTAATCGCTAAAAAAGTATAAGACTTCACGAAAAAAGGGATTGATAAGAAAAAAAATCTGTATCTTTGCATCATGTTAAGGTTTAAATAATAGCATTATGACTTTATTCGATCAGATTAGCGAGGACATCAAGTCCGCAATGAAGGCTCGCGACAAGGTGCGTTTGGAGACGCTTCGCAACATTAAGAAAGTATTTCTGGAAGCAAAAACCGCTCCTGGAGCCAACGACACATTGGCTGATGCTGATGCATTGAAGATTATCTCAAAACTGGCCAAGCAGGGCAAGGAAACTGCAACGACCTACACACAAGCAGGGCGTCAAGACCTGGCTGATGCAGAGTTGGCACAGGTGGAGGTTCTTGAGAGTTATTTGCCGAAACAACTTTCCCATGAGGAGATAGAGGCAGAGTTGAAGAAGATTATTGCTGAGGTTGGAGCCACAAGTATGAAGGAGATGGGAAAGGTAATGGGCACTGCCAGCAAGCAGTTGGCAGGAAAGGCTGACGGCCGAGTCATCTCTGAGATTGTGAAGAAACTCTTGGCATAAACTTTAATTCCAAAAAGTTAAATCGTCGACGATGAATTAACGTTCATCGTCGACGATTTAACGTTCAACGACGGTGAATTACCGTTCATCGTCGGCGAATTAACTCTTGCTCCGGGCAAAACCAAAGAAAGATTACGGCAAAGTACATTCATATCCGTATTGTTTTTGTGAATAATTATTTGTGTCTGCCGTTCCTACCCACACCGTCCGTTTGGCTTTAGCTACCAATTCACTAAATCCATGTCAGTTTTCGCCATAAGCCCTCTAAAGGTCCTCGTTGGTGGCCATTGAACCAATAGCAGCAAAAAAGATATTGGAAGATTACCATTCCTAATCCAATGAGGACAGCGTATGTAATTCCAACGAGGCGATAACAAGCCAGGCCGTAGCCGCAAAAGATAAAACTGCCAATGACAGACTGGAGCAGATAGTTTGTGAGACTCATGCGGCCAAAGACGCAAAGGTGATGCAGCACACGGCGCACACCCTCGAAAGCATATCGCTGTTTGAACTATGACGCAGGCTCGTTGAAATGACAATAACTTTCTTCATATTGATGTTTGATTTATATACTTCTGCCGTATTGCTCTCGGAAGTTTCGATACAACTAATTGATAAGATTCACAAAACTTATTAAAACTACGGGCAAAGTTACGCATATTTCTCCACTTTTTCGTATTTTTGCACCAACTATTACAATACTTTATGATTTAAGTCGATATGAAGGTACTTTTGATTAACGGAAGCCCCAGGGAGAATGGCAATACGTTCACGGTCCTGAGTGAAGTGGCTAAGACTCTGAACGGAGAAGGTGTCGCGACTGAGATTATCAGCATCGGTAAGCAGGCTGTGCAAGGCTGCATTGCCTGTGGTATGTGCGGAAGGAATGGCGCAAGATGCACTTTCCGTGATGACTTGTACTATAAGGTGTGGAGAGCCGTGAAGGATGGCATTGACGGATTGGTCATCGGTTCGCCCGTGTATTATGGCGGTCCGAATGGTTCCTTGTGTGCTTTGCTCGACCGTGTTTTCTATTCGTTGGGTAATGAACTGAAGTTCAAACCTGGTGCCAGTGTAGTCGTCTGTCGTAGGGGAGGGGCATCTGCTGCCTTCGACCGCCTGAACAAGTACTTCACCATCTTGAATATGCCCGTTGTCAGTTCACAGTACTGGAACATGGCGTATGGTCAGACTCCTGGCCAAGTAACCCAAGACGAGGAAGGTATGCAGACTATGCGGACATTAGGTCGCAATATGGCTTGGATGATTCGCAAGTTAAATGTCAGTGAAGAAGGACATCCGGAGTTGGAGAGTCCGCTAAGGACTAATTTTATTAGATAATACCGGGAAAGACAGAACGGGCATGTTGAGTGTGTTATTTTTTTTGTATATTTGTCCCCAATTCCATAAATGAATAGAAAATGAACAAACGGAATGGTTATCTGATATCGAAGGCCCTGCATACATTTATGTGGGCTTCTATTCTGTCATCGGTGGCTCAACTGCTATCTACGTTGATTGATGCCATTGTGGTGAGTAACTTGATTGGCCCTGATGCCATCTCGGCAGTCAATGTGTCGGTGCCTGTCTTGTCTATGGTGGGCTGTTTCGGCATCCTGCTCGGAATCGGAGGGTCGATCGTGGCAGCTAAAGCGATGGGACTTCGTAACATGGAGGAAGCTAACCGTGTATTCTCTATATCATTGAAGGCGACGCTGATCTTCGGCCTGTTTGTTTCGATTGCGGGTTATTTGCTTGCTCCAACCATTGTGGGACTCGTATGTCCTCCAGAGAGTCGTATATATCCATTGGCCGCCAGCTATCTGCAAATCATTCTTATAGGTATGGTCTTTATGTTGGGAGCCTTTACCTTGCAATCGTTTGTGAAGACGGATGGCAACCCTAAACTGGTGATGAGAGCCGTCGTCATAGGATGTATCGTAAATCTGGGCTTCGACATCATCTTTATCAAGGTCTTCGACATGGGTATCGCAGGTTCGGCATGGGCTTCGGTCTTGTCATATATGGCCGCTTTTGCCGTTTGCCTGTTGCATTTCAAAAGGCCTCACTGTTCGTTGCGTTTTCACCTCAATGCCCCCATCACCAATGGACTTGGCAACATTGCCAAGGAGGGTGCCCCGCTAAGTATCAACTCGCTGCTGCTGGGTGTCTGCACGTATTTCATCAATACGATAGTCCTGCGTATGGCGGGCGATAACGGCATGTATGTATGGTCACTCTGCCTGCAGTTATTCACCATCATGCAACTGGTGCTTGGTGGTATCTCCACCAGTATTTATGCTATCGGAGGTTTGTTGGCCGGTGAACGGGACATGGAGGGCCTGGGAATCCTGACACGGAGGGTTCTGGTGTACGTCTGCAGTGTGTTGGCGGTTATAATGGTTGTCATGTTGGTATGGCCTGAGATGCTTGCCAGTCTGTTTGGAGGCAGCCGGTTGGCTGACAACACGACGGACGTGGCTTCGCCGATACGTATTTACGCCTTGCTGCTCGTGCCATACGCCGTGGTAGCCGTCCTGCGTTCACTTTACCAGATTATCGGGTTCCGAGGCATGAGTATGATACTGAGCATCACACAGTTGGTGGCGATGGTGGTCTGTGTATGGCTACTTGCCTTGGTGAGTCCCGATATGCTGTGGTGGGGATTCCCCGTGTCAGGCATCATCTTATTGTTGGTGACTATGGCTTTCAGTTGGCAGAAACACCGTCGGCAGCCACAGTTGGCAATGATGACACTGATTCCCCAGACAATAGGCGGAAAGTCGCTCAATTCCTCTGTCAGACTGACTCGGGAGGACGTGAGGAGTGCGCTGGCTGAGATCAAGTCGTTTCTGAAGGAGAGCCAAGTGTCGGAATCTACGGTCTTTCAGATCCGGCTCTGTTGCGAGGAACTATTGTATAACATCGTCGACTATGCCGTAGAGAAGTACAAGGAGAAACACTTTGCTGATATTCATATCCACCTGACGGAGACACAGGTGAATGTGTTGCTGAAAGATGACGGACGACCCTTTAATCCCGTTTTCAAGAATAAGGAATTGAGGGAGAAGAATATTGATACAGATTATGAACACCTGGGCTTGTTGCTGGTTGCAGGCGAAAGCTCTTCGATCAACTATAAATATATGTACGACCAGAACATGGTATTCCTGACTTTTACAATAACCAATAAACAATAACCAATAAACAATTAACAACAAACAATAAACAATAACCAATAAACAATTAACAACAAACAATAAACAATAACCAATATGAAGACAAACGAATATCTACAGCCATTATGGGACGCCTTTGAGCGTTACGCAGACCTGTCTGCCGTCGTTGATAACGGCGGGCGAGTGACCACCTATCGTCAATTGGGCGAACTGACACGCAGGATAGCGGGAGGACTGGCAAGCCTCGATTTGCCGGAAAACTCCTTTATCCCCATTCTGCTGCCTACCTCGATGGAGTATATTGCTGCAGAGATGGGCGTCTGGATGGCTGGTCATGCCGTCGTTCCGATGGGGACCACCTTCCCGGAAGGACGTATCGAATATATAAAAGAACACTGTGAGGCACCGCTTGTGATTGATGAGCAGAGGCTGAAGGTGCTGGCAGAAGCTGACGAACTGCGCGACGAGGCGACGCGATTTGAACTTGAGCAGAGGGCCATGCTGATCTATACCAGCGGATCGACGGGTGAGCCCAAGGGTATCCTGCATTGCTTTGACAGTCTGCGCGCGCATGTTCACACTGGTTCACTGGGGGAGGAGCATACTGACATGGTATGGGGAACCTCGTCGCCATTCTATTTTGTGGCAGCCTTGTCGAACTTCCCTGTGCTGAAGGGCGGCGGTCAGTTGCATTTCTATACAGGCGATGTGCGGTACGATGTCAGGAAACTCGAAGAGTATATCGAAGCGCATGGCGTGACGCATACCTTTATCAGTCCGGCCGTGCTTGCCAATTTCCACAACCGTTCGAAATCACTGAAGGAGGTATATACGGGCAGCGAGAAGCTGGTGAACGAGTGTTCGCGCGACGGCTATGTGCTCTACAACAATTACGGCATGTCGGAGACGGCGGGTACGCTGCTGAACTTCAAGGTGGACAAGCCCTACGAGTCTACGCCCGTGGGTGTGCCTAACAATGAAAGTGGCACGGAACTGATGCTTGTGGACGAGGACGGGAAGCCCGTTGCCGAGGGCGAAGAGGGCGAGCTGGTGGTGAAGGGATGCTTCTGTAAAGGTTACTACAAAGATCCGGAGCGTACTGCCCAACTCTATAGGGACGGGTGGCTGCATACGAACGACATCATGCGACGGCTGCCTGACGGCAACCTTGTCTATGTGAACCGTAAGGACTGGATGGTGAAGATTAACGGCCAGAGGGTGGAGCCGGGCGAGGTGGAAGGGACGATGGAACGCATAGACGGCGTGAAGAAGGCCATCGTGAAGGGCTTCGACGGGAAGACGGGCAGTCAGTATCTGTGTGGCTACTACACCAGCGACGGGGACATCACTCCCGAAGAAATGAGGAACAGGCTTGCAGAGCGTCTGCCGCCGTACATGGTGCCGCTGCACATTGTGAAGGTGGATAAGTTCTCTTTCCTGCCTAATGGTAAGATAAACCGTAAGGCTCTGCTGCCACCAGACAGTTCGGAACTCCTTTCTAATTACGTAGCGCCTAGGAACGAGGTGGAGCGTACACTCTGCGAGGCTTTTGCCCAGGCACTTGGGATGGAACAGGTGGGTATCGACGATGATTTCTTCATGCTTGGCGGCGACAGTATCAAGGTGATGCGCCTGCAACAGGCGTGCGAAAACCTTAGCCTGACATCGAAGATGATCTATAAAGGCAAGACGGCACGCCATATTGCGGAACTCTGTGACGTGGCGTGTGGTGAGATTGCCTCGCCGGAATTTCCTGTGGCCCTCTCACAGACTCAGATGGGTATCTATGCCGAGAGTATGGCCCGGCGGGGAGAGGCTGCCTATAACAATCCCATTTTGTTGAAGATAGGTGCAGAGATCGACGAGCAGAAGTTGGCCCGGGCTATCGAACAGGTGGTCTGTGCCCATGCCTTTATCAAGACCCGTATTGAGGAAGACGCCGAGGGCAATCCTGTGATGATGCCTTCTGATGCGGTCTATACGCAGTCCATCGAACAGATGAGCGAGGCAGAGTTGGAGGCGTTGAAGCCCCAGCTTATCCAGCCTTTCGACCTGCAGAAAGACCAGCTGTTCCGTATCCGCATCATTCGTACGGAGGGTGGCTTGTATCTGTTTACGGATTTCCACCATATTATATACGATGGCACGTCTATGCGTATCTTCATGGCCGATGTGGATGGTGCCTACGCAGGTGAGGTGGTTGCCCCCGAGCAGTGGACGGGCTGGCACGTGGCGGAGGAGGAGGCTGCCCTGCGCCAGACGGAAGCCTATACGGAGGCCAAGGCATGGTACGAGGAGACCTTCAGCGGCTTGGACATTGAGAACAAGCCCATCCCCGATGTGATTGGTGAAAAGACCGTGACCTTTGGCAGTCAGGATCTGCTGCTTGGCGTGAGCAATGAGGCCATCAATGTTTTCTGCCGTCGTCAGGGTGTCACACCCAATATCCTCGCTATGGCTACATTCGCCAAGCTGATGGGAGCGTATACCAATCAGGAGGCTGCGCTTTTTTCCACCATCTACAATGGGCGTAACAGTCTGCGCACAGCCCGTACCATTGACATGATGGTGAAGACACTGCCCGTGTATAGTCATTGGACAGCCGACACACGTATCAAGGACTTCCTGGGGGATGTGAAGGAGCAATTGCTTGGCGCGATGAACAACGACATCTACTCGTTTGCTGAGGTGGCTGCCAACTTAGGTATGAGCAGCGACGTGCTCTTTGCTTACCAAGGCGACTACCTGACATTGGGTACTGTCTGTGGACAGCCTTACCAGGTCATCCCCTTGGAGAAGAATGCCACGGGCAGTCCGCTCAGCGTAGAGGTCTTCAACACAGCCGATGGCCCGTCGCTGCACGTGGAGTATCAGAAGAATATGTACTCTGATGGGCTCATCAGCGAACTGATACAGTGCTATGCCAATGTGCTTCGCTCGATGCTGACGGTAGAACGTCTGTCGGATATTGAATTGCTCAATGCTGATCAGTTACAGGAACTCGACAGTTTCAATGATACTGATGTAGAGTATGATGACACGCAGACCATCGTCTCGCTGTTCCGCCGACAGGCCAATGCTACGCCAGATGCTGATGCCGTGGTGTTCAAGGACAAACGCTATACTTATCAGGAGGTGGATGAGATCAGCGATCGTATCGCAGGTTACATCGCCTCAAAAGGATTAGGACTTGAGGATGTTGTAGCCGTTCTGATAGCCCGCTCGGAATGGATGGTTATCGCATCACTGGGTGTACTGAAAGCAGGCTGTGCTTATCAACCGTTGGATCCCACCTATCCAAAGGAGCGTCTGAACTTCATGATGCAAGACACAGCTTCCAGACTGCTAATAGCCGACGAAGAACTCTGTTCCATCGTGGATGAATACAAGGGAGAAGTATTGCTCACTAAAGACATCCCGCAACTTCCAACTCTCAACTCTCAACTCTCAATTCTCAATTCTCCAAAGCCCGAGAGCCTATTTACACTCATCTACACCAGTGGCTCTACTGGAGTACCCAAGGGATGTCAACTCGAGCATCGCAATATGGTAGCTTTCTGCAACATGCATAAACATGCAATGCATATCGAAGCTGACAGTAGGGTGGGAGCATACGCCAGTTTCGGTTTCGATGCTTGTTTGCAAGAATTATGGGCAACGCTCATAGTGGGTGCTACTGTCTATATCATTCCTGAGGAAATCCGTCTTGATCTCCTTGCCCTGAACGACTATTTTGAACAGAACGGCATCACGCATACGTTTATGACGACACAGGTGGCACGTTCTTTTGTCAACGATATCGCCAATCACTCCCTGAAGGCCTTTATCACAGGCGGTGAGAAACTGGCAGATGTCACTCCTCCTCCCTATTTGCTTCTGAACGGCTATGGTCCTTCAGAGAGTATCTGTTATGTAACGGCATTTGCTGTGAAAGAGAAGCTGCAGAACATCCCCATAGGAAAGGCTGTGGAGAATATGCATCTGTATATCATAGATGCATACGGACATAGATTGCCTGTAGGCGCTGCCGGTGAACTATGGGTCAATGGTCCTCAAGTGGGACGAGGCTATCTGAATCGTCCAGAGAAGACTGCCGAGGCGTTTATAGAGACACCTTGGGGCCGTTGCTACCGCACTGGCGATATTGTGCGCTATATGGCTGATGGCAACATTGAGTTTGTGGGTCGTCGCGACGGACAGGTGAAGATCCGTGGTTTCCGCGTTGAGTTGAAAGAGGTGGAAGCTGTCA
>Ga0265299_10005571_pt1 | contig 11660 bp, 13 predicted proteins | sample AusTroGonzalo_MG_4_FD_193485 | JGI IMG/M metagenome (GOLD analysis project Ga0265299, IMG submission 193485) | Bovine rumen microbial communities from tropical cattle in Woodstock, Queensland, Australia - Gonzalo_02 | ecosystem: Host-associated > Mammals > Digestive system > Stomach > Rumen ...
GCAGAACGTGTGGCAGACAAAGCATCTTCTACGCGAAGTTTTTTCTCGCGCATTTCAATTTCGGTATTGCTACCAATCTTCAAAATGGCGACACCGCCAGTAAATGAAGCCAGTCGCTTTGATAATGTCTCTCTGTCGTAATCGTTGTCAGCAGATTTGAGTTGCTCTTTTATTTCTTGTTTTCGCTGAGCTATTGCATCTGTATCGCCAGCACCTTGTATAATGGTGGTACTATTTGCTGTAATTTTTATCAATCCTGCACGTCCTAGATTTTCTAGAGTTGCAGATTTTAAATCCATATTTAAATCATTAGCATAATATGTACCACCAGTGAGCACGGCAATATCATGTAATAGTTCTTTTCTTTTTTCGCCGAACGCTGGGGCTTTGACGCCCACGCAGATAAATGCCCCACGGAGTTTGTTTAGTAGGAGAGTGGCAAGTGCCTCACCATCAATGTCTTCTGCGATAATCAGTAATTTTCCACCAGCGTTTATTACAGATTCTGCAACTGGTAGGATTTCTTGAGAATTAGAAATTTTTTTATCGCAAATAAGTATGTACGCATTTTCAATTTCTGCTGTCATTTTGACATTGTCTGTTGCCATATATGGAGAGATAAAACCACGGTCGAATTGCATACCTTCTACAATTTGTAGAGAAGTGTCTGCAGTATTACTTTCTTGGACTGTTATTATTCCGTCCTTGGTAACTTTTTCCATTGCTTTTGCTATAAGTGTGCCAATAGATTCGTCGGCTGCTGAAATGCTAGCCACTTGACGAATTTCATCTATATCTTTTATTGGCCTTGCAAAGTCACGTATCTTTTGCACAACAATAGATTTTGCAAATTCCATGCCTTTGCGCATAATTATTGGGTTGGCTCCGCTTGAGATGTTTTTTAAGCCGTTTGTTACAAGGCTTTCAGTAAGCACAACTGCAGTTGTTGTGCCGTCGCCAGCGTTATCATTTGTCTTAATCGATACCTCTTTGATTAACGATGCGCCTATGTTTTCAAATGGATCCTTTAACTCTATTTCCTTGGCAATAGTTACTCCATCATTTGTGATGAGAGGAGTGGCATATTTGCGTTCGAGAACCACATTTTGACCTTTGGGGCCAAGTGTAACCTTTACTGCACGGGCGAGTTTTTTTACGCCGTTTTCTATACTTTTTCTAACTTTTTCGCCAAAATTTATTAATTTTGCCATTTTTTTCTCCTATTTTTTAATTTTTGTGAATACATTTTGCATTTATTTCAAAATAGCCAAAATATCACTTTGTCTAATTATTCCAAACTCTTTGCCATCTAATTTGAATTTCGCTATAGCAAATTTGCTACACAATATTTCATCGTTAGTGGTTACAAATATCTTGGATGATGAGCCATCTTCTTTTTCGTTGCCTGAGCCTGCGGCGATAACTTTGGCTTTGACTACGCTTTCGTTTGATGCGCTACTTAGTAAAAAACCAGAAGCGGTAGTCAGGTCTTCTTTTTCCTCTTCGATAAGTACGCGGTCAAATAATGGTGTTATTGTCATTCTCTTCTCCTTTTTTTGTATTGTATCTACATCCGTTTTTGTCTCAAAAGAGATTATGGTCGAATATACATCTTTTGTGGGGATAAAGCATATATTTTGTTGGATGTCCGAGATACACTGGTATTATATACCCGAAATTTCGCATTTTCCAAAATTCGTGACAAGATTTGGAGAAAAATTTGAACAATTTTTTTAAAGTCTGTATTGTGGGCATTGCTGTTATTGTTGCAATTACAGCATTATTGAGTTCTGTTTTTGGTAGAAAAAAACGGTATTCATTTCCCGATGAATTTTTTTATATTTATCTCGATGGTGGGAAATACAAAGCATCGGCTGACTCTCTGGCAGACCAGGTGCAAAAACGTTCTGGCGCTGGTTTGATTCGTGCAGAAAAGTCATTTCAAGTGGTGTGCTTTCTATATGATAAAATACAGGATGTTGATAAGGTAAAGGCTAGTCTTAAGTCTCAAGGGCTAGATGTTTTAGTCGGCACGCTAAAAATTGAAAAATTGAATAGAAAATCAAAAAGATTATTGAAGGCTGATAGTGATGCGCAAGTTTTGATAGAAATGTTCCCCAAATATTTTTCTAAAATCTATGATTTGATTTGTGATTTCGATACACATAAGTTAACTGAAAGTGAAGTATATGTATATATGCGGCAGATATATGTCGAGTTTACTGAAAGTGTGAGATCTCTTAATGGTTTTGCTGTTGATATTTTGATTCAATTCGCAAATAATATAAAAGTGGCTATTTATAATTTTTTGTATGGGAAAAATGAGGATCCGATAGCGTCTAGTCTAAAACAAATATGTTTTTTTATTGTATATTGGTATAACGACATGATTCTAGAAGCGAATTCGGGTTTAAGTTAAATTGTGCGAGTAAATATATTTTTATTTTAAAAATAAAATTAGTTAAAAATGTTTGGTAAATATCGCGAATTGTGTTATATTTAAAATGCAACGGGGGAATTATGGGCTTTTTTGATTGGATCTTGAAGGGCGTTGGTGTCGAGCCGGAGGAAGAAGAGGCTATAAAACGACAAAAGGAAGAAGAAAAGCGCGCGAAGAAAGAAAGAAAAAAAGAAAAGAAGGAAAAGGGGAAGAAAGATATGTTTACAAATCAAGATGGTAATGGTTTCGCATCGAGTAGTTCTTTTGCCTCGAATCCTGACCAATTTAATACTAATAACACATATTATAATGCCTTTGAGAAGCCTCAAAGTTCTTCTGGCGTGGGTGGATATGGTCAAAAGAATGTTGTGATATATTATCCAAAAAATTATGAGGAAGTGCAGAATCTAATTGATTTTTTGAAACAAGGAGAGTCTGCTGTTATGAATTTAGATGGAGTTTCTGATGCTGAAGCACAGAGAATTTTGGATTTTGTCAGTGGGGCTGTATACGCTCTTTCTGGTTCAATTCAACGTATTACTGGCAATATTTTTATGTTGACGCCAGAAGGGTTGAATATTATGGTTCCGAAGAAATAATTCATAAAAATAATGCATCCAATATATTGGATGCTTTTTTTGTTGCAAAAAGTTGTGTGTTTTGTTTGATATTGTTATGTCTCGCGTGCGCGCGCACATCTTCAAAGATTTAATATTATTTTTTATTATCTTAATTTTACTATTATTGTAACTTTTTGTCCACCGCTCATTTATAAAAAAGTACATCGCTAGTGGTGGGCGGTGTACACATATGTCCATCTACCTGTACTTCTGTCAAAAAATAGTAAATATCAGTTCAGAGTAATAAGGTTTTAAAAAAAGGTGTTTTACCCATAATAATAGTATGGCAAACTTTAATAGAGAATTGTTTGGTTATAGCAGAGTTGAGGTTGATAAAAAGATGGAAGAAGATGCGTTAAAAATGAGTGTCTATCAAAAGGATTTAGAATATTTAAAAAAGAAAATTCGAGAGTTTGAAATTGATATTGATAGAGACTTGTAAAATAATAAAAAATTTTTCTATGCCTCATTTTCTTTGACATTATTTATTTAATATTATAAAATATAAGTATGAAAAAAAGAAATTTTAAGTTTTTGTTTGTATGTAGTGGAGATACCTGCAGATCACCAATGGCTAATGTGATATTTAGAGCCAAGGTCAAGAGGTTTGGAATCCACGGAGTGACTAGTAGTTCGGCTGGTCTATTTGTCACAAGCGAAAAAGATATGACAAAAGATGCTCGAGAGGCATTGAAGTTCCTTGGCTATCGGGCTGGCAGACACACGGCTGTACAAATTGATCAAAAGCGAATAGATAAAGCTGATATTATCCTAACCATGACACTTGATCATAAACAGTCAATAGTATCAAAATATAATTGTGCGGACAAAACATTTTCTTTATCGGAATTTGCGGATTTAGAGGGGCGTGAGGTGTCGGACCCTTATGGTAAAGGACGTGCTGCATATATTAAATGTGCTAAGATGATTGATTATCTTGTTGATGAAATGATAAAAAGACTAAATAGAGAGGATATTATTAAATGAAAAAAATAGTGGTCGCATCTGACCATCGAGGTGGAGTAATACTAGAAGATGTCATAAAACTTCTGGAAAAGCATGGTGTGATAGTGTCCACTATTGATGAACAAGGTAAAGATGCAACAGATGACTATATGGACATATGTAAAGTTGTGGGACGAGAAGTTAAGAATGGTATAGTTGATGGCGCAGTGTTGGTTTGTGGTACTGGTATAGGTATGATGATGGGGGCAAATCGTATAAAAGGTTGTCGAGCGGTGCTTGCAGATTCTATCGAGCGAGTGTATTTTGCTCGTAGACACGAAGATGCGAACATTTTAGTATATCCTGCTGGATATACAGATGGTAGAAAAGCGATAAAAACACCCGAACATAAATTCTTGGAACAAACTATTATAGAGTTTTTACATACTGAATTTGAACAGGGTAGACACGTTCGAAGGATACAAAAGTTGGATAAATAAATGGATACTAAGGTAAATAGTCGATTGGTTTTGGTTACATTTCTTAAGACAGCCACTGCGGTTTTAGTTGGGGCGTGTTTTTGTATCGTTATGGTAGTGGGACTGTTTCCGCGGACCGCATTTTTTATAATGCGGGATTTACATATGTATAAAGCAGTTACTGCAGGATATGAAAAACTATATAAAGAGAGCACTTCTTATGAGGATTTATATAATCTAATTAATGTGGCCAGCAGTGCTAAAGATTATAAAGTATTGAATACTTATGCGAAAAAATTTATCAGCGACGATAGTGATGCAAAGACACAATTTGTACAAAAACTTGATTTGAGTACAATAGAGGCTAGTGATTTAAAAGATGTGGCATACGTATATAGCGTGGAAAATTACATTTTGAACCAAGCCATTATTGGAGCGTATTATTACGAAGGTTACGAGAATGCAAGGATTTTTGCCATGTCAACATTATACGATGGCAAGTTTGATAAGTACAATTTCTGTTTTGCTCTAGATACTTACATAGATCTCGTGCAGGGAAATATGACGGCAGAACAAGCAAAGACAGAATATATATACCTGTACAATTATACGGTAGATGAGAAAAATTTATTGGATATATTTGATATGAAAATATCGAGTATAGCCGCTCAGGCTGATGCGCTCAGCGATGTTTTAACAAATCGCGCGAGTCTAAAGTGCAGAATTGCCCTCGATAGAGTATTGATGGTTGTTATGCAGACCGAAAGGGTTATTCTAATCAATAATTTAGATGTGGTAGAAAACAAAACTTTAATTGAAAGTAAGATTGATTCGCTAACAAATGATATAAATGCTAGAAGGATTGAATATAATAATCTTATAAAAATGTAGTGCATTATGGTAGATAATATTTGTAATTTTGTAATTAATTTATTTGGTAGTCAGGCTTGGATCGCGATAATAATAATAGCGTTTTTGCCAGTTGTGGAGCTAAGGGGGGCTATCCCTATCGCTTTTGGTATGATGCCGTGGTGGCAGGCATACATTTTTAGTGTAATAGGTTCTACATTGCCCGCGCTTTTTGTAGTGCCACTATTGGTGCCTTTTTTTGCTTGGTTAAAAAAGCGCAGGTGGGCTAGGAGCATAGCACTACATTTTGAAACGAAATTTCAGAAGAAAAGTCAAGGTATAACATCTGATGCGAATAAAACAGAAGGCAAGAAACGTGACCTCGTGAAATTCTTTGGTGTGTTTTGTTTCGTGGCTGTGCCATTGCCATTGACAGGTGCTTGGACAGGGTCTGCGGTCGCCGCTTATGTTAAACTAGATTATAAGAAATCTTTGCTGGCAATTTTGCTTGGCAATATAGTTTCTGGCGGTATAATGACTGCACTCTGCTCAATATGGAAGGGGTACGAATCTGTTATTTTAGCAGGATTTTTAGTTTTAGTAATTGTTGTGGTATTGGTTTTGGTTGTTATTAAATTACTAAAAAAAGCCAAACTTGTAGAGGAAATGGGTGGCGAGGCTCAGAGATTTATCAAGTTGGAAGCGAATGTATTTGATCGTCTAAAATCTGGCAAATCTTTATACTTTGTGTGTAGATTGGATGATATTGTGAAAGATATCAAGGTGGGCGATGAACTACAATTCGAGATAAGATCCGAACATGAAAAATCTGATGGTACGCAATCAGAAGTAGTGCAAAATAAAAAATTTGTCGCATATGCGGAAGATGTAAAAAATTATGATAATGTAGAAACATTGGTGGCTGATATTGGTGCGAAAAATCTTGGACGCGGTAACGAAAAAACAGAAGATGTTGCGGAGTCTATCAAAATGGAAATTGGCGATATTGCTGGTGGTGTAATAGCTATCAAGTTGAAAAAATAATTGGTTAAGTTCGAAAGTGAAAATAATAGTATAAATTTATTATAGAGAATAATAAAGCCTGCTTTGACCACTTACCGATAAATATAATATAGTAAAAAACCTAGTCATGTATTTGACTAGGCCTTTTTATATTTAAATTAATTAAATTTAATGCGGGCAGATATATAATCTATAAGTTTGTCTATTTTTATGCGTTCTTGTTTCATTGTGTCGCGGTCTCGTATTGTAACTGTATCGTCCTCGAGTGTGTCAAAATCTATAGTAACACAGTATGGCGTACCAATTTCATCTTGTCTACGGTATCTTTTACCGATAGAACCGGCCTCATCATAGTCACACATGAATTCTTTTGATAACAGATTATACACTGCCTCGGCTTTTTCATTTAGATTCTTTTGGAGTGGCAGAATTGCTACCTTATATGGCGCTATGAATGGATGGAAGTGCATTACTACACGAGTATCGTTTTCAAGTTTTTGTTCTTCGTATGCTTCACACAAAAGAGCAAGTGTCAATCTGTCTGCACCGATAGAGTACTCAATGACAGTGGCTAGTATTTTCTCGTTGGTATAAGGATCTAGATATTGCATATTTTTGCCACTGTATTGTTGATGACGAGATAAATCCCAAGTTCCACGATGATGAATACCATTTAATTCTTGCCAACCAATAGGGAAGTTGTATTGAATATCGCAAGCACATTTTGCATAGTGGGCTAATTTGTCGTGATCGTGAAAACGCAAGTTTTCTTTGGCAATCCCTAAATCCTCAACAAATTGCAGCGCTTTGGCTTTATATTTATTGTATTCGTCTATAGCATCACTTTCTTTGCAGAAATTTTGCAATTCCATTTGCTCAAATTCGATAGTCCTAAAAAGGAAGTTTCCAGGAGTAATTTCATTTCTAAAACTTTTACCGATTTGCGCAATTGCAAAAGGCAATTTTGCTCGGGAAGTACGTTGAACATTTAAAAAGTTTACGTATTCGCCTTGACAGGTTTCGGGACGTAAGTATACTTTATCGGCATCGGCTTCTAGTGTGCCACGACTGGTTATAAACATTGGATTAAATTTACGAATAGGTGTCCAAGACAAATTTCCACAGTGGGGACATTTAATTTTGTTATCCGCAATGTATTTTTCTAGTTCTTCATTGGTCATTCCTTCGGCATTAATTTTCCCCTTGGAAAATTCCTCAACCAGTGTGTCTGCGCGGAATCTTTGCTTGCATATCTTACAATCCATTTTAGGATCGCCAAAACTTTCCACGTGACCTGATGCTTCCCAAACTCGAGGATTCATAAGTATATCACAATCGACACCGTATGCATCCTTATTTTCTTGCACAAATCGCTTCCACCAGGCTTTTTTAATATTGTTCTTTAATTCTACACCGACAGGGCCAAAATCCCAAGTGTTTGCAAATCCACCGTAGATTTCGCTACCAGGGAAGACAAATCCTCGATTTTTGCAGAGGTTGACAATTGTGTCCATTGATTTTAATTTTTCCATAAAATTGCTCCTTTTTAATTAAATTTTTATTATTTTTTATATTTTTGAAACACATTTTGCGTTTTTTAAATTTTGTTGTGTGTTTGATAAATAAAAAAACCTATGCAAAATAATTGCATAGGGACGATTATTTACCGCGGTTCCACCCTAATTGGCCAAAGCCCACTCTATATCTTTATCGCAGATTCACGGATACCATTTGAGTATCTCCAGATGATTCGCCACATCATCTATTGGACAATAATATTGTACTACATCTCTTACCTTTTGTCAACAATTTGTATACATAAAATAATAAATATAATATGTTTGATTTGCTTTGTAAGTTTTGTCATCTGTGATATACTAATACTATGAATTTTAAAATATATTGGATAAAATTTAAAACGGCAATAGGGGTGTTTCTATCTCGATTTATTTATAATTTTAATAAGTTCGTGCCGGGTGTTAAGGTTAGACGCAATATTCGTTATATTCAGAATGGAAACAGATTCAATAAATTGGATGTCTTCTACTCCAAATCTGAAAGCGATTTTAAGAAACCCGTGATTATTTATTTTCATGGTGGTGGTTGGGCTGCATATTCAAAGTCTTGCTACAGTACTGTTTGTAAAAGGTTGGCTAGTATGGGATATGTAGTATTTAATTGCAACTATTCGCTAACTCCGAGATATACAATGAGTCGAATCGTGTCTGATACAGTGTCAGCTATTATTTTTGCGCACAAGAATGCAGCTAAATTTGGTGGTGATCCTGATAGGGTGTGTCTGGCGGGAGATTCGGCTGGAGCGCATATATCAGCGCTTATATCTAGTTTGGCAACATCTAAGGAAGGGGCTAATTGGTTTGGAGAAGATAATCAGAAATTGTTCGCAGAGATTATAAAAGCGAACTTGCTTTTTTATGGTGTATATGACTTGAATTCGGTTGTATTTACTGGCTTTCCTAATATCAAGGCATATATTAATGCAATTACCGACTTAAATGGACCTACGGCACCAGCATATCTTAAAAAATATTCACCAATTACATATACGACAGGAAATTTTCCAGCGACATTTATGTCTAGTGGGGCGATAGATCCATTGCATGAGAGTCAAAGTATGGTGTTTTCGGAGATGCTAAAAAAGAAAAATGTGAAACTAAAGAAAGTGTTTTTTGAACCTGAGGAATACCGTGCTATGCATGCTTATTTAGTTGTGGATGGATTAAAAACTACAGAGTTGACTTTTGAAGGTGTGGAGGCTTTTTTGAATGAGGTTTTCGGTAAATAGACGTGGTGTGAGATTGCTTTTGGTTTCGCTATTTATACTATTAGCAGACCAGATCACAAAATATGTGTTTAATGGTGCATCATATTCGCTATGGGGTGATGTGGTGTGGATAGATTATACCACTAATACAGGTGCATCATTTGGTATGTTTAAGGGCTATGGGACACTGTTTATAATTTTGGCCGTTGTTGTGGGGCTCATATTGCTGTATTTAATTTGTACTGATGGTTTCTCATCTAGTATGTTGTTTAAGTTTGGCCTCGTTATCATGATGGGGGGCATAATAGGCAACTTAATGGATAGAGTTTTATTTGGTTATGTTCGTGATTTTATTTACTTAAAGTCTATTGATTTTGCTGTGTTCAATATAGCTGATATGGCTATTTGTATTGGAACAGTAATTCTTGTGATATTTATGCTATTTGTTTACAAGGATGAAGACGATTGGATAGAGGAAATTAAACGTGACGAAGAAGATCGATTAAATAAGAAAGTTTCAGATAATGATCGCGATGGCATAGAGAATGCGGAAATGGAACTTGGCCGAGTATCTCGATCCATCAAGAGAGATAAGAAAAAACAGGGAAAACGACAAGAAAAAGAAATACGTATGGACTAATCACACAATTTATACGCGAGGTAATTAATGATATTTTTGTATGATGAGGACGAGAAGGAAAGGTTAGATGTCTTTCTAACTAAAAGAATTGAAGAATTGACTAGGTCGCAAATAAAACGTCAAATAGAAGAAGGTGACTGTACGGTCAATGGAAAGAAAGTAAAATGTGGGTATATTTTGAAAAAAGGTGATGCGGTAAATATAGAACTTATGGATCTTAAGATGGAAGATGTGCAGCCTGAAAATATCCCGCTTAATTTGGTGTTTGAAAACGATGATTATGCGATAATAAACAAACCGGCGGGGATGGTTGTGCATCCTGCCGCAGGGAATCATAATGGGACACTAGTTAATGCATTACTTTTTCACTTTAAAAATGTTAGTGATGTTGGAGGAAGTGTCAGACCTGGTATCGTACACAGAATAGACAAAGATACGACAGGTTTGTTGGTGGTGGCAAAAAATAATAAAGCACATTTAAATTTGGCTCATCAAATTGCAGAAAAGACTTGCAAACGATATTACTATGCATTACTAGAAGGGCGGCTTAAGGATGATGATTTTTGGGTGAATCAGCCGATTGCACGTAGCGAAAATGATCGTATAAAAATGGCCGTTAGAGAAGATGGGAAAGTGGCTAGTACGTTTTTCCACATCGTGGAGCGATTTGAAAATTATACATTAGTGGAATGCGAATTAAAGACTGGAAGAACACATCAAATACGTGTGCATGCTAAATATATAGGGCACCCTGTGGTTGGAGATAAATTATATGGTTATGCAAAGCAAAAGTTCAAGCTGGATTCGCAATTGTTACATGCGCATAAACTGGTGTTAACCGACACTAAAACTGGTGAACGAAAGACATTTGAGGCACCATTGCCAGAAGAATTTAAAAAGGTGTTGGATGTGCTTAGAAAAAAAGAAAAATAATTTTTGATGTGTTATTTTGATTTACAAATTTTCAGATATTGGTTAAAATATGTCTAGGAGGAAAATATGGATTTTAAACAGGATGTGTGTGAAAAAGATGAATTTAAAAAAATGATTATAACAATCGCAAAACAGATTAGAGATAAATACGCAGATGATATCGAGAATTTGGCGTTTGTAGGAGTTAAAACACGCGGCGTGCCAATCGCAGAAAGACTGGCAAAGGAAATCAAGAGATTGACGAAATTTGATGCACCAGTGGGCGTATGTGATATTTCGGCATTCCGTGACGATAAATCTATCAAAAAAGGCATTACCCCATGTGATATACCTTTTAATGTGGAAGGTAAACATATAGTTCTTGTCGATGATGTTTTGTATACCGGTAGAACTATGCGTGCGGGAATCTCTGCAGTTTTGTCATTTGGTAGGCCAGCATCAATATCGGTTAGCGTAATGGCAGATAGAATAGGTTTTCTAGAAATGCCTATTTATGCAGAATTTGTTGGAGTAAAACTAGAAACGTTACAAGACGATGTTGTGTCAGTTAGTGTTAAGGAAGTTGACAAAGAAGACAGTATTAAAATATATTCGTACTAAATTGGAGGGATTAATATGAAATTTAATCAAATATTGAGATCTGCAGAGTGGACAGCGTTTTGCTTTGCTGCTGTGTTTGTTGTGTTATTTCAGTGTATCGGTTCCACATGGTTATCCTATATAGCGCTAGTGCTTTACGCGGTGGCGTTTACCATTATGGCACTTTGCGAATCGTTTTTTTTATACGATATGAGGAAATTTACTAGTGAAGATTGGCAAGCAGAATATCGCATGCGTAATAAAATGGTAGACTTAGAGTTAAAGGAAGATGTAAGAAAAAAATTCGTTGCACAGGTAAAATTCTGGAGCATATTTAGACTGGTACTGGCTGTTGTGTGCGGGTTAT
>Ga0265299_10005578_pt1 | contig 11656 bp, 5 predicted proteins | sample AusTroGonzalo_MG_4_FD_193485 | JGI IMG/M metagenome (GOLD analysis project Ga0265299, IMG submission 193485) | Bovine rumen microbial communities from tropical cattle in Woodstock, Queensland, Australia - Gonzalo_02 | ecosystem: Host-associated > Mammals > Digestive system > Stomach > Rumen ...
TTATACCGTTCTCGAGATTCCCTGTAGCCCAATCACCGATAGCACCACCAACGCGGTTGAGTCCGGAAACAGCAGAGCCGCTGGCAAGACTGATCGTAATACCGTCAGTCAGATTACCGCTTGCCCATTCACCAAAAGCGGTGCCTACATTATCGCCGGTACCAGTAATAGAAGAATTGTATGAAAGCTTTAATGTAGTATTACCAAGGAGTGTTGCGTTGCCAAGAACGACATGACCAATCACACCGCCGACATTGTTCTGGCCGGCGATCACGAATGTGCTGGCAGTAACACTAATATCTCCCATGTTGAAATCAGTGTCGCTGGTGCAACAGTACTCACCGATAAATCCGCCGACATCCTCAGTACCCGTTACAGAAACACTTGAAGCACCGGATATATTGCCGTTGAACATCTGATTCTCGATCTTACATTCATTAGCCAAACCGATAAGTCCGCCGACATTGATCGTACCCTTAACGTAAAGGCCGGTCATGTTAACGCTCTTCAGGCTGAAGTAATTGATCTGATTCATTCTGCCTACAAGACCGCCGGTGTATCCCTTACCGATGATCGTTGTGTAAGAGATATCAACTGCGATGTTGGCATAGACCTTCTTGCTGTCGCCGCCTTCACCGTCAAGTCTTCCGCAGAATGCGCCGACTTCGTTACCCTTACCGTAAACACCATAAACGTTAGTTACGTTATATGTTGAGAGGCTGCTTTCATCACCGCTGCCAAGACCTGCCCAGCATCCGTAGCTCTTGCCTACCCATCCGCCGATACCGGAAGAATCCTCGGTAGTAGATACTACACAGATGTTAGGACCGGATGTTGTATCAATAGTAGGAATAACTATCTGGTTGTTATCCTGGGCAGAACCGATCTGACCGATCATGCCGCCTACGGAATTACCGCCTGCAGCTACCATATATGTTTTCGGGTAGCTCTTACTATCGAGCATTACATCAGCCTTAGAAGGATCAACAGTACCGCCGCTTCCTTCGAGCTTGATCGAATCAACAGAAGATTCAGAACAGATCCAACCGATCAAACCGCCGACATATGCATCATCTGAATATGCTACCGTGCCGCTCTTCTGCTGGATGAAGTATCCTGCACTGATTGTACAGTTGATCGATGCAGCAGAGGCACCGGATGATTCACTACCAAGCTGACCGAATACGCCGCCTGAGCAGCTTACGCACTGGATAACGGGTTCACTACCGCTGCCGGAATAAGCTACTGTTACCGATGTATATGTTCCCTTTTCAGCATGACCGACTGCACCGCCGACATAATCGTCACCGGACAACTTTGAACTATCGGCAAATTCCACATCGATTGTTGCGATACTCACATTGTTGAATCCGATACCGCCGGCTGTATAATCCTTACCTGTTATGTTAGAGCTGCTGCTCATCTTAGCTGTTACGCTGTCAACAGCAGCAATGTTAAATCCTATACCGCCTGCCGTGTAGCTGTTACCGTCAATAGTAGTATCAGATGCTGTAACACCAATACTGGTAATAGAGCCCTTGTTATAAGCGACACCGCCTGCAGTGTAAATCTCGCCATCAACAGTTGATGAAGACATTCCGGCAGTAACAGTGCCTATAGCTTTTTCGTTATAACCTACAGCGCCTGCAGTATAGTTACTACCTTTTAAATCAGTGTTGCTGAATGTCACGGAAATGCCGGTAATAGATGCGTAATTGTTGCCTACTGCTCCAGCAGTATAAACCTGACCAGTGATACTCGAGTCAGCTGCATCAACAGTTATGGTTCCAACCGTGTTGCGGTTAATGCCGATGGCGCCTGCAGCATGGAAAGCACCCTTAACTACTGTACTGCTGATTGACGCAGAAATGCTGGTAATAGATCCTTCATTGTAACCTACTGCTCCGCCGGTATAATACTCGCCCGTGATGCTCGAGTCAGTCGCTTCTACTGTAATGGTTCCAACCGTATCGAAGCTATAACCGATAGCACCTGAAGTAAAATTATTGCCCTTAACGCTCGAACCGGAAAGCAACTTGGTATATACGCTGTTGATCTGATTAGCGTTGTAGCCGACTGCACCACCGACATAATCCAAACCATTGATAGGTCCTGTGGACTGAACGAACAACTTATCGTTATTCATTTTGCTGTAACCGATGGCTCCACCTACATGCAATCCGCCTGAGATCGTACCGGAGTTGATAACTCTGATAATGGTATTAGCAGAAAGCTTGCCGTTGTTGCTGTTCAAACATCCGATAGCACCGCCTGTTCCGTGGGTCGCGCTGTCAGTATCGGTAGACTTGCTGTAGATACCGCCGCTGTTGGTAACATCCAAATAGATGTTATTAAAACCATTATTCGCTTTAATTCCTCCGATAGCACCGCCTGCACCGCAAGAATCCTTGTTTGACCTTGCACTGATGACTGCACCGTTTGTAATCTTAACAGCGATTATTCTGTCTTTATGATGATTGGTTATGAAGCCGATCGCACCACCAGTACTGTCAGGAAGAACTTCACGGCTGTCTGAATCACTGAAGGAACCGATTCTTGAATTCGAACCATACTGAGCGTTGATTACCAAGGTTGAGGAACAATTATCTTCATATCCGATAACGCCGCCGCAATAAGAAACCTTAGTTCTGTCAATGTCATGAAGGATTACATCACCCTGGTTATCAAGATCGATGCTGACGTAACCCTTACAATTCTTCATATAACCGATGACGCCGCCTGTGAAGCGGTCCTGATTGGTGTCACATACTGACAATACGAGAGAATTTGCAGGAAGGTTAACGCTGATCTGATAAGGTCCGCTGAATGTTATCTCGCCTGTATCCGGATTTACATTGTTTGAATTAAATCTCTCAGATTCAGAAATAGCTGTGAAGTCGGAATTCTGGACGAATCCGATTGCACCGCCGCAGGCATACTTAGATGCAACTACGCAGGAGATCTTCTTGTTTGTGCGGCTCTCAACAGGGAACTCAAACTCATTGTCGGGAGCTTCCGTATCAGGGTTATTGAGATAGTCAGGATTGTTGATATAGAGTGAAGCACCGATATTGCCGTTGCTGTATCCGATAATACCGCCGACATAATTCTGTCCGAGAACTGCAAAACTGCCGTTCATCTCGATAGAACCGGCTGTGCTGCCTTCGTTTCTTCCTACAACACCGCCGACACCCTGGTTATACCACATGATCATCCAGTAATCGCCGGCCATAACAACGGTATTATTCATTCTTACCGTATTGCCGTCAGAACCAACGCTGCCGGCATTAAGACCTATAAGACCGCCTATGGGCGCGTTTTTAATGCGGAGACCATTAGCATCCTGCCCGCTCTTAGCTTCGCGAATCGTTACTTCGCTATCAGGGTTGATAGTTCTTCTGTAGTCACCTACGGAATAATCACTGGCACTGCCGTTAGGAACATCGTAAATTACGAGGCTCAAATTATTAGTTGTTATGTTATAAACCGAACCGTCATTCTCACAGATGAGGCCGTATGCCGTATCAACACCACCGTCAAAAGATCTTAATCTCATCTGGACATTGTTGATTGAATAGGTCATACCTGTCTGACCGCTCTTGGACATAGCGGTAAGAGTCTGGTTCGCATTTAACTTAGGAATGGCCGGGAAAGATACGACCTTTATATTGCCGCCGAATACCGGAGACTGGGACAACTGAGTTACCGAATATCCAGCCAAAGTTCTATTGTTATCAGAATCGGAATGTCTCTTATACTCTTTGACATCACTTACATAATGGCCTGTGCCGACCTTGGTGTACCAGTTAAGGTCACGGATGATGCTGTAATCAGCCTTCTGGCCGTCAGGGATCATTCTGATGTTAGAGAGATGTCTGAAGCTTGAGATGACTGCGGTCAACTCGCCTGAAGCGTTATAGGATGTACCGTTAATGACACCGCCATTGAAGATGTCGTCACCGAACAATGTGTTTACAACACAATGCTCATCAGTATCCAAAGCTCCGCGGCCTGCAACAGTATAGAAATATGTAGGTCTGGAATAAGACAAAGAACCTTCAGCCCAGGTAAGCATATCAACCTTGGTGCAGTAAATCGGGTCATCGATTGCACGAGTTGCTTCTTCGTTAATGGTTACGCCTGAAGCCGTTCCGGTTAACGTTGCGGAGATGTTCCTCGGTGTGTTGCCGAAGAAACGGGAAATCGAGAAAGACTGAGCCTGATCTACCGAGCTCGCATAATCAGCGCGGATCATCATACAGTCAATTGAAAGCGTATAGGAATTATATCCGAGTTCAGGTAAACCTTCTCTCTTATCGCCTTCTACCCAGGAAACCGTAAGAGGTATCGTATATTCAACACCGCTGCATGTAACTACTGCAAGAGCTTCAACAGAAGTCTTCTTGATCTGCATGATGTCATATTCGTACATTACCTGCTCATAAGAGACCTTGCTCTCATCAACATAGGTACCATTAACAAATTGAGGAACATTATTGTTGTATGTAATCGGCTGGGCTTCGGTATTGTTCCATGAATAAAGGATCTTCTGCTCGTCGATCTCAAGATCAACGGTCGCAGTAGGATCATCCACATCGGTCAATGTGATCTTGAAGTTGCCGTTGTGGGAAGTGTTCTGAGGAACTGCCCATGTGACATCGAGAGTCTCACCGTTGCGAAGTGTAAAGATAACCAGGTCAGCCTGATCTTCACCGGGGAGTGCAACAGGAACGGGACCTACGATGGATTCTTTCGAGCCATTGTAATAACCTGCAAAACTTGTATAACGTCTGTAATTGTAATCTGTATAAGGCAGGTAAGCGGGATTTACATCTGACTTATTTGTACGGGTCTTATCCCAGCCGCCGCCGAGATCAGCAGAAGGAGCCTTGTTCTCTTTGCTGTAGAAAGCAGAAAGGACCGTTGCAGAATAACCGATTGTACCGTCGCTCTGCTTCGTTGCACTGATATCGAATTCAACGGACATTGAACCTGCAAACATAGTTGCATCATAGAAATAACCGGACAGGAGACTATAGAGACTGTCACTGTCTGCGTGCTCTCTGCCGGGATTAAATGTCAGCGTTACTGTCTTATGAATAGATTTATTTGTCTCGTCGAGAATCTCGTTGTTATGCTCGTCAAAAAGGTCAGCATCAGTGAATCCTCTGGTGCCGAAAGTATCGTTGATCCATGCTTCGATTGTTCCGTCATCAACTTTATGGGCAATTGCAGTCTGGGCTGTCTGATAAACGGTAACCGCATTTTGTGAGTTCTGATCAAACCTTGATTTATTTATAAATCCTATTGCGGTAGCTACACCTACGGCTGCCAGGATAGCGATGATGGCTACAACGACTAAAACTTCAGCCAAAGTAAAGCCATGACGCTTGTTAACGCCATATCTTATGGACTTTCTGTTTCTAATACGCATATCTGTCATCTTCCCTCCGAAACCCTCGAAAAATAGAGACAATAACCCAAATTAAAGCATCTTTTCTATTACCACAATTATATCGCTTGTCAAAAATAATTAAAATAAATACTCTGTGAATAGTGTTACCAATGTGTATAAATGTGTTACTAAGGTGTAACAAAGTGGCTACAACGCATAGTTTGAATATTTTTGGTGTGGTAAAATGTTTTTAACTATTAGGAGGGACTACCTGTGGCGGAAAACAAAACCAACCGTGCACATGTGGAAGGCACGCGTTTTTACAGGCTTAGTGACTACTTCGACGTTATCCGGATCGTTCTGGTTACGTTTGTTATTGTAGGACTTCTTGCGTTCCTCGCTTTATGGTTCGTCCTTATTGCCGGTGCAAGACAGGCATACAAGGAAGCACGTGATATTCGTAAGGCCCTCCGAGCTGTCGGAACAGAGTACTATGGCGAATTATCTTCCATTTACGATCCCAACAGCAGTAACGGACTTGCTGATGGCGCTGCAGAAAAGATTGCTGATATCTCACAGCGCAGAGGAGAAGTCACACTCTATGAGTGGGACAGCCAGACAAACGGTCCTATTAGTTTTGAATACACTACAGGACTTTACCGCGTAGTTTATGTAGACACCGGATCCGAAGACGGCATTCAGCCCGGTGTTGAAGGTAATTTCAAGGTTTATTACTCTTTCGAACTTTTGAAGTACGAGACCGAGTAGAAATAAGAGACTGAAGGAAGGGTTCCAATATGCCGGAATACAGATATCAGGCACAGGATAGCAAAGGAAAGATCATCAAGGGCAAAGCTGAAGCCTTTGATGAGACTGATCTGCAGAGACGTTTTCACGAGTCGGGACTTCTTCTTTTAGAGGCCAAGCCTATCATAAAGCAGATGGCGTTAAAGCCCTTGAAGAAGATGAAGCTCGCCGATTTCTGCCGCCAGCTCGGAACACTTATCAAGTCAGGCGTTACGCTTGTTAAGGCAATCGAGATCCTTGCTAATGACGAAGCCATCACCGATTATGAGAGACAGCTGTACTTAAGGCTCCGTGACCGTATCGTTCAGGGTGTCGCTCTGTCTATTGCAATGGAAGAGTTATCACCTGCATTCCCTCCTCTTCTGATCTTCATGATCAGAGCTGCAGAGACTTCAGGTACCATGGATATTACCTGCCTCCGTCTTGCTGAGCAGTACACACAGGAAGCTCAGCTCGAGCAGACAGCAAAGAATTCACTCACATATCCGAAGATCTTAAGCGTACTTATCGTTGTAGTAGTCGCAATCCTGTTCGGATATGTACTTCCTCAGTTCGAAGACATCTTCGCCACATTGCCGGAATTGCCGCTTCCTACCAGGATCCTGATGGCAATATCGGACTTCGTGGCAACCAAGTGGTACATATTATTGATCGCCATTCTTTTGGTGATCATTTTCGGAAAGATGATCATAAAGATCCCTGCAGTCAGATATACCATTGACCATATCAAGGTAATGGGCAGATGGGGCAAGCTTACAAAGGTCATCTATTCTGCAAGATTCGCAAGAACAATGAGTTCGCTCTACTCTGCGGGAATCCCGATCCACAGCTGTATCGAGATTGCCAAGGAAACGATCGGAAACAAGTATATTGAAGCGCAGTTTGATGAGGTCGAGCGCAAAGTATCAGGCGGTATGCCTCTGTCCTCTGCACTTCAGGACGTAAACGGATTCGTATCCAAGCTTCCTTCCACGATCAAAGTCGGTGAAGAAACAGGTATGCTCGGTGAGATGCTCGATGCTGTATCTAACGACCTGGACTTCTACTCCAAGCAGGCTTTGATCCGTCTTACTTCGTACATCGAGCCGGTAATGATCGTCATTATGGCGGTTGCAGTCGGCTTCATAATGATAGCAATCATCTATCCGATATATCAGTCCTATCAGACGATCGGTGCAGGATCGTAAGATTAGGCATGTTAGAGAAAGGAACTAAAGCAAATGTCTGAAGTAGTATTTCTGTCGAATACCAGCATCCAGATCGCTTCCGGATCCGCGACTTCCGGCGGTGTAAAAGTATCAAAACTGATATCTGCCCCGCTCCCCGAAGGTGCCGTTCTCAACGGCGTCGTAATGGATCAGGAGAGAGTAACTGAAGCCCTCAAGCTTGCATGGCAGGCTAACAGGCTCCCTAAATCAGAGGTAACTCTCATCATCAACAGCCCTCAGCTCAGAGCTAACAGGGTCGACGCACCTATGCTCGCCGATAAGAAGACGACAGAGTATATCGAGAGAGAGACTCACGATTCAGAATACGGCAGATTCAAGAGACCTGTTACGGGCTGGTACGTTGTATCCAAGGACGGCAAGGCTAAGACTCAGAAAGTCGTTTATGAGACAGCTGAGATCGACTTCGTTAACAACTATGTTGATATCTTCAGCAAGGCCGGTCTCAGGTTAAAGTCGATCCACAACGGTGTACAGCTCGCTACCGAGTATCTTGCAAAGCAGGCAGTCGGCAAGACCGTTCTCTACATGATCCTCGACGGCAAGTCACTCGTTACAATCTTCTTTGCAGAAGGTAAATACTACTACGATTCTACTTCAAGAGTTTTCGCACAGCCCGGAACACCCGAGTTTGCACGCGAGATCTATGCTTCCATCAGTTCCATCAGACAGTTCATCTCTGCACAGCACCTCACAGAAACGGTAAAAGATATTCTGTTTGCGGGACTTACTTACAATCAGGTCAACCAGCTGGCAAATGATATCCTCAATATCGACAGTGCTGCGGATATCTCAATTGCACAGCCCCCTCAAGGAACAAGCATCTCTGCAAACGATCAGGCTTCATTCCCGTTCTTCGTATATCCGATCGCAGGTCTTAAGAGAATCGACGAGAAGCTCCCTATCCTCAAGAACACCAAACAGGCTGAGAAGAAGTCTGCAGGAGACGGCAGCGTTAAGAAGCTTGTTATGTGGTTCGTATGCATCCTGGTCGTAATCGGTGTTGTATACGGTATCGCTCTCGGCATAAAGATCAGCAAGGAAAGCGAACTTAAAAAGATCCAGAGATACATCAACGATCCTGATGTAATTGCCCAGGTAGCAGAATATAACGCCATGTATAACAACATGGCCGAGATGGGTAATATCCAGGGAGGAGTCGATATACTCCATAACGATCTGGATTCTTATCCTCTCCCCGATTCAACTGTTAACCAGATGATCCTCGATGCTGCCAAGAACCATGACGTAACCGTAGAATTCAATTCTTACGATGCAGCTTCGGGCGTCTTCAGCATCACGGCTTCTTCGCCGGAGGTAGAAGATATCAATATGTTCATTGCAGATCTTATGGCGATGGATATTTTCGAGAACGTAAACTACACAGGTTATTCCATCACACCTGACGGTTCACACTGGGAGATCAATGTGGTTTGCACACTTGCTGCAAGAGAATCCGCAGAGGAGGTGAACTGATATGGCTATGCAAACTAACCTCAGCAAAAAAGATAAGTTCACAATCGCTATTGTTTTATTCGCTGGTTTGGCATTTGCGCTCATTTGGTTCCTCATAAGACCTACGATCACTTCGATAATTACCATTAACGATGAGATCGAACAGGCAGAGATTACTCAGACAGAGTACAAGAATAAGATCATGTTCCTGTCCAGCGCAGAGGCTATCTATGGAAAAGCTGTTGAAGATCTTAACGAGTCTACAGCTGATTTCTATCCTGTCATGGACAGCTCAGAGGTCGACCGCATGGTTACTTCATACGTGTTGGAGTCAGGTCTTTTTGCAGAGAATCTCCTTATCAGGATGCCTTCAGGTGCTGTTGTTGAAGCTCCTTATGCTTACGCAGAGGTCGCACAGACAGGCGCAGCTCCCGTTGTTTCTGATGACGGTTCCGATGCCGATGCCGATGCTGATACCGCGACGGCAGTCGGCAGTTCAGACCTGCTCTCCCCTTACAGCAATGCAAGACACAACGCCAGATCGACAGAACCTTCAGGCGTTCAGTGCGCAAGCGTCACACTTGTTGTGACGGGTTCAAGGAGCACATGCCAGGCATTCATCGATGATATGTGCACAAAGCCTGCTATGAGAATTACAGGTTATAGCTGGAGCAGAGTAGATATGGTCGAGCAGTACAATCCGAGAACAAATACGGTTGAACTCGTAGATCCCGGTATCGTAAGACTTCAGATCAGCTTCAATCTCTATATGGCTGATGTTACTGACTACGACGCAGCTGTTACTGATGCAGTAAATGATGCAGTTGCAGATTCGGAGGGTTAAAAAATGGCAGATAATTCAAAGATTCGTATAGGTGATCTTCTGGTCCAGGCCGGATATATCACCGATGATCAGTTGAAAGAAGCCCTCGGCATCCAGAAGCAGGCCGGCGGAAAGAGAATCGGTCAGGTTCTCATTGAGATGGGCTATGTTACCGAAGAGCAGATGCTCTCCGCCCTCGCCAACAGACTTGAGATGCAGGTTATCGACCTCAATTCTTATCTGATCGATTCAGATACGGTTAAGCTCATCCCCAAGCAGATGGCTGAGCAGTATGTTATGCTCCCCATCAGTCAGGAGAACGGCGAAGTTATCTTGGCCGTAAATGACCCTCTTAACCTCTATGCTATCGAGGATATCAGACAGACGATCGGTATGCCCGTAAGGCCTGTAATCGCTCAGGAGCACGCACTCAAGAGCGCTATCGATTACCAGTATGCCGGCATTAAGGCACAGATGGCTGCTGAGGACGCTAACGCTAATACGACAGGTATCAGCGTAGATGAACTCGTCATCGATACCAGCGCAGGCGCAGACGATGCTCCTATCATCAACCTCGTTAACTCATTGCTCGATAAGGCATTCCAGGATAACGCTTCCGATATTCACATCGAACCGTTCGAGACAAACGTTGTCATCAGAATGCGTATCGACGGTACTCTTATCGACTACATTACGGTACAGAAGAACGTTCAGGATTCACTCGTTGCCAGAATCAAGATCATGGGCGAGATGGATATCGCTGAGCGCCGTATCCCTCAGGACGGACACTTCCGTGTAAAGATCCAGGGACAGATCATCAACGTCCGTGTCAGCGTCATTCCTACCGTATTCGGTGAGAAGGTCGTTATGAGACTCATCATGTCGGCAGTTCATATCGATAACAACTCTACATTCGGTATGGATCCCGAATCCTACAAGAAGTTCACTTCAATGCTTATGTCACCTAACGGACTCATCTATCTCACGGGTCCTACGGGTTCAGGTAAGTCTACAACACTCTATATGGCTCTTGAGTCATTGTCTCAGAGACCGATCAACATCAGTACGATAGAAGATCCGGTCGAGAAGAACCTGCCCCGTCTTAACCAGGTACAGGTACACCCTACTGCAGGTCTTACTTTCGAAGTCGGCCTCAGAGCCCTCATGCGTCAGGACCCTGACGTAATCATGGTCGGTGAGACACGTGATGCTGAGACGGCTGCGATCTCTATCAGAGCCGCTGTAACAGGTCACTTGGTATTGTCCACACTTCACACCAATGATGCCGCATCAACCATCGTAAGACTCGTTGACATCGGTGCAGAGCCTTACATGCTCTCATCTGCATTGGTAGGCGTTGTCGCACAGAGACTTATGCGTAAGGTATGTCCTTACTGCTCACGTGTTGAGCCTCTCACAGAGAGACAGATCGAATTCGTAGGTCACGACATTCCCAATGCCCGCAAGGCAGTAGGATGCAGCCAGTGCCACGGTTCAGGATATCTCGGACGTACGGCTATCCACGAAGTCCTCGTTGTTGATAAGCAGATGCGCAAGCTGATCACACAGGGCGCTGAAGCTGAAGAGATGAAGCAGTATGCCATGAAGAACCAGAACATGCAGACATTGAAGATGGCTGCCATAAACCTTGTTGAAAAGGGCATTACTACTATGGAAGAGCTTGAGCGTGTCGCCTACTATGACGACTGACAAGTCCCAGCCATCAGGCAACTTAATAAAAGATCTAAAGAGCATTCCGTCGCCAGTGTTTTATATATTCGCGGCGGTTGCTGTTTTTGCGGGTTTATTTGTCTTAGGCCTCAATGCAGTCGGAATACTGACCTCAATATTCCTGGTGCTTCTCGTTGCATGCGCGTCTGCAGACATTAACAAGGGAATAGTTCCTGACCTCATAGTCATTTGGATAGCTGTGCTGGCAGTGATCAATTA
>Ga0265299_10005582_pt1 | contig 11647 bp, 6 predicted proteins | sample AusTroGonzalo_MG_4_FD_193485 | JGI IMG/M metagenome (GOLD analysis project Ga0265299, IMG submission 193485) | Bovine rumen microbial communities from tropical cattle in Woodstock, Queensland, Australia - Gonzalo_02 | ecosystem: Host-associated > Mammals > Digestive system > Stomach > Rumen ...
TCCCTTTATTCCCTGTTAGCAACTGCTGAATCTCGTTCAATTTCATCAACGCCTCCACGGGCGTGAGGCTGTTGATGTCAAGACCGACGATGGTGTCTTTGACTTCGAGCAGAAGCGGGTCGTCCAGGTTAATGAAACTCAGCTGGTAACCATCGTCTTTGGGCTTCTCAATGTGCACTTCCTCGCCATTTTGTTCTCGTTGGGCGCGGGATTCTTCGAGCTGCTTGAGAATCTCTTCGGCGCGGCGCAGCACGGCGGGGGGCATTCCGGCCATACGGGCCACGTGGATACCGAAACTGTGCTCACTGCCGCCCTCCTCCAACTTGCGCAAGAAATAGACTTTGTTGTCGAGTTCTTTCACTGACACATGGAAATTCTTGATGCGGGGGAACTGGGCGGCCATGTCGTTGAGCTCGTGGTAGTGTGTGGCGAACAGCACTTTGGCGTGGTGGAGCGGGTTCTCGTGCAAATATTCGGCGATGGACCATGCGATGGAGATGCCATCGTAAGTACTTGTGCCTCTGCCGATTTCGTCCAACAGCACTAAACTTCTGTTAGTCACATTATTGAGGATGTTGGCGGTCTCGTTCATCTCCACCATGAAGGTGGATTCGCCGGTGGAGATGTTGTCGGAGGCGCCGACACGGGTGAAAATCTTATCCACGATGCCGATGGTACACTCGCGAGCAGGTACATAGCAACCCATCTGCGCCATCAGCGTAATGAGGGCGGTCTGTCTGAGCAGTGCCGACTTACCTGACATATTCGGACCGGTGATGACGATGATTTGCTGTCGGTCATTGTCTAAATAGATGTCGTTGGCGATATAGGGCTCTTCGGGCGGGAGTTGCCGTTCAATCACGGGATGTCGGCCGTCTTTGATGTCAATACTTTCAAAATTGCTGATAGTGGGTTTGGAGTATTGGTATTGGACGGCACAGTAGGCGAAAGCGTTGAGCACATCCAATCGAGCGGCGAGTCGGGCATTGTTCTGAATGATGGGAATATAATCTGCAAGGCTGAGTACCAGTTCATTATAGAGTCGGGCTTCAATTTCGAGAATTTTTTCCTGTGCACTTAAGATTTTGGTTTCCAGCTCTTTCAATTCCTCGGTGATATAGCGCTCGCTGCCCGTGAGCGTCTGCTTGCGGGTCCACTCTGCCGGCACTTTCGACTTGTACATGTTGGTCACTTCGAGGTAGTAGCCGAAAACATTGTTAAAGCCGATTTTCAAGGTATTAATGCCCGTTTTTTCTGCTTCCCGGCGTTGGATATCGGCCAAGATGCCGCGGCTATTGGTAGCCAGATCAGTGAGTTCATCCAATTCGGCATCGACATTGCGTTGGATAACACCTCCTTTGCTCACCACAACAGGTGGTTCGGCCGTGATTTCCTTTTCAATGCGCTCAAAAACGCTTTCACAGGGATTCAATTTCCCGGCAATCGTCTTGAAAATAGGATCTTGGGTGTTTTCGCAGATTTCTTTGAGTTGTTGCACGGCGTGCAGGGAGGTGGCCAATTGCAACATTTCCCGGGGGTTGATTTTCCCAGTGGCGATTTTGGATACCATACGTTCCATGTCGCCCATCGGTTTGAGAATATTCGACAGTTGGTTTGCAAACTGTTGATTTTCAATCATATATTCCACCATGGAAAGCCGTTCCTCAATAAGCACCTTTTCTTTCAGAGGCATCAGAATCCATTTTCGTAACATACGTGAACCCATCGGGGTTTGAGTTTCGTCCAACACGTCCAGCAACGTGACGGCGTTCTCGTTAGGAGAGTGGATGAGTTCGAGATTGCGGATGGTGAACTTATCGAGCCATACGTACAAATCCTCTTCAATACGACTTATCTTAGTGATATGCTGTATTTTATGGTTTTGTGTTTCATAAAGATAATGGAGGGCGGCACCCGCGGCGATAATGCCGTTTTTCAAGTCTTCCACCCCGAAACCCTTCAGTGAGCGGGTGTTAAAATGCTTGTTCAGCAGGTTTTTCGTGTAGTCGGTTTTAAACACCCAATCGTCGAGTTGTGTAAGCAGCATCTTCTCTCCAAAACGCTGTTGGAAATCCTGCGCTTTCCCCTTTTGGATGACCAACTCCATCGGTTTGAAGTTTTGGAAGAGCTTGTCGAGGTATTCATCCTGGCCCTCCGCTACATAAAATTCGCCCGTGGAAATATCCAAGAAAGAGATACCACTCTGTTTATCCGTAAGATGGATAGCCGCCAAGAAATTGTTCTCGCGTTGTTCCAGCACTTTGTCGTTAATGGAGACACCTGGGGTAACCAACTCTGTGATACCACGTTTCACGAGTGTTTTGGTAAGTTTGGGGTCCTCCAGTTGCTCGCAAATGGCCACGCGATGGCCGGCACGGACCAGACGAGGCAGGTAGGTGTCGAGTGCGTGATGCGGAAAACCCGCCAACTCGGTTTGCGATGCGCCTTTCCCATGTTTGGTCAGCGTAATACCTAAAATTTTGGACGATTTAATGGCATCTTCGCCATATGTTTCATAAAAATCACCTACTCTGAACAGTAAAATGGCATCTGGATGTTTCGCCTTGAATTGATTATACTGCCTCATGAGGGGAGTCTCAGCACACTTTTCCATCTTGCAATTATTAACCCGCAAAAGTACGATTTTTCCCTGAAATTTTGTCGTTTAGTCGTTACTTTTTGTGGTTTCAATATATTATTATGATTTCTTAACACATTTTATGTGTTTTTATATCAAAAAATGTCAATTTTAGGGAAATAAAATAGGAATTAGAACAAATCACTCAATTTTTGAGTGGCATTGGTCCAATTGTAATGGTCATGAACGAAATCGTGGCCTTTCTGCGCAAGTTGCTGATAATATGCGTCATCGGTCAAAAGGCGATTGAGGGTTTCCACGTATTGGAGGGTAGTGGTGCAGGATACGATGGCTCCTTCCTTGGCGGCAGGGTCAAGGGGTTTGCTTGCCAACGGTGAAGTGACGCACGGCAATTGCATGGCCATGGCTTCCAACAGCTTGTTTTGTAGCCCTGTACCCAACCGCATCGGCGCGATGAAAATACGCGATTGGGCATAACAGTCGGTCATGGAGGGCACCCAGCCGGTGACGGTGATATGCTCGTTGCGCAGTGCGCGAACCTTGGTGGCAGGCGTGGCACCAGCCAACATCAGCTTAAGCTGCGGATGTCGTTTCTGCAATTCCGGAAATATCTCCTTGGCCAAATAGACCGCGGCATCTATGTTGGGCGGATAGTTCATATTGCCCGAAAAGATGAGGTCATGGTTTTTCGGTACGTCTGGACGGCTGAACTTTTCGAAATCCACGCCGTTGGGAACCACTACAATCTCCTTGTTCATAGGATGTTGTATGTAATCACGGTCTAAGGCGGTAATCATGGTCTTGCCTTCAAAATCTCCAAAGATGTCGGTTTCGTAGCGAGCAATGCGGCGGGCCTCCATGTGCATGAAGGGACGTAACAAAGGAAACGCCTTCTGAGCACGCCGTTCCATCCCTTTGGAGAAAGCATCTTGATAATCAAGGACTTTCGGAATCTTGCAATCGCGGACATATTCCGCCATCCTGAAGAGTTGGCAGTAGATACGGTCGGGTTGTACAGATTGTATGATTTTGTCGATTTCCTTGTGTAAGCGGTGACTATAGAAATAGCCGCATTGTAAAGGTAACCCCGTTAGCATGGCACCTGCCATGTTGAAGGCGCTACGTATAGGATGTTGCCGTAAGAAGTGTACTTCGCGACAATAAGGGGTCAGTTCCCGCATCGCCTCCGCCGGCACGGCATGGCTGTATAGCGCGACAAGATAGATGTCGTGCCACCGCGACAATTCCTTGAGCTGATAATAAGCTCTCAGCTTGTCGCCCTTCTCCAACGGGAAGGGGATGCGGGAAAGGACCACGAGTATTTTCATTTTGACAATATTACAACTTAAAAAGCCGAACGTTTTGTTCGGACGGCAAAGATACAATTTTAATGGTTATAGGTTATGGGTTATTGGTTATTGAAGCTGGGTTGCGGATTATATCCCGCCGAAGTCGCTTTCCACCATCACCCATCTTTCTTCGGTTTTCGAGTAGATGTATTTGCAGGTAACCCAATCGCTTACGGCAATACACCAACGCATTCTTCCGTGGAGTTTTTCCCAGCTTAAGTATTGAGAACCGACAGTGACGGAAACGGTGTCGTGAAGAAATTCCACGCGTGGGCGCCCTAAAATGTTCATTTTCTTATCTAACTTGATTTTTTTCGATATCTTCCACATCTGATCACTATCGTTTTGGTAGGTATAAATCGTCACATAACCGTTTTTTTCGGTGGAAACAGCGTTGAGTTTGTGGATCATATATTTGACGGTCTCATTAGAAAAGCCGCTACCCGTTTGGATGTACATTGCAGTATCATATAAATGACCGAATTTCACATCTTTGGATCTGATATGGTTAAACGAATACATTGAGTCAACAAGCGCGTCGGCAGTACTGGCAACGAGCATGTCCAACGGCTGTCCCCCCTGCGCTTGGAGCTTAGCCGGACAAAGGATGATCAATAGGAAAATGCTATAGAACAAGCGTTTCATGAAATCGGTTTTTGATAACATCGGCAAAGATACATTTTTTTCAATTCTAAAAAATCTCTCCCGAATGTGCCGTGCTGAAAGCACGAAATCTCAATAACCCCACACGAAACGAAGTGCCGTGTGGGGTGGCAGACGCGGCACGAAGGTTGCGTGCTGTAAGCACGCTACTACTTGATTTTATAGTTGCGTGTTTTCAACACGCTTGTTTCGCGGGTGGTCGCTATACCCCACACTGCGCTTCACTTCGTTACGCTTGTGTGGGGTTACTAAGATATCGTGCCTCTGGCACGCTTGACGGAGCTCGTTGTTTATAGCAGAGACGACCCGATTTTAATCAACGTGTTGGAACCCAATTATTTTCAGCATCCAAACGATAGTGACCGAGAGGCAATTCCAGCACGCTCAGGATAATGTCTCGCCGTAGCAACGTTTTCGGAATGCTGACCTCGCAAATCTCCCGATAACGTCGTGTTTGCGGTTCCACGAAAATATGGCATTCCACGGTATCGACCTCTTCCACCGTAAATTTTGGTCGGCGGAAAGGATTGATGATGTACGTTTCACGAGTCCACACCGCAACGCTGTCCGCGTATAACCGCCTGTATTCCTCAATCATGGCGTTGTCGGCCAGCCGATCTACATTGAAGTTCAGTTCGAAACTCCCATGGTGACTCCATAATCGAACTTGCCAAGGTTGTATGGTTCCAGCTGACTTGTTGCACCACGGCATGAAATAGCAGACGGGAATATCCTGCTTGAACTCTTTTGCAAGCACCTTGCATACAAGATGTTGTCGATTAAGTACCGCTGTATCGTGATGCTCGACGGCAAAGCAAATGCTGTCGGCCATCAGCACCAATCTTCCGGTACGGGTATTGCTTCCTGCCCTATATCCTTTTGAGATATTCAACCAATAGCCAAAATAGCGGTCGCCGGGGGTATCCAGCTCGTCTTTTTCCGGTTGGCGGATAGTTTCTTCCGTGCTGACAGTCTCATTTAGGCATTCCAAATAGGTGGCCGTGAGGTTGGCGGCTTCGAAAAGATCTGCGAGATGTCGGCAAAAGTCGGGACTTGCAGGCATTGTCCACACGTCCGCCTTGTAGGATTTTAGTGATGCGGCCTCTTTCCTCATCCTTTGCTGTTGTTCGGCATCGTAGCCTTTGATATAATGATACCTGATCCTATTTTGAGCAAATAATGCATCCCAGATGTTGGATTTCGCCCGTTTCAATACAATCATACTGTCTTTGACCACAAAGGCATATTCCGGCGGGGTCGGGCAGGTTACAGTATATGGCCAAACCAAATAAAAGGCATCAAAAACGTGTCCCTCTTCCTTATACGTTTGACGATAGTTGTCGTACAGCAGTTCCCTGTACAGCCGTTCTTGATAGTCTGGACGTTCTGTAAAGAAGAGTGTGGGGGTCAGGAACTCCTGCGCCAAAATTGTCGGTGCGAACAAGGAGCATAACAATAATATGATGCTGATTTTGCGCATAAGGTTTTAATGACTAGACGGCAAAGATATAATTTTTTCAAACGTAAAAACGCGTTTTTCTGTTGGAGATTCCGCTTGCTCACTGCGTTCGCAGCGGAATGGTGCACGATGACGGACGAGAAAAGAGGAAAAGAAGGGTTGCAGCATCGCAACCCTTCTTTTCCTCTTTAAAACTAAAGACAAAGCACTATTCCGCCGGCGACGATAGGAGCCGAGCGGAATCTCCGTCTTTTGTCACACGTTTATCCGATCACCTTTTCTGTTTTTTTCATCAATGCGCGTTCGATTCTGTCAGCTTTCATCACGTAATCGTGCGCTTTGTTGATCATCATCTCGGCCCACTCTTTGTCTTTCAAAGAAGAAGCGTTGATTTTGACGTTGAGGTAAGCACCGTGGACGGCTGCGCGGGCGCAGAGCACACCAACACCGGCATCAGACACGCTGGCAGGGTTGCCCTTCTTAATCATAGCTTCGCAGATTTCAAACACTTTGAAAGAGGTCTCGATGGTGCGCATCGGCACTTCGGTAGCGTATTTCGTGGCGTCTTGGATGGCTTGAGAACGAGCCTCCTTCTCTTCGGGCGTGCCCTTCGGCATTCCGAAAGCATTCATGATGACGTTGAAAGCGTTGGTATCTTCGTCAACAAGTGCAAGTAGCTGATCCTTAATAATTTGTCCTTTTTCAGCCCATTGGGAGAAGTAAGCCCATTGATCATCCCAACCAGGTTTGTGAGAGGAGAGGTTGGCGACCATCGTGCCCAGAGCAGCACCGAGGGAGCCCATGTAAGCGGAGATGGAACCGCCGCCAGGAGCCGGACTCTCAGAAGCGGTCTCGTTGGCGAAGCCCGTGCAGGTCATATTGACTAACTTCGGCGTAGTATCTTCTTTCTCAAGGAGATATTCGATGACTTTTTCCTCAGGATTGAACGGTTTGAGGTCGTCCAAACCCATAGATTTCACCGCAATCTTCACCATCTCTTTTTCATCGATACCGAGAGAGCGTTTTTGCTTAGCAAGGTAATATTTGCCTGCTTGGATGAGCACTTTCTTGGGAATCAGACCCACGATTTCCGCACCAGTAACGCGGATGCCTCTCTTAGCAGCCTTGGCGGTCACTTCATCGAAGGCAACGTGCAGCGGAGTAGCGTTGATGTCGGTGATGTTCATGGAAACCTGTGCGATGCCGTATTCCTCGATGTACCAGCCAATTGCTTTGGTGCCCTTCAATGTACCAGGCAGCATCACCACATTGCCATTTTCGTCGAGCACTTTCTTGCCCGTAATCTTGTTACCTTCGCGTTTCGGGCGACCCTTTTCGCGCACATCGAAGGCGATGGCATTAGCGCGACGGGTTGAGGTGGTGTTGAGGTTGTAGTTGACGGCGATGAGGAAGTCGCGGGCGCCTACAGCCGTGGCACCGCTCTTAGCGACGCTTTCCGTGAACTTGTTAGGACCGAAATCGGGTTTCCATTCCTTGGAAGTGATGCGTTCTTTCAGGGCTTCGTATTCACCAGCACGGCAGTTGGCGAGGTTGCGGCGCTCGGGTTTGAAAGCAGCGTTCTCATAGCAGTAGACAGGGATATTTAACTCTTTACCGACTCTTTCAGCCAGTTTACGAGCATATTCCACAGTCTCTTCCATCGTGATGTTGGCGATGGGAACCAGCGGGCAAACATCCGTTGCACCGAAGCGCGGGTGGTCGCCATGATGGTTGCGCATATCAATCAGCTCTTGGCATTTTGCAATGAGTTTCACAGCGGCATCCACCACGTAATGGGGTTCACCCACAAACGTCACCACCGTGCGGTTGGTAGTGGCACCGGGATCCACATCCAGCAAAGTCACACCCTCTGCTTGACGAATAACATCCGTAACCTGTTTGATAATGTTGCTATCTCTGCCTTCACTGAAGTTAGGCACGCATTCAATTAACTGTTTCATTTTGTAACGTATTGATTATTAAAATTTTGAAATTACTCTGAAAAGGTCTGCAAATGTACATAAATTACGCATACGCACAGACAAATGTTTTTCTGGTAGAGACGTTTCAGGAAACGTCTCTATACAAAAAAGGCGGTCGTTATAGGACCGCCTTCAATTATATTATATGTAGTATGATTATCTTACGACAAATTTCTGAATGTGTCTGCCGTTTTGGTTGTCAAGATGCAAGAAATAGACACCTTTGGCAAGATTGCTTACAGAAATCTGATAATTTTGAGTACCGCCGTTATGATTGAATTGATCAATGTAAACGGTTTTACCCATCATATCCACCACTTCAGCTTTGAATTGTTGAGCATCATCAGAGGTGATGTCCACATTCAAATAGGAAGTTGCAGGGTTCGGATAAACATTCACATTCACATTCTCATAATTGTTAATGTTGGTGCGGATGCCATAATATTCTAATTCAAAGCCAGTTCCTTGATCGTAGTTGTCAGAAACGAAGCGGATGATGAATTTAGAAATCGTGTCGCCTGACGGGGTAGTGTAAATAGGAACATCGCAAGTATAAGTAGTGTTAGGTTGGTTATAAATGTCATAGTGGGCAACCAATTTTTTACTGTTTTCAAAACGAGTTTCTTGGTTATAAATGTCGACGAAATCACCACCTTTGAGGTCGAATTTCGGGAAAGCATAAACCAATTGATTTGTCCATGACAGTTTTAAGGTGTATTCGCAGACGGTGGATGCACGGTAAGTCTCATCGCTAATAGCGTTATTAGCTTTGTCTGTCAAAACAGCGGATTGAGAAGTGAGGGTGAGATCTTGACAGATTTGTTTGCTGCCATCAAAAGAAGTCACTTCATATTCCAAGACGAATCCGAAGTCTGTTTCAGAATCTTCAGCTGAGGTGAAGACCACAAGCACGCTGTCGGCATTGACAGTGAAAGCGCTGGGCAGAGGTTGACCCGTATAATCGCCATGATGGCCAGTACCAGAAGAAGAGTAATCGTTGCATGCAGGCATCAGATAATTACCGCTGAATTCGCGTTTGGTATCGTTAATAGAAGGACCGTTATAAACGGTGACTTTGTCACCTTCTTTCACTTTGAGTTTGGAGAACTGGAATTTGTAAGTAGCAGCGTCAGGACAAGCGATCATCCATTGACGGTTGGAGCCTTTGGCATATTTCATGTTGCCGGCACCATCGGAAATGGAACCGAGGCTGGCGGTAACACGTTTGAAGCTTTCAGCAGGTTTAACGATGTCGATGCTGTCAGGCATTAAGCGGATACCCATACCGTTGGAAAGATTAAATTCACCGGATTCGGAATGGTCAGATGCATCGTATTGGTGAGTAAGGATGAAGAAGCCGTTGCCTTGACCGTCCCATCCGAAATTGGCATGGAAGTAGGTTTCGTCCTCAATAGTGGTGTAACCATCGACAATCCAAGCGTGACCGCCGGTTTGGGAACGACCAGAATAGTAAAGCGGACGGTGAGCATTCAGTTCTTCAATTGCTTTGGGAACCCAAAGTTGATGTTGTCCAGGATAAGAGACGGTATCATCTTCCTGTTGGAATTGGCCTGCGTCTGAGAAACGGAAATAGTTTTTCAAAGCATCAGGAACGTCTGCAGAAAATGCGCCGGAGCTTTGCCAGCCGTAGCCCATTCTTACAGAAACACCGCTATGATAGAGAAGTTTGGCCAATTCACCATCGTATTTGTTCAAAGTTTTGCTAGTAACAGCATCATAGTTATAAATGGTAGCGCCGTAGTTGGCATATTGTCTCGGATAAGAATAGGTTGCATCACCACCGATGCTGTCGGGTTGGGGGAAGTAAATGGAAGAACCGGAACCTTGTTCAGGGAAACGGTAGTAATAGAGGAGGTTGGCCATGGTCACAGCCACACAACCCACCACAACGTGACAATCCTCACTGTATGTGCATTTAGGATTGTTGGGGGTCAATGCATTATAATATTTACCCTGATTCCAAGTAGTTGTGACGAGAGGTTCTACACAAGGATCGCCTTTGGTTTCGTAAGGTTTGAACTCTGATGTCAAATAATGTTTCCAAGATTTTTGTGCTGAAAGCGACACTGCTTCAGGGTGATTGATCAGATAAGACAAACTTTTGGTGTAGCGTTCGTTAAAAACTTCAACGCCGGTGCCTTCGATGTAATTGCTTTCCAAAGAGTAAGCCAGCACAGGGGTAGAGGCGTCCGTAGCGGAAACGATGATAAAACCTTTATCGCCAATGCTGAAGCGATAAGTGACGGGCGTGCCATCGGGGCTGTATTCGGTATGCGCTAAAACCAGTTCCATTTGTCCGGCTTTTGCAGCACCCACACGCTCAGAGAGGAAGTTCTTTGACGCTCTCATAGCGTCCTCTACGGGGATTACACTCGCCGCGTAGCTAAACATAACGAACATCAGTAACGATGCTAAAAGCGTAAATTTCTTCATAATTTATTGAATTTTATTTATAATTTTTCCTTTTAATTATATTGCCGCAAAAATACAAAAAAATCAAATCAAAATATCTTGGGGTTTCAGATTTTAAAATTTCTTGTGTTTTAGGAGTTTTTTGTATTTTTGCAGGTTTGATTCGGTTTTATTTTTTTATTGGTTTTAATCATTATTAGAAAGATATATGAATACTTCAAGACAAATTTCAAAAGATTTTTGGTATGTCGGTGCTTCCGACAGGCGTTTGGCTCTTTTTGAAAACATGATGCCCATACCCAGCGGTACTTCTTACAACTCGTATGTGCTGGTGGATGAAAAAACGGTGCTTTTGGATTCTGTGGATCAGGCGGTGTGTGCGCAATTCCTGGAGAATCTGACTGCAGTGTTGGCGGGCAGGGCTTTGGACTACGTGGTGGTCCATCATGTGGAGCCCGACCATCTTGCTTCTCTGCAGGAAGTGTTGGTGCGTTGGCCTAATGCCATCATTGTCTGTAGTTTACAAGCATCCAGAATGATGCAACAGTTTATGAATCTTCCTGAAAATGTTCAAATTCAGGTGGTGAAGGAGGGCGATACCCTCAACGCAGGTCAACATACCTTTAAATTCGTGGGAGCGCAGATGGTGCACTGGCCCGAAGTGCTGGTTTCTTATGAATTGACGGAAAAAATACTCTTCTCCGCAGACGCTTTCGGTACTTTTGGTGCGCTGAATGGCAATTTATATGCTGACGAAGTCAACTTCGACCGCGAATGGATGTATGAAGCCCGCCGTTATTATACCAATATTGTGGGCAAATATGGTATGCAAGTGCAGAATCTTCTGAAAAAAGCTGCCACGCTTGATATCGCCATGATTTGTCCTCTTCATGGTCCGATTTGGCGCGAAGATTTCGGCAAATTCATTGAAAAATACGACAAATGGAGCCGCTACGAACCCGAAGACAAGGAAGTTCTCGTGATTTACGGTTCTATGTATGGACATACGGAATCTGTGGCGACTGTTTTGGCCGGTATGTTGGCCGACAAAGGCTGCCGTAACGTGCGCATGTACGATGCCGCTGCCACGCACGTATCTTACTTGGTGTCAGAGTCTTTCCGTTGCAGTCACATCGTGCTCGTCGCCCCGACATACAACGGT
>Ga0265299_10005584_pt1 | contig 11644 bp, 20 predicted proteins | sample AusTroGonzalo_MG_4_FD_193485 | JGI IMG/M metagenome (GOLD analysis project Ga0265299, IMG submission 193485) | Bovine rumen microbial communities from tropical cattle in Woodstock, Queensland, Australia - Gonzalo_02 | ecosystem: Host-associated > Mammals > Digestive system > Stomach > Rumen ...
TTTTCAAAACCCATCTTTTCCGCAAGTTTCCATATCTTGCGTACATAGTCACGCTTATATTCGAACCACCCGTACTTTTTCGTAGGTTCGAATCCTTCGGCGATACATTCATTAAGAGTCTTCATGGTATGCAATATAGTAATATATTTTATACCCGTCAACCCGTTTACGATCAGGAAATGTTTTGCTATATTATGGTCATGATAGATATTGTAAAAATATTTGCGAATCTTGAAAAGAGTGCTCTCAGCATTGCCAGGAAAATGTATAATTATAACCTGGACGACGATCTCCATGATTTTTGTCAATATAAGAACTGGCAAGATCGAAAATACGTTGTCTGGGTAGAAGTTACGGACCCTAGACCTAAAAACTATAGGTTCTCCTGCTGGAAAGTCCTTGGTGAAATCTTCGTCGATGAGGACGGTAATAAAACCTATAAAATAAAATTTCCCTTAAGCAAAGCAATAAATACGGAAGAATATTACACATGTGCCCAGACATTATCCGGCATGATGCGCGAAATGGAAAAATACCGCCTTGAATTTATCAAAGGTGACTATTTAAAGCTTTGTAATACAGCAATAGAACAGATTATCGATTCCCTGCCATGAATAATAACAACTACGCATCAGTCAACAAGAATATGAAAGCACGCCTGGAGAATTGTTCCCATTGGTGCGAGTTCGACGACTATTCCTTTAAGCTTGAACACTGGTCCAATTACGACTACGCGACCGCATGGGTAACGACTTACGATGAAAGGTACAATATCCTCTGGGAAGCAAGTCTGACTTTCTACGACGGAGACAAAAAACCGCATAAAATGTTAATCGTATTCGATAAGACGTTATCTAAAACCTGTCTTAAAAGAAAACCCGAATATTTCTCTACAGTAGATAAGCTACTGGACAAAATGGAAGAAAAAAGACAAGAATTCGTAAGACGTCAGTTCAAGAAAGCCAAGAAAGAGGAAATCAACGAAATTCTGGAGGTTCTATAATGATTACAATATTTGACAGCCTCTACGGCACGACCTACAGGAACATTACCGACGTATCAATCAGGAAAGTCACCGTATTTGACGTAGAGAAATACAGGATTGAGTTCTGGTTCGACGGCGGCAAAGACGTTCTCTGGCTCGACAAGAGCCCGACCCGCAAGCATTGCTATATCCAGCTCGGCGAAAAACAATACGGCTACGACGAAATAAAGAAAGACGAAAAGAAATTCAAGATGAAACTGACCAACGAACTCACCAAGGCCGCGCTGGAGATCCTGGAATGATTACCATTTACGATTATCATTACGGCAGATATTACAGGAATGTCGTAAATGTAAAGCTCTGCGACACGTACGAATACGCATACGGTAAATACAAAGTCGATTTCTGGTGGAATGGAAGCCTGTACGTAATCTGGCTCAGCGCAACCGAAACACCTAGCCATAGTTATATCCTGCTAAACGATGAACGGTTTGGCTATCATAAAATAAGAGAAAACAAGGAAAAATTCTTAATGATCCTGAACAACGAGAATACGAAAGCCGCGCTGGAGGTACTCGAATGAGTAAATACCTGCCATATAATAAAAAAATCACGGAACTGATGCCGGATCTCGCCGAAGCCGAACTTATGGCGCAGGAAATGTACGGAGACAAGTGCGGTGACGATTTCCATATATTCTCATCCTTCGTCTCGGTAAATAATGAAAAAGGCATAGAAATATCGCTTGGCGTAGCCAACCCGTCCAATCCCTCCAAACTGTGCTGGCATGTCATAGGCGAAATCCTCCTTGAAGAATATACCACAAACAGAATCTACAAAATCAGGGATCCACAGCAAGAACACCCGCATATGACATACGGCCCGATGCTACATGACGGCACAGCCTCGTCTGTCGGATTCGACCCGGACTACCACTACATAGACCGGGCAGTTTCCGTAAAGGAACTCCTGACCAAAATGGAAAAATACAGAAGCGAATACCTAGATACCGGCTTCGTAAAGCTGAAAAAGAAAATACTGCAGAGACAGAACTACAAGACCAAGAAACTCCTGGATTCCCTGCCATGATCAAGCACATTAATATAGAAGAATACAAGAAAGATATGTTCTATCAGCCCGATATACGCAGTATAGACCAATTCGCCTATAATCTATATAAAAACGCCATCAACGACGATTACCATAAGTATTCCTCAATGGTATCGATGGACAAGTTCAAGGGAATCTGCCTAGAACTAAGCATAATCCACCCGGCCAATGACAGAATCAAATGCTATTCTGTCGTAGGCGAAACACTGATAACTAAAAATACAGTCGGTACATTCAATACCATATACAGGATTATCACATATACCAACTTTCCAGACGACATTATCAAGAAATTCACCCCGAACGGCGACATCATGTCCACCTCCATAGAAGTATCAGAACCGGTATACCTGGACCCGCCCAAGAATACACTAGAAGGCATGCTCCTAGAAATGGAATCCTATAGAAAGAAATTCATGAATACGATATATAAAGACATAATCAAATACAAAATGGACAAGGATAACCGTAAGATAGAAGAAGCCATAAATTCCCTGCCAGGTTAAAAAATTTCTGTAAAAAATTTTTCAAAACGAGCCTTTTCCAAAAACAAGCCCGGGCGGGGGCGGAAATGTCCCGATACGGAAAAACCATATAATAATCAAGACATAATGTCCCGATATATGTCCCGATTGCCAGATAGATTGCCCTAATATCTGCCCGCCAACTACTAATAGATAGCCCAATAGATTGCCCGCCCAGAAAAAATTTTCCGGAAAAAATTTTTTAAGAGAGAGACACGCACGCAAAAAGTCCGCCCATAGGAGACCTGGCCGCCCGGCCCCGGGGGTTAAGCCTATAGGCTCGCCTTAGCACATTTTTTTGGAGCCGCCTTCCCGTTTTTTCATGCACTGGGGTGTCGGCATACTAGGCTAAAATAGGCCTACCGGGGCGTCATTTGGCACGTCGCGAAATGCGTCATTATGCTCAAATAACGTCAGAAAAGCCGTCATAAAACGCAGCAAACTGACAGCCTATCTGACATCTGACGTGTCAAACAGACTGTCTGCCGGTATGTCAGACCTACTTGACAACACCGGATTTCTTGAGCTTGCGGTAGACATACAGTGCTTGTTCGGCTTCGAAGAAGCTCGTCAGAAGGCCGTCGACAAGATCCAGAATCTCTTTGTCATTATCCAGATTGCCGAAGCAACTGACGGTTACATCCATATTCCAGTCTTCATCTTTGTCAGAATTCGCATATTCAGACATGAAGAACCGATTTTGGTCTTCATTCGTGCAAATGCCGGCGTCGAAGCAACGGCGCGTCTTATCGTCGCCAGACCAGTGGTATTCGACAGAAACAATGTGCTTTTCGCGATCAGCTTCGATTTTGACTGGAACGCCATTGAAATCAGCGTAGATGCGGCGGATGTCTTCAATTTTGTTAATCTTCATATTTGGACCTCTTAGAGTTTAATTTCAGATTCGCTGCAAGTTGGACAATTATTTAATTATCACTTGCAACAATTAAAATATAGAAAATTCTATTAAAATCGTAAATGCTTTTAATTATAAAAAAATAGTCGGAATCGCCCCGATTCCGGAGCGACCCGACTGAGGTCCTGAAACCTATTTCTTGACTACCCAGACGTTGCCGGTCTTCACGTAAAGACCGTTGGCGATCGCCTGCTTAGTCAGCTGGCCTGCATACTTGCCAATCTTCTTCATTAAGATGGCGTTCTGCTTCGGGCTCAGAGAGCCGTGCTGCTGGAACTGCTTCGAGAAGCTCGAAAGAATTTCAGCGTCGTTGCCGGTAAAACCGATGTTGTTGTGGTACACAGTAGATTCAGAGTTCTGTTCATCTGCTGTTTGGTTAGCGTAGATTTTCATCATCGCCTTGGCAGCTGCTGCTTCGCTGCTCGTAATCTTTGCTTTGATTGCTGCTTTAATTTCGTCGATAGACTTGAAAGTAATCATTTGGACCTCTTTGAGTTTGATTTTCAGAGTTGCTGCAAGTTGAATAATCATTCAATTATAACTTGCACAACTAAAATATAGAAAATTCTATTAAAAACGTAAACCAAAATATTATTAAAAAATCTATCGGAAGAGCAACAAAGAACCGGTTTCCCCTAGGGTACTCCCGGTCCGCTTGGGAGTGTCGTCGGACCGGCCTACGACCCGGTTTTGCCCGACTGAAAGATTCGGATCTCCCTAAGGTCACCGAACCCCGCAGGTAGGACAGAAGTCCTTACTTCATGGAAGACTTCTTGAATGTTCTGAATGCCTTTCGGAAGAGTTCTTTCGAAATTCCGAGTTCCTTATAGTCTTCTTCAGACATCTTGACACGGACCGTCGGAAACGGCGTCGGCTTGTGGTCGTTCGGATAGACTTTGTTAACCGTTGCCTGTTCGTCAGACGTCAGGTACTTGTAGTCGAAACCCTGAATCATGCTTTCGGATTCGTGCACGATGTTGACGATTCTGGTGGAAGTTTCGGATTTCATGTTCGTGTAGGTAAAGCTCTTGATCATTTGGACCTCTTTGAGATTGTTCAGATTTGCTGCAAGTTAGATAATCATTCAATTATTACTTGCAACAATTAAAATATAGAAATTTTTAATAAAGTTGTAAACTAAAACTTTATCAAAAAAATCATCGGCATATCTCACGACATTCCGGATTTCTTCGAATCGGAAGAGCTATTTGTTTTTGCCTTTCTCGAAATATTCCCAGCCACCGTTGTCTGCGATGAAGCGGTCAAGCATTCGTACGAGCTTCACAGTCATTTCGTTCGACTTATCGCCGCTGACCAGAACATCGAGTTCGTTGAACAGTCCGTAAGCGGACCAGAGCGCCTGTTCTTTGATAGTCGGTTCGGCACAGCCTTTTTCTTCCAGAATCTTATCGTCTTTCGGCGTGAAAAAGCCTTGGAGAACCATCGCGAAATCTTTCGCGCTGACGAAACCGGCAGTGCCAGTCTTCTCGTCGTGAACCGGAATGCTGACGTTTGCAATATCGAACTGAGACATATTGGACCTCTTTGAGTTTGATTTTAGATTCGCCGCAAGTCGGACAATCGTTCGATTATCACTTGCGACGATTAAAATATAGAAAATCTAGCGAATTTCGTAAACTAAATCTTTATCAAAAAAATCGTCGGCATATCTCACGACATTCCGGATTTCCTTAATTCAGATTAGTCCGCAATGTACGTCTTCCAGTTCTTGTTAGCTTTGAGCCAGCTGACAATAGCTTCTGCGTCCTTAGCTGAACAGTCTTCCAGGTAGAACATGCTGACGTCGTCACATTCGCCAGTCTTTTCGTTTTCGTTATCGAAGCAAGCTTCGAATGCGGACGGCATGCCGTCAAGAACAGCGTCTTCGTCTTCTTTCTTGTAAGTCGTCTGGATTACGTAATGATGCAAATCAGTCACGTTGACGTCGCGCTTCAGACCAGCTTCTTCAATCTGGCTTGCGTAGTTCTGAATTTCGTTCTTTTTCATATTTAGACCTCTTGTTATTGTCAGATGTTCTGCAAGCTGATAATCATTCGAATTCAGCTTGAACAACTAAAATATAGAAAAATCTGATTAAACTGTAAGCAAAAACATTATCGAAAAAATCATCGGCATATCTCACGACATTCCGGATTTCTTCAAGTCAGATTATTCGCGACTGTAAGATTCCCAGTTGTTATTATTCTTGAGCCAGTTGACGACTTCTTCAGCTTCTTCTTCGCTGCAGTATTCGAGATAGAACATGTCGTAGACTTCGTCGTGTCCGTCAGCAGTCGTATCTTCACAGCAGTTTTCGAAAGCTTTCGGAAAGCCCGCGAAAGTCTCGTCGTACTTGCCGTCTTCAATCACAGTATGCACGACGTAATGATGCAGACCCTGTTCGACTTCTTCGGCATTGCTGTCGCTCTTCAGACCTGCTTCTTCAAGCTTAGTTACGTAGTTCTGGATTTCGTTGGTTGTCATCTTCATATTTGGACCTCTTTTAGATTGTTCAGATGTTCTGCAAGCTGATAATCATTTAATTATCGCTTGCACAACTAAAATATAGAAAATCTAATAGAAATCGTAAACAAATATAATTATGATTTTTTCGCCAGAATAACAATAAGCTTAGACAAGCTTAAAGCACAGATTGGCAGCCCACGAAATGAAGTGCAGCTTGCCGACTGTATAATTGCTTGCTTCAGTCGCAGTAATCTCGAATACGACACCGGCAGGATTGATGTCACGGACAATCCCTCTCTTCTTATAGGTATCGCCCGGGTAGATTTGGACTTCCTTGCCCAAGAATTCGTCGTTCATATATTTGGATAGCGTAGCCATCAGAAACTCCTTGATGATTGTTAATCCGTTTGGTTTAAATATAGGAAATTGGTTTTGAATTGTAAACTAAAATATTTGATTATTTTTTATCGGCAAAGCCCTTAGACAACAGTTTTCCAGTCATCGTCGCAGCATACATCACAGCCTGGACGTCTTTGTGAATTTCGTTTCCGTTCATGTCGACGGCGACCGAATTCAAATCGATGTCGCCCTTGTATTCTTCGGCATCTTCTTCTCTCTTGTACTGACACTTAATTACTTCGGTATCTTCGACGTCGATTAAGTCGGTTATGACACTGTGAGACTTGCAGCAGTCGATAACTGTAATCCCGAAATTAAGATAAATGTCACAGTTGCTCGGAATCTTGTTCTTGTCAATCACGTTGTGAATGTCTACGATTACGTCTGTGTCAGTGTTCCAGTAAATTTTATTCATTTTAGACCTCTTGTTTGACTTAAATATAGAAAATTCTGAAGATTTAGTAAACTCTTTTAATTATAAAAAAATAGCCGGAAGTTCTTCAACTCCCGGCCTACATAACGAAATCGGATTCGTTAAATCACGAATTCGGTATCTTCGAGGTCAGCAAAGACTCCTTCGTTCTTTTCGAAGCATTGACTGATGTAATCCTTCGGCTTCCAGGAGCCTTCAAACGGAATACCCGTGATAGCACGAACCAGAGCGTCGACAGGATGTTTCTTGATGTCTTCGTGACTGAACGGACAGCATCCGCAACAACCGGCGAACTGTTCCCATTCTCCGGTTTCGCCCTTGATGTAGAAGTTGCCGTTCGTTTCGGAATATCCTTCGCTTCTGGACAACGTAAGGTCAATCTTCATGTCCGGATATGTAACATTCAGCATGATTGCTCGGTTGCCCATATAGTCTTTTCCGTACTTCGTTTCAAGATTCGGAAATTCCTTGCCGCCAGAAAGCTTGTCGAAGTTTGCACGGATTCTTGCGATGATGTCAAAAGTATTGATGTTCTTCATTTTGGACCTCTTAAAAGAACTTTTCGGAAACTCGCAAGATTATCTAATTGACAATCTCGAATTTCTATATTAAATATAGTAAATTCTGAAGATTTTGTAAACAAATAAAATTATAACTTTTTCATCAGAATTACAGCGATGGGTTTAATATATGCGGGTATTCCGACGAAAAATTATATAATATATGAGTTTACATATTATATGAAAATTTCTATATTTAACTAGAAATCAGAGTTATTTGAATATAATAACTTAATGATTTCTAAAATCTTTCTTAAAAGAGGTCCAAATGAATAAGAAAACCAATACTATCAATATCTTCGAAATCGTTTCCAGAATCAACGACGACTTCGGCAATCTCGTTTATAATCCTCACAGTTTTCCGTCTATTGACATCAAGTTTGACGGAAATGCTGAAAATAACGAAATTTATCTTGAGACTTCCGATATGACTTATCAGGAAGCTCCGAGAAGCGTACTGAAAATCATCTGGAACAAGAACGATAAAACTCCGAACTACAATGTTCACGGTTATTCATTCAAGATTATAGACGGTAAAACCGACCGTTATGATTACTTCATCTACGATACTACTGACATCTTTAAGGTCGTTGAACAAGTATTGAAATCTATCAACAATGATGACGAACCGACAGGGGACGACGATGCCGATAACTGGGAATCCGGTTTAAATCCTGATGACTACATTGAACAGTGTCGTTCCAAACGTAAGGGAATCTTCCAAGGTTTGAACTCCAAAACGAAACTCGGAATGCCTTGGTTCTAATTCCTTAATTCTTAATACTTAATGAAAACCGGGAGTTGTAGAACTTCCGGTTATTTTTTTATATTTAATAGACTTTACAAAAAAGTCAGAATTTACTATATTTAATTCGAACTTAATAATCTTTCACTTATAACCAAGGAAAACCGAATGAAAATCTCCAAGGCTTACCGTTGTCCGAACTGCAAAAAGAACACCATCAAGTACAAAAACTCCAGGGTTTGGTTGTTCGCGAACTGTCTTGTCTGTGTCCCTTGTGCTCGCAAACAGATAAAATTCATCAAAATCACGGGAATCCAGTAATAAAAACTGGTTTTTCCTTGTGTACAAATCCTCTAGGATTTTCTACATTTTAATTAAACAAATCGGAGGTCAGGCATGACAAAAACTAAGGTTTGCTTAATCGTCGTACTGGTGTTGTTCCTCGTCGGAGCATTTACCACAAACAGTCACGTTACAAAATCCTTCTGCGGTTCGGTCAATTCAATCGTATCACTGGCAACAGGGATTGTATCGAACATCGCTCACGGGGCGACGTGGATTGTCGGTTCTATCGGTAATCTGTTGGGGTAGTTATGTGGTTTATTTCTATCTTTATCTTAATTATCGTAGGAATCTTAATATATCGTATCTTACGAAAGAAATACATTCGTAATTACAACGAGATGTTTAGTGGATTTTATCCTCGACGAAAGATACAAAGGCTCGCCGAACGATTCGACATGCTTATTAAATATCCGACAAAGGACTTAAAAGAATATGAAACGTTCGTAAAGAAGATTGAGGTTTTAGAAAACGAAAATAAAATAATGGACTTAAGAGAATTGTCTGGACGAGAGAAAACGGAATATGCATTAAATAAACAAAAAATCGACTATTACGAATCTGAAAAATCGAAGCGTTTCCATGTATAAAACCTTAATAGTTCATGTTTACGAACTTAACTGAAATTTCTATATTTTAATTAAGAGGTTAATATGAATACTATTAAGATCGACACTCATTCCATGGAAAACCAAATCGTTTCGTTGAAGCAAGAATTCGAACGACTGAAGCATCGTGGCGAAGTCATTTCTGCGATTCCTGAAATTAACGAGATGAATCCTACCGTATTTTTAGACCAGAGCTCGCCTCAAAACAATTGGGGAACAAGCTGGTGCGTTACATTCCAGTTCGACAAGTGTTACGCATGCGTTTATGATATGTGTCGAATTAAGTTCGTTCACTTTGACGACAATTACATGAACGGACGTAAGGAAGACTTCGTGACTTACTACGACGACAATCAGTTAATCGAACAGTTTAAGCAACATGTCGACTTCCTGAAATAGTTAATCTACGATTGGATTCTCGTCCCAGTCGTAATATCGATTGGGCGAGTTCTTACAGTTGAACATGTCGGACGCGGCATCGAGGATTAAATCGTCGAGGATTAAAAATACATGAGGAATGTACAGGTATTTTTCCTGTTCTCGTTCAGGTAACGACTCGACATATTCCTCGAGACTGTAACGGTTATTTCCTCCGTACCGTTTCGTAATCAGGTCAAGTTCCTCGTCTGTAAAATCACCTTCGTCCAGCCAACCTCGCCACGTATCGACCTTATACAGTCCTTGTACCTGTTCCGGTATTTCACCTTCCTGTACGAGTAAGGTACGAAGTTCACGATTGATTCGACCACAGTTATCACGTGTACAGTCGTAACTGGATTCGAAATTAGTTAAAATCCCGTCGAGGTATTGCGCCAGTTCGGGATTGGATTCTGGATTGACTATAATCTTATTCATGTTCTATTTATAGGGACAGTTCGAGGTCGAACAGGTTATCGAGGTTTTTCCTGTCCATCGAGACCTTTCCCAATACGTCACTAACCTCGTCGATTATTTTATCGTAATCGATTTTGAGGATTGCTTCCAGTCCCTGAACCGGGTTCGTACGCATGGTCAGTCCTGAAACGTACAGTTCGAACACAGTCCCAACTATCGCGAAGTTAAATTCGATGTCAGGATAGGTGAGATCTGCGTAATGTTTACGTCTGAAAGGAGCTATTTTAATCGCCTTACCGAATCGAATCACGCCGTCAGGTTTTCCCCACTCACTGTAATTAAATGAGTTTTCACCTGTATCGTAACAGGTAGAGAGGTCACAGCCTACTCCGAAAGTCGATTTACTGAACCATTTGTTACGGATGTAAGATTCAGCTGCAACCAGACAGAGCGTTTCCTTGCTCTGTTCCATATTAGTCTGGTCCTCGCTTACGGGTCGAACAATGAAATCGTCCAGGTTTATTCCCTCACTGGTCAGGAACGATTCAATATCGAATATATCGTGACAGGTATATTTTACTCTGGACAGGTGAGAAACGAATATATCCTGTATCTGCTTGCCAGACAGGTCCATACAGTTCTCGCTCAGTTCAAAAATCGATTCGAGGTCGAAACCTTCTATCTTACTGTCAATATCTTCCAGCTCAGGATTAAAACCCAGTTCACGAGTCGCTCCCGGTCCGATAGTACAGGTGATTGTTCCTGGCCGTTTCGATGGTTCAGAACTACAGGACATGTTTATATTCATAAGTCTGAGACCGTTCTTTGACAGGATATAACAGGTTGTAGAATCCAGTTCGTAAAACTCGAACAGGATTTCATGATTCGTTCTTTTCGACAGGTAACAACCGTAAAGAACGTTATAGATGATACTGTCAAGTTCTACCAGTGTTAACGAACCGAGCTTTTCGAACAGTTCATTCTCTACCTGATCGATATGAATCGAACGAGCGAATTTACTGGACAGTTCATTCTGTTTCTTCACGATGGCTGTGGCCACGACTGACTTGGCGATTTCCAGGTCGATTCCTAACTTCTTCGCCTTTTCCTCTATCAGTTCCTCCATGATTCTACCTGCTCTAGTCTCGTCTTCAGGTTTAAAATCAATCTTGAAATGATTACGGTCATGTCTGTATTTGAAATACTGTGATAGAAAATCTTCGTCAGTCATGACCGAATCGAAACGGTAAAAGCGTTCAGTCTTTTTCTCTTCGAACGATTTCGAACCGATAATGTTACGGGACTGGAGCATTGACCAATCTTCCATCCCTTCGTCAATAGAAATTAAGTCGTCATTCATGCAGTAAAATATAACAAACTTTCGCCAGTTCGTAAACAAGAAAATAAAAAAGACGGGATTTTTGTAATCCCGCCGGTTGATTTCACCGAATCAGACCAGTTACTTTTCTGTCGCGATGAATATGATATGATCGCCGACGAAATCCGCCTTCTTCGATTTTTTCCCCACCTTGTAGATGAGTGTCACGTCACCCGGTTTCGAACTGTCACTGATGTAACACGGTCCCGAATACGAGAAGAGCGTATCGCCCTTGATGCCGTTAATGACGGTTACGTTACGGTCGAGTTCCGAGAAATCGGATTCGAGGTTTTTGAAGGTTTGCGTGCACGAGTTACAGCCGGTAAGGGCGAACACAGTCGCGA
>Ga0265299_10005586_pt1 | contig 11642 bp, 14 predicted proteins | sample AusTroGonzalo_MG_4_FD_193485 | JGI IMG/M metagenome (GOLD analysis project Ga0265299, IMG submission 193485) | Bovine rumen microbial communities from tropical cattle in Woodstock, Queensland, Australia - Gonzalo_02 | ecosystem: Host-associated > Mammals > Digestive system > Stomach > Rumen ...
GCAAACAAAACAGCCAAAACTTTCTTCATATATCGCATTAATTAATTTCCTGCAAAATTACTAATAAATATTAACACGCGCAAAGTAGTACCATTGGGGTCAGGCCCCATTGGTATCATTTTGCCGAGAACTCCTTGATGCGCTGCTCCTCAGAGCGCTTGCAAACCAAGAGCTGTCCCCCCTTCTCCGAAACGATATAACCGTCCAGACCCTGAAGCACAACCTTCTTGAGGCCCTCAGTATGTACAACGCAATTATCGCTCTCATAGAAACAAACGTTTCCTACCGCAGCGTTATTGTGCTCATCCTTAGATAGTTTCTCATGCAGCGACTGCCAGTTGCCCAAGTCACTCCACCCAAAATCAGCAGGATGCGTATAAACCTTCTTATCGGCCGATGCCGGCTCCATCACAGCATAGTCAATCGATATCTTCTCGCAAGTCGGGAAGATAGAAATGATACCATTGGGGTCAGGCCCCATTGGTACCATTTTATCCATCTGCTCCGCCAAAATCGGCTTATATTTCCTAATAGAATCAGTAATAGTCTTCACATTCCACACGAAAATACCCGCATTCCACAGGTAATTTCCATCTGCCAGATAATTCTTAGCGGTCTCCAGATCCGGTTTCTCCTTGAACTGCTCCACCAAAATGATACCATTGGGGTCAGGCCCCATTGGTACTGTTTTCACATACCCGTACCCCGTCTCAGGCCTGTTTGGTTTAATGCCGATGGTAACGATGAAGTCGTGGCCCGATGTAAAGTCAAGAGCGTCAGATATCACGCGTCTGAACTCCTCAGGATTCATTACGACAGCATCGCTGGGAGTCACAACAACGTTAGCATCCGGATCTTCCTGTTTAATGCTCCAGCAAGCCCAGGCAATGCACGGTGCAGTGTTTCGTGCAGCAGGCTCAGCAAGAATATGGGCCGATGGAATTCCCGGAATCTGCTCCTTGACGATATCCACGTAATCCTTGTTTGTCACTACCCAGAAGTTCTCCGATGGGCAAATACCCTTGAATCGGTCCACAGTAAGCTGTATCAGCGACCTTCCACAGCCCAGAATATCAATAAATTGCTTAGGAAACTCAGGAGTGCTCAGGGGCCAAAACCTGCTCCCGATACCTCCCGCCATAATTACAACGTGATTTGCCATTTCAATATTTGTTCTTGTGGAAAAGCCTGTGAATCTTATTCACCACTCCTCCGCTCTGATTATCAATAAACGCATCCAAAACCTTGCAGGAACCATCCACCGGCCTGATATCATAGTCCGCCACAGCCGCCGGAATCATGCAACTGTACCCCTCCTTGACCACGACCTCATCACCTGTAGCGCGCACCTTAATCACGCAATCTCCCTTAAGGCACATCGTAATAATGAAACTGTCGTACTTAAGAAGGTTCCTGTGGAATTCATGATCCACCTCCGTCACGCGAGCGCTAAAGAATTTTGACTCCATTATCAGGTTCGCGCGGTCACTGCGGACAGCATAATCGGTCCGATATTTCCGCTCAACCTTGTAGTTAAGTGCCTGAGCAGCATAGGCCGTATGGAGTTCGCGCGGCTTGCCGTCCAGCCCCGGCCTGTTATAGTCGAAAATCCTGTATGTAACGTCCGATGACTGCTGAATCTCAGCCAAAAGAATACCGCTGCAGATAGCATGCACACGACCCGCCGGAATGTAAAAGACATCGCCCGCATGCGCCTCATGGCGCGCCAAAGCCTCAGTGATAGTCCCGTCCTCCACCATCCGCTTGTATTCATCGGCCTGGAGTTTCTTCTTGAAACCAGCGTAAATGCAAGCCCCGGGCTCAGCGTCCAGCACATACCACATCTCGCTCTTACCCAGCTTGTTATGCTCGCGCAGAGCCATCTCATCGTTAGGGTGAACCTGGATTGACAAATCCTTCCGGGCGTCGATGAATTTGACCAGCAGCGGCATTTTCCCACCGTTCCGCTTGGCCACAGCCTTACCCAGAATATCCTCAGGGGCCGATGCCACCACCTCCGGCAGCGTTTTTCCAGCCCAGCAACCATTAGCGACGATTGAAGGTGAGCTCTCTACAGCGCTAACCTCCCAACTCTCGCCAATATTGTCCTGTTCCGGCAGTCCTTTCCATCGGCACAGCCTCTCCCCGCCCCACACCACCGTGTGCAGGTTAGGCTCGAAAAGCAGAGGATAAATTGAATTCATCACGCAAATATACAAAAATGATACCAATGGGGTCAGGCCCCAATGGTACTATTTATCGAGTCTGTGGATAACTCCCCGGCTAATGCCGGTCACGCGCGAAATCTGCCTCTCATTCCTGCAAAACTCCAGCAGTTTCTTAATTATCACATTCCGTTCAGCCTTTGCAAGATGCTGAATTTTAGACACTTCCGCAATCCCAAACTCCGCTTTTATATACTCGCGCACCCGTTCATCGGTCACGCGCCAACCTGTATCGCTATCAAAATCCAAGATTCTCTGCGTTTTAGGCAGCGGCGTATTGACTAATTCCTCAAGCGCTTCGAACGAAATCTTTGTGTAGACCGATTTCGTCGCGCACATAGGAACATCACAAACCATCTTTGGATCATACTCGCGCCAGCTGCTCCACCGATAATCACTAACTTTATTCACCAAACCTCCGGCAATCGGATTCTGATGAATGTACTGCATCAGAGTTAGAAAGTACTCCCAATCATTCACCACCTCGCTCCTGAAACGGCCCTGGAACACGTGGCCCACATGTTCGTACTTAAAATTAAAGTAGCCCGCATAAGTACCTGATATCCATCTTATTGCGGCCGATACCCCACACTTCTGTTCCCGAACAAGCAGATGCACATGATTAGGCATCAGGCAATAAGCGTAAATAATCAGCAAAGGTGGAATTGGTTTCCCAGTCTCATCAACCGGAAACACCACACGCTCCATCAAACTCAGAAACTTGAGAAAATCTTTCTCATTCTCGAAAATGTCCTGCCGGTTCACCCCGCGCAGAATCACATGGTAAACGCCAGAATCACTGGCCAATCGCAATCTTCGTGCCATGGTATATGCAAACAATGGTTTATATCGCAAAGATAGAAAAAAAATGATACCATTGGGGTCAGGCCCCTTTGGTATCATTTTTGAATCAACACCAATGAACTAGCAGCGGATTAAGCCGGATCTTACGCGGGCATCCATTGCGCCCTCGAATCTGATAATCGCCTGCAATCCCTTCCGGAAGCAACTCCTCCAGCCGGGCATTCAAGACCGATGCCTTCTCACTAAAAGAATTGTCCTCAAGGTCAACCAGGCGCGCCACCCTAGCCTTAACATCCTCCTTAAAAGTATTAGGATTAATCGTAGAATAAATCTCCTCCAGCTCTGCCCTAAAACTATCACGTTGCTTCAGCAGAATACCTTCCGGATGCCTTAAAAACAAGACAAACAGTGTCTTAACCAACGGTCTCAACTGAAGTATCGGCCCATCAGGTCCTCCCATTCTAATACTATAATTCTTGTCTATAAACAATTCAACAGGCTCCGCCAGCGATTCCAACCCACATCCAAGATTCTTAAGCCGCTCCTGCACCTTAACCATAAGCGCCATCAGCTCGGCAGCCTCCATCCCATCAAGCAAATCGCCATAATCAACCTGTGGTTCACTCAGCTTCCCGGGAACTCCAGGAAAAAGCAACTGCCACATCAACTGAACCTCTATGTTTCCACGTATCATCATACCATAAAGGTACGAAAAATACTTCACCCGCCAAGCCCAAACGCCACTATTTCATAAATAAACATTCTGAAATACCAAACAATTACAAACTTGTAATCACTTTTTAATGCCGATTTCCGACAACACCTTTGCCACAATAAAAAATTGAAATGGAAAAGAAGATATCATATTTCACCGAGGAAACAATGAAACACCTGATTCTGAAGAATGCCACCAGGGACCGATGGCTCTTCAGATCGCTAAAAGCCATGATAGCCTGCAAGTTAACGCTGGTATACGGACCATACCACATGATGTCTGATTTGCAATCATTGGCCGCAAGCGGATTTCAGGATACATACGAGCATGCCGAAATACTAGCATCTTTCCTCACCGAATTGGTCCCTTCACACCCTACAACCCCATCAGAATTGATGGAAACTGTGGATGATTACTGCAATGAAGCAATTGAAAAATATAAGGAATACAAACATCTTCTAGAGTTGCTTGAAGGCGATTGCTTCTATCCAAAAGTGGCAGAGAAATTCTGCAAAAAAGTCTATAAGGCAAGAAAGTATTATACATTCAAAGCTTTCGCAAACCTCAACTATTCCATTTACGCACAGGTTCTGTTGTTGTACCAAATATCAAAAATAGACTACAAAACATTCATTGACCAATTCCAAGAATACAGCCTTTTCAGCCAAAAACGAAAACCCCTTACTCTCTCAGAACTCAAATTGTATATCAAGACAATGAGTAATGTGGTAGATTTATACTTCACCCTACTGGGCAAAACAAAACTATAAGCATGAACCACTGAAAATCACAAGCTCTTTATAACATCCTCAATCTCCCAAATAATTTCTTTTAACGCAGCCTTAAGTGTCTGTCGTTCAAGTTCATCAAAATACTCCGGGGCTTTATTATTAAGAAAGTGCTCCTTGAACCAGGATAAATCCTCTCCATAATATTCTTTAGCCAGATTACCCCATTTGAGCCATCGGTCCAAACATAGTAAGTAACCCTTCATGGAGATCTCAACATGCATCTCTTCAGGCTTATATTCATGCAGCCTCTCCGGATGTTCTTTTGATTCTTTGATTGAATCCTCCAGTTTCAGAATCTCTTGATTGATCGTTTCTTCTGTAAAACCATAGAAAGTCATATCGTAAAGACAGTTTGCCACAATCCGGCTGGCCGAAAAGGTATCGAGAGTATCTTGGCAAACGACCATTCCCAACCACTCCTTCCATGGACTAAAAGACAACCCCCATCTCTCATCAACACCATCCTTAATTCCTACAACGTCAGGATATAATCGTTTAGGTTCCAAAATATCCGGACTCAATTCAATCTTAATACAGAACCCCGAATCAACAGTATCCATTAAAGACAGTGTTTCAAAAATTATCCTATAACCATCCAGACTCTTTCTACACCAAGGATGATCACTCACTAAAGCTATCGCTACATCTTGCCATTCTACTTGATTAATAAGCTCTTTCAGTATCATAACTCCATATAATTATTCTTGTAATAAATACTCTGCCAGATAAGGCACTGCAAAAATAAGTTCACCTCGTCTTGGTGCTTCAATAACGCCACTTTCCAATAATCGTTTACGGTATGGTTGTAGTGCCGGCCCTCTCTTGCCCATAGCCACCTTCAGCTTAGCAGTCGAAACAGTATCTCCATGCTTAGCCATTGCTCTCAAAAAAAACTTATCGTTGTCCGACAGTGGGTTCAAAATCGGTTTAAAAACATTGTTCTCCATATCACCCATGGATGATCTCTCCGCTTTATCCATAATCACAGCGTCTACAGTCCCTCCGTCCGGAGTATATTGAATCAAATAGTAGCCAATCAACTGCATAAGGTAAGGAAAACCGTGAGTAGCCAGTGCAGCCCTATCAAGATACTCATCCGAAATTTTGATGCCAATTCCTTTAAATGCCCTCTCATAATACGCCCTTATCAGATTGGTTGAAATCAGTCCCAGTTCCACTCTGGATGCCCGATTCAAGAAGGTGAGTACTGTGTCATTTAAAACACTTGAAACCGCATGTGGCAACCCTGCCATAGCAATAGCGATATTTTTACCGTCACCAACCAATTCCTGATAAGCCGATGCAACTTCTCTCATGGCGGCAGATGTGCGTACCTCATCAATGAGAATCAATGCCCCCTTGTCCTTCTCAGCAAGTTTGTCACATAGCAAAGACATCTTAGAACGGAAGCCATACTGCCTTTCAGTAACATCAGAGAAAGTGAGACCGAAAGAAAAGCCTAGCGCACCAGCAGCCATACCAGTCAATTGGCGCTTATCATCCTTGAAGAAAGTAGAACCATTCAGTTGAAACTGCTCAATTATAGCTTGTGCCATCCCCTCATGAGCCGTCACACGAGCCACAACATAGCCCAACTTCACCGCCCGATCGCTCAATTCGAGTAACAAAGCCGTCTTACCCATTCCTCTCTGTCCAAGAAACAACGAACAACGATTTCGGCTTCCTATAGGTTCCTGCAATCCCATAATAAATTGCTCAATAACCCTATCACGGCCAATATACTGGTTGGGACGGTTACCAAACGTTGGCTGAAACACAACATGATTAATCTCTCTATCTATCTTCTTCATCAAACTTTACTCTCTTTTATTCTTCTTTATTCTCTTTTATTCTTCAATATTCTTTTCATGCTTTCTGCAAATCTATGCGCATGAAACAGTAAATAAAAGCAATTACAAGCTTGTAATCAGTTGCTAGTTTCAACCATTTTTCTATTGGATGTGCAATGATACAATTGGGGTCAGGCCCCTTTTGTATCATTTTGCTAATTTTGTGACCAATGAATATAGAGCAGCACCCGTTTGAACCGTTTCTGCCTAAAGACGCCAGGATCCTTTTTCTGGGCAGTTTCCCGCCGCAGCCTCACCGCTGGAGCATGCCGTTCTATTACCCCAACTGGATCAACGACTTCTGGCGAATCATGGGGCTGATTCATTTCAACGACAAAGACCACTTCTGCAACATCACAGAAAAACGCTTCAACGAGGCCGATATTCGCAAATTCTGCACCCAAAACGGCCTAGCGTTCTATGACACCGCAACCCAAATCCGCAGACTGAAAGACAACGCCTCCGACGCATTCTTAGAAGTTGTAACACCGACCGATATCCCTGCACTATTGCAACAAATCCCGAATTGCACCACTCTGGTCACAACAGGCCAGAAGGCCACAGAGGTAATCAGCAGCACCTTCAACTGCCCCATTCCACCCATCGGGAGCCACATAGAAATAAAAATAGGCAATCGCCCAATCAACTTCTGGCGAATGCCTTCAACGTCGCGCGCCTACCCGCTACCAATAAACAAAAAAGCCGACGCCTACCGCCAGCTCTTCTAAAATGGAACAATTGGGGTCAGGCCCCAATTGTATCATTTTTCCATCTTGACCTTGGGAAGTTGCCAGTGGTATTTGGTGGCCAGGAGGCGAATTATGATTACGCCGGCTACGCATCCGGTCCGATACACGGCCGGTCCGAAATTGAAATGTTCCAGTAATAAGTATACCAATCCCCCTGCAACGCATGCCAACGCGTAGATTTCTTTGCGGAAAATGAGCGGCTCCTCGTTGATGAAGATATCGCGTATAACGCCACCGCCAGCACCGGTCATAGCGCCTATCACAATTGCAATAACAGCCGAGCACCCCATATCCAGGGCCTTAGTCATACCCAAAAGGGTAAAAATTGCAAGGCCGATGGTATCGAACAGGAATATTGTGCCCGCAATCCGGTCAACCAGTTTGTGAAAGAAGTAGTACAGGACCAATGCACCTGCAACGATCAGAAGCGACATCAGATCATCAAACCAGAACGGCCTCACGCCCAGCATCACATCCCTGATTGTTCCGCCGCCCACAGCTGTAACAAAGCCAACAATGAACAGGCCGAACAGGTCAAACTGTTTCGCAGCAGCAAGCCTGATACCGCTTATCGCAAACGCGAACGTACCAATAATCTCAATCCAATACATGCTGCAAAATTAGCAAAATGATACCAATGGGGTCAGGCCCCAATGGTATCATTTTCAAAATCTATTGATCACTTCAATGATGTACTGCACATTCTCGGGCTTAATTGTGGGGCCGATGGGCAGGCTTAGTTCTTGGGCTGCGAATTGCTCGGTGATGGGCAGTTGCAGGCCGACATTCCAAGATGCACCAGCATAGCACTCTTGTTTGTGGGGAGGTATCGGATAATGGATGAGCGTCTCTACCCCATTCTGTTTTAGATAGGCCTGGAGTTCATCTCTCTTGGTGCACAGTATTGGAAACAAGTGATATACGTTTTGAGCGTCAGGGAGACGCTTAGGCAGCGTAATCAGAGGATTGCGCAAACCCTCATAATACATTGCTGCGACCTGCTGTCGATGCGCATTATCAGCCTCCAGATGCTTGAGTTTTACATCCAGCACCGCAGCCTGGATCTCATCCAGACGGCTGTTTCTGCCAGTATATTTGAAAACGTATTTGGCCGATGAGCCATAATTAGCGAGCGCACGAACTGCAGCAGCAAGTTCTGGATCATTAGTAGTGACAGCACCGCCATCTCCCAGCGCACCCATGTTCTTACCCGGGTAGAAACTGTGACCGGCAGCATCGCCTATAGAGCCTGTTTTACGCCCGTCAGCGCACTTACATCCGTGAGCCTGAGCATTATCCTCAATAAGCTTCAGATTATGTTTAGAACAAATCTCTCCTATTCTATCTGAATACGCATTACGCCCGTACAGATGGACTATGCATATCGCGCGAGTCCGTGAAGTAATAGCAGCCTCAATGCGCGCCGAATCAATCTCCAGAGTCTCAATTGAAGGTTCAATTAGAACAGGTTTTAACCCGTTCTCAGTAATAGCCAGAATTGTAGCAAAGAACGTATTAGCCGGAACAATAACCTCATCCCCAGCCTGCATAACGCCCAGCTCAATATAAGCCCGGAAAATCCAAATCAGAGCATCCAGCCCATTGGCGCACCCAATGCAATACTTAGATCCAATAAAGGAAGCATAATCCCCCTCAAAGCGCTCATTCTCAGCGCCCTGAAGATACCACCCGCTCTCAACCACACGCTTAACGGCCTCCTGAATCTCAGCCTCGTGCAGCCCGGTAACCTCCTTCAAACTCAAAAACGGAATCATACTGCAAATATACAAAATGATACCATTGGGGTCAGGCCCCAATTGTACTATTTTATTTCCGGGCGCCAAAGGTGACGCTGCATATCTACGTGTCCGTTGTTTTTGAAAACAACGCCCTCAGCTTCTAACAAAGGCCGATGCTCACTCCATCCCGGAGCCGTTCGCCCTTCCTTATTCACTACGCGATGACACGGCAGTAATTCTGCCCCAGGCGTATATCTGAGCGTCCTTCCAACCATCCTGGAATGACTCGGCCACCCCGCCAGGGCCGCGACATTACCGTATGTCGTAACCTTTCCGCGAGGAATCTGGCTCACGATGCTCAGCACATTGTCTTGAAACACCCTAGCCTCCTCCACTGTCATTCTATCAGGATAATCTTTCATGAAATGACCCCAATGGTATTAAAGTTTGCCCTGCTCGCCTAGGTAGGAATCTTTGAAGCCTAGGAAGTAGAGGACGCCGTCAAGGCCGATGGTGTTGATGCTCTGCTCGGCGGTGGCGACCACGCGGGGTTTTGCGTGGAAGGCTATGCCTAGGCCGGCCTCGGAGATCATGGGTAGGTCGTTTGCGCCGTCGCCTACTGCGATTGTTTGCGCCAGATTTACTTTCTCAACCTGGGCAATCAGATGGAGCAGCTCGGCTTTGCGGTGTCCATCTACGATTTCTCCAACGTAGCGGCCGGTAAGTTTACCGTCCTCGCCTATCTCAAGCTCGTTAGCGTACACATAATCAATGCCGTAGCGGCGCTGCAGATACTCTCCAAAGAACGTAAATCCGCCGCTTAGAATAGCAATCTTATACCCGCAGGTTTTCAAAACAGACATCAACCTATCAACACCTTCAGTCATAGGAAGATTCTCGGCAATCTCGCGCATCACACTGACATCCAAGCCCTTAAGCAACGCCACACGCCTGGTAAAACTCTCCTTAAAGTCAATCTCACCCCGCATAGCGCTCTCGGTAATGGCACGAACCTCCGCACCCACGCCATTGCGTTCAGCCAGTTCGTCAATGCACTCCGTCTGAATAAGCGTGGAATCCATATCGAAGCAAATCAGGCGCCTCATCCTGCGGAACATATCGTCCTTCTGGAACGAGAAATCCATCTCCATCTCCTGAGATATCTTCATCAGCCTAGAGTGCATCTCGCCAGGGTTCACAGGTTCGCCACGCAAAGAAAATTCAATGCAAGCGCGCGTCTGCTTGTCCAGCTTCTTTATACTCTTACGCCCCGTAAGACGCAAAATAGAATCAATATTAAGCCCCTGATCAGCAAGAATTTGAGTAGCAGCCTGAATCTGTCGAGCCTCCAGTTGCCGGCCCAAAACAGTAAGTATATACCGGTTCTTGCCCTGATGCCCTACCCAATCCTCATACTCATCATCACTAATCGGCGAGAACCCAATATTCACGCCCAGCTCGGTCGCCTTAAACAACAGCTCCTTCATCGCAAGGCCGCTCTTCATCTCGTCCATGCGCATCAGAATGCCCAGCGAAAGCGTGTTATGAATATCAGCCTGGCCGATGTCCAGCACCGTGGCATCATACCGCGCCAAAATCCCCATGACCGCAGCCGTCAGTCCCGGCCGATCCTGTCCCGTTATCCTGATTAAAATCTGCTCCTCCTTCATATCAGCAAAGATAGCAAAATAGTACCATTGGGGCCTGACCCCAATGGTATCATTTTAACACCTGCTCAGCAGCATTCTTAGTGTCAACCTTCTCAATGATTCGCTCTAACACACCGTCCTCAGAGAAGATGAAAGTGCGGCGCAAAGTACCCAGGACTGTCTTGCCATACATTTTCTTCTCGCCCCACGCACCAAAAGCCTGAAGCATCTCAGTAGATGTATCGGCCAACAACCTAAAAGGCAGCTCATATTTAGCGCGAAAACCAGTGTGCGACTTAGCGCTGTCCTTGCTAACCCCCACCACATTATACCCAGCAGCCGTCAGAGCCGCATAATTATCGCGGAACGAGCAAGCCTCCGCCGTGCAGCCGGAAGTATTGTCCTTAGGATAAAAGTAAATAATAGTCTTACGTCCCTGGCCAATAAAGTCCGATGACCGAACCACCTGACCATCCTGATCCACCACCTCAAAAGATGGCATCTTATCACCAATTTTTAGCATATCGATCTTCAATCACACTCCAATCCAAAATCCCCCAGAGAGCCTCCAGCTGAGCCGCGCGACGATTCTGATAATCAAGATAATACGCATGCTCCCAAACATCAAAAGTAAGCAACGGCTTCAGCCCCTCAGTAATAGGATTCTCAGCCCCCGGCTCCTGCGTAATCACCAGCGAGCCATCCTTCTTGGCCGATAACCAAACCCATCCGCTACCAAACAAGCCCACGCCCTTGGCCACGAACTCAGCCTGAAAAGCCTCAACGCTGCCCCACTGCTTGACAATCTGCGACTTAAGGAAGCCATCCTTAAGCGGATTACCGCCCTTGCAGAACTGAGTAAAGTAAAGATTATGGTTCAGAATCTGCCCGGCATTATTAAACATACCGCCGCTAGCCTTACAAACAATCAGCTCCAGCGAATCGGCCTCCATGCCGCTTCCTGGCAGCAGCTTATTAAGATTATCCACATACCCCTGCAGATGCTTCCCATGATGGAAACTCAGCGTCTGCGCACTAATCACGGGCTCCAGGTCCGATGCCCCGTACGGCAATGAAATCAGTTCAAACATATCGCAAAAAATTAATAGTCCACTACTGC
>Ga0265299_10005587_pt1 | contig 11641 bp, 10 predicted proteins | sample AusTroGonzalo_MG_4_FD_193485 | JGI IMG/M metagenome (GOLD analysis project Ga0265299, IMG submission 193485) | Bovine rumen microbial communities from tropical cattle in Woodstock, Queensland, Australia - Gonzalo_02 | ecosystem: Host-associated > Mammals > Digestive system > Stomach > Rumen ...
GATTTGCGTTTTTCATATCCTTCCTCTTGTTTTTTCTATGCTATATATGATAAACTATAGATTATAAAAATCAAATATTTTTAATATTTGACAGAGAGAGGCAATTCATGACCAGATTTACCAAGATAACGGCTTCTATTGGACCAAAATGTGAAGATGTTGATACTTTGACCCGTATGATAAACGCTGGTGTTAGCGTTTGTCGTTTGAATTTCAGTCATGATATTGGGGATGTTCAAGGTGCAAAAATAGATATGATACGTTCTGTGTCAAAAAAGATGGGAATACCAGTCGCTGTTATGATTGATATTCAAGGGCCTAAGCATAGAATTGGTGATTTTGAATCTGATAAACATTATCCATTAAAAATTGGTCAGAAATTTATTCTTGATTCTGATGATACACTGGGTGATGAAACACGTGTTTATTTGCCAGACCCAGATGTTATACGTTCTTTAAATGTTGGTGATAGGGTTTTATTAAATGATGGCAAAATTGAATTACGTGTTGATGCAGTATTTGATGATTCTGTGGAAACAACTGTTATGCGTGGCGATGAAATTTGGTCAAAACGTGGATTTAATTTGCCTGATACAGATATTGATACAGATATACTAACAAATAAAGATAAATCAGATTTAGAATATGCGATAACCAAAAATCCAGATTTTGTTGCGGTGTCTTTTGTACAACGTGCTGAAGATATTTCAAATGTTCGTGATTTTATTACAGAGCGTACTTCGCATCCAATAAAAATAGTTGCGAAAATCGAACGTCCAAATGCGGTAAAAAGAATTGTTGATATAGCCAATGCAGCAGACGCGATTATGATTGCACGTGGTGATTTAGCTGTGGAATTACCTTTTGAACAAGTACCTGCTGTATCGCGTTATATTTTGCGTGAATGTAGAAAATTAAATAAACCAGTGATTATGGCAACACAAATGTTGTCGTCCATGGTACATTCAGAATTTCCAACACGTGCAGAAATATCAGATGTTGCAAACGCGGCTTATTTACGTGCAGATTCTACCATGACATCAGAAGAAACAACAATCGGCGATAATCCAGTTAATGTTATAGAAACTATGAATAAAATCTTGTCCTTTGCTGACCAAGATACAATAGATAATCCAAATGATTGGTCACGTGCTGATTACATAGCAGACAACGATTGGTCGCGTTCAGTTTCGTCCATGGCTTTTTTGAATAAAGCGTCTGCCATAGTTGTTTTTGCACATGATACAGATGCTGTAATTCAGATTTCTTGTCGGCGTCCAGATATACCAATAATTGCAGTATGTAATGAAGAAGTTGTTGCTAATCAATTATGTTTATCACGTGGTGTTTTGCCAATATATGATGTGTCTTTGTTCGGACAAAGAGATGCATTCGCAGCAGCAGCTTTGTTTGGTATCAGAACAGGCAGATTAGTTATCGTAGATGAAGAAAAAATCAGTTTGCGTGTTTTAGATTAAAATAAAAAAATCATATTTTTTGTTATTGACCAAATTATAGTATTTTTACTATGATTTTATCGTAATGAGGAAATACCTATCTTGTTTTTTTGGATTGTTGTTTTGCTTTGGTAATGCAGTTGCCAAAGATTACCGTGCTGTATTGGTTGCAGATATCGATTCAGGGCATGTTTTATATCAAGAAAGTGCGAATGATTTAAATTATCCAGCAAGTTTAACAAAAATTATGACATTATATTTAACTTTTGATGCGTTGGAACATAAACGTTTGCAACTGGACGATTATTTGATAGTTTCACAATCTGCTGCAAATGCACAACCTGTAAAGCTGGGCTTATCTGCGGGCAGTAAAATAAAAGTTGAAGATGCAATCAAAGCGGTTGCTGTTCATTCTGCAAATGATGTTGCACGTGTTTTAGCAGAAAATTTACAGGGTGGCAAAGAAGGAAACTTTGCATCATTGATGACACGTGTTGCAAATGAAATTGGATTACAACAGACGAATTTTGAAAATTCTTCAGGTCTGCCAAACGATGATCATTTATCAACTGCGCGTGACATAGCGTTATTGTCTATGGCTGTGTATAAGCATTTTCCGCAATATTGGAAATATTTTGGTATAAAATCTTGGACTTATAACGGTAAAACATACACAAATGGAAATAGATTGTTGGGTTTCTATCCGGGGTGTGATGGGATGAAAACAGGTTTTACGAATAAATCAAAATATTCTTTGGTAGCAACGGCTAAACGTAATGGCAGACATTTAATTGCTGTGGTTTTAGGCGCAGAAAATAAAGATGTTCGTGCTAATATTGCAACAAAAATGCTAAATTTAGGTTTTTCCAAAGTAGATATAGGTTCAAATGATTATAATTATCAAGATAACACACATGTTGTTGCTGCTAATCAAAATAATCCTGTGGCAAAATATGCACAAGATGCGCCAAAATATAATCCAACACAAAAAACAACACAAAATACTGTAAAATATTCTGGTGGCAAAGCGGGAGTTCAATTTGGTGCTTTTTCTTCGTACGAGTCTGCAAATAATCAGATTAAACGTGTTAAAAATGCAACTGGATTAAACGCAAATATTGAACAAAATGATAGTGGTTTATATCGTGTCAGAGTGAATGGTTTGTCTGATAATGAAGCGCAACGGGTTAAAAATATAGCGTCTTCAAATGGTATAGATTGTTATGTATTTCACTAGGAATAAAAAAATATGAATCCAAAACTAGAAAAATTGATAAAACATTTTGCAAAATTACCACGTGTTGGAACGCGTGCTGCTACGCGTATAGTATTTACTTTGCTGCAAGATAAAACTGGCAAAGCGCAAAATTTAGCAAATGCTTTACTTGATGCATCCGAAACAATACATCCATGTCCAATATGTGGTGTTTTAACTGAAAATCCAGTTTGCGAATATTGTTCCGATACAGCGCGTGAAAATGGGTGTTTATGTATTGTTCGTGATATTTCTGATGTGTATGTACTTGAAAAAGCAGGCATGTTTCATGGACGATATCATGTCTTGGGCGGCAATTTATCAGGGGTTGCGGGGATTACACCTGCAGATTTAAATATTGCTAATATTGCTGATAGAATACAAAATGAAAAAATAACAGAAATTATTTTTGCTTTGCCAAATACAGTAGAAGGTAAAACCACTCAGCAATATATTATGTCTTGTGTTGGGGCGTCAAACGTGACATTTTCTGAATTAGCATCTGGTGTTCCGTTGGGGGGTGATTTGGATTACATAGATGATGGTACTTTGGTTTTGGCATTTGGAGACAGAAAAAAGTTATGATAAACAGCATAGAATCTTTACCACCTGTTGCAGAAATGATGCGAATATCTGGTCTTGAACCCAAAAAACAATTTGGTCAGAATTTTTTGTTTGATTTAAATTTGACTGGTAAAATTGCACGTTCTGTACCTGATATTACAAAAAATGTTGTGATAGAAGTTGGACCTGGACCGGGTGGATTAACACGTGCTTTATTGATGGCTGGTGCTAAAAAAGTTATCGCCATAGAAAAAGATAAAACTACACAGCTGATATTAAATCAAATTATGAATGTTTCTAATGATAAATTGCAAGTTATATTTGGTGATGCATTAAAAACAAATTTAGATAATCTTGGTGGCGATGGTTATGCAATATGTTCTAATTTACCTTACAATGTTGGTACAGAATTATTGGTAAATTGGTTGCATCAAATTGCGAAAGGTAAAAAAATAAAATCTTTGACTTTGATGTTTCAAAAAGAAGTCGCGCAACGTATAATCGCCACACCAAAAACTAAGCAATACGGCAGATTATCTGTTTTAGCAAATTTGATTGCTGATACAAAAATATTATTTGATGTTCCAAATACTGCATTTGTTCCACGACCAAAGGTGCAATCTGCAGTTGTTCAAATTATACCAAACAAAGATAAAATTAAGCAGATTGATGATATTGCAAAATTAGAAAAATTAACTGCGAAATTATTTGGACAAAGAAGAAAAATGATACGTAGCATTATAAAAATTGATTGGAAAAAATTTGATTTGTCTGGTACAGAACGTGCAGAAGAATTATATCCTGATATATTCTTAAAAATATCAAGAATTATACCAGAAAATTTGTTATAATATAAAAATCAACTGGGGGGGAAAATAAAAATGCCATTATCAACATTGATGTTTTTTGTATTAGCTTTTGTTGCAGTATTTTTTATGCGTCTGTTTAAAATGGGTACATTATTAGCATTTTTATTGACTGGTATTTTGGCAGGTCAGCATGTCTTTGGTTTGTTTGAATTATCGGGTGCTTGGAAATTTTTAGGTGATTTAGGCATAATGTTTTTATGGTTTAATATTGGTCTGCAAATAAACATGAAACGTTTGTGGCAATTGCGCAGAACGATTTTTGGACTTGGTGCTTCCCAGGTTTTAATGGTTGCAGTAATGTTATTTCCTATATTAGCTGGGGTGACTTCTTGGACTTTGATGGGAACAATAATGGTGGCTTTGATTTTAGCGATGTCCAGTACATCTGAAGATTTACAAATTTTAATAGAAAAGAATCAATTGCAAAGTCAAATGGGACGTCAAACATTTTCTATTTTATTATTCCAAGATTTATTATCAATTCCATTGTTGGCTATGTTGCCTGTGATGACAGGAAAATCAATAAGTCTTGGCGCTATGGCAATTGATATTTTGGTTATGTCTGTTGGTTTAGTATTAGGGGTATTAGTTGTATCAAAATTTTTAATCAATCCTTTGATGCATGTCGTTGCAAAAATTAAATCCCAAGAAGTATTGGTGTTGGCTGTTATGGTAAATATAGTCGTATGGGCGTTTGTTTTAGGTAAAATTGGTTTACCACCTGCTTTGGGGGCTTTCTTGGCTGGTATGTTGATGTCAGAAACAGTATATAGACACCAAATAAACGCTTCTATTGAACCATATGCAATATTATTTATGTCGTTCTTTTTCATAGTACTGGGGATGGGTATAGATATTCCGTTTTTGAAACAACATTTAGTATTTGTATTATTAGGGGTTGTAGCGTTGGTTTTAATAAAGTTCTTTGCTTTGTACATCGTTGCACGTGTCAGAAATGTACCAAACAAAGATGCGACATTGATGTCTTTGATTTTAGCCCAAGGTGGGGAATTTGCTTTATTGATTTTGCAAACTATGAAAACAAATGACATAAAAGCGATTCCATCAGAACATCAAGAAATTTTAACTGCTATAATCATAGTATCTATTATGCTGACGCCTATATTATTATTTATTTACGACCAATTATTAAAACGTGGCAAGATATTTAAAAACGCCAAAAAAGATTTATCTGAACCAATCATTGAAACGACACCAACTGTTGTTATATCTGGTTTTGGACGCATGGGACAAATTATTGCACAAATGTTAGAAGCTGAAAATATTCCTTATGTTGCCATAGATTCTAATGTTGATGAAGTAGTTATGGCACGTGAATCTGGTTATAATGTAATTTATGGCGACTCTAAAAAAAGGGCAATTTTATTAGCAGCAGGGTTTAAACAAAGTAAGACAAAAGCAGTAGTGATTGCATTAAATAATGAATATATTGCGCGTGATATTGTTGAAACGTTGCGTTCTATGTCACCTAGAATCAAGATTTTTGCACGTGCTCATAATTTAAAATCTGCCAAAGATTTGATGTCGTTCGGAGTTAAAACAGCCATGCCAGAAATTATAGAATCTTCGTTTATTTTGGGTGGTTATGTACTAGAAGGTCTGGGGTTGTCAAAGATAAAAATCAATACTTTGATGGCGGATTTACGTGCAGATAACTATGCAAATGTCAAAAACCCGATTGATAACAAATAGATATTCTATTTGCTTTTGTGATATGTAATTGCTATATTGGCAAAAACCAAGGAAGATAATATGAAAAAGTTTTTGAAATATATAGCGGTTATATTTATCGCGTTTGTCGCAGATTTTTTTTCTAAGATGTATTTATTGGGATTTTTGTCGGCTAAATATGGGGACATGATTTATGATCCAAATAAAATATGTGCCAAATGTGACATAGAAGGTGTCTTTGTTTCATGGAAATATATTTTGGGATATGATTCTTGGTTATCTGATTTATTTAATATCCAGTTTGTTTGGAACCATGGAATATCATTTTCTGTATTGAATTCGGTGATGCCTATGGTATTAGTGTGCATCAGTGCAATTATAATTGCTTATTTGATTTATTATCTATTCAGGAAAGCGATGGTTTATGAAAGATTGCCAATCGCTATGATTATTGGTGGTGCCTTGGGTAATTTAGTTGATAGAATACGTTTTGGGGCGGTTGCTGATTTTATTCAGTGGCATATTGGTGGATTATGGACATTTCCTGCAATCTTTAATGTTGGGGATATTTTTATAACTTTTGGTGTAATTTTGTATTTGATAAATCTTGTCAAAAATAGAAAATGTTGTATTTGTAAATGTAAAAAATAAGGGGATAAAGTATGGTACAATATCTTGATAATAATTCCGGTTTTAATCAATGGAATTTGATGAATGCGAATAAGCAACAAAAGAAATCTGGTTTTTTTAAATGGATTTTGATGTTTTTGTTGGCATGGTGGGTTGTTGGTTTGCTGTTTCCACAGAAAAATGTTTCCACAGAAACAACACAACCAATTGTAATTGAAAAATCAACTGGCGTGGTCAATAAAATAGATTCTGAAAAAATATCTGCTGATGTCCAAGGACTGCGTATTTCAAATATATCATTAAAAGATTATTACAAATCTTCAAAGACAAAAGATTTTGTTTCTTTGTTATCCGATGAAGATGCTTTTATAGAAATTGGTTTTGGGTCCGGTGATACCCAAATTCCAAATATAAATACGAAATGGAATATTGATGCGAATAAAACCAATATGTCTTGGAACAATAATGCCAAAATAAAATTTAACAGGGATATATCCATTGAAAATTATGTAATCAGAATATCAGATACAATTAAAAATAATTCAAACAAAGAAATCAATATTGCGCCATACGCTCGTGTTGTTAAAAAAGGTACAGAAAAAACATCTACTGCAGTTGAAACAGGTGGCGTAGTTTATGCTAATTCAGATTTAAATTATGCAAATTGGATGAAGTTAAATAAAAAATCTTTTGCATATTCAACTGTGCGCGGATATTTTGGTTTTGTAGAACAATATTGGGAAACAATAGTTTCTGTGGATGCAAATGACCAAACTATCAGTTTAAAGAGAAATGGGGACATGTATTTAGCAGATGGTAATGCTGCACCAGTTAAAATTGGGGCAGGTGAAACACAGACCATAGATACGTATATTTTCGCAGGTCCTAGAATTGCTAAAATATTGGATAATGCGGCAGAAAATATCCCGAATATCAATAAAACAATGGATTATGGTTGGTTTTGGTTTTTCGCTCAGCCAATGTTATGGATGATAAATTGGTTGTTCAATATGGTTGGTAATTATGGTGTTGCGATTATTCTTATGACTTTGATTCTAAGATTGTTAATGTGGCCATTAACTCGCAAGTCTTATGTATCAACTATGATGATGCAGAAAATGCAACCAGAATTACAGCGTGTGCAAAAATTATATGCTAATGATAAAGCTAGATTGCAAATGGAAATTATGAAGGTTTATCAGACTCATAAAACATCACCTATGGCGGGTTGTTTGCCAATGTTGATTCAAATTCCAATTTTCTTTGCTTTGTATAAGGCTTTGTTAATTTCTGTTCCAATGCGCAGTGCCAGATTTTTATGGATATCTGATTTGGCTGCAATGGATCCATATTTCATATTGCCGATTTTAATGGGTGCTACGATGTTTTTACAACAATATATTCAAACTTCAAAGATATCCAAAGATGATAATAATAATCCAATAGCAGTTAGTCAGCGTGCTATGAAATGGATGCCTTTGTTATTTACAATAATGTTCGCGTGGATGCCTGCTGGATTAGTTCTTTATTGGACTGTGTCAAATGTGTTCAGCATATTCCAAATGTATGTAATAAAGAAAACAACAAAATAAAAAATGCCCAATTGGGCATTTTTTTATTGACGGTTTAAATATCTAAATAATGCATCAGGAGTTAAAACAAACATATTTGTTATTCCGCAGACATTTTTTGTAAATTGAACACAAGTTATAGATGATTTTTTTAGTGCGTATTCTAAGGAAAATTTGCCATCGTATTTAATGAATTTCCATCCGTATAATTCTAATATTTTTAAATCTCTGCGTTTTATAGAAATCAAAGTTATTTTTTTATAGGATACAAATTGATACATAATACATTTATTTTTTGTTATTACAATTGGCGCAACATGACGATATTTTTTGCACAAAATTCGTGCGTATAATTTATGTGTTTTTGTTGAAAAGCCAATATATATCATAATGAAACCTTTGGTTATATTTTTTATATTCTGATTTATTCTCTCAACCCATAAATCAGAATAAATTTATCAATCTATTATCCAACCTTTGTTATGTGCAGCTATTTCCAATGTGTCCATAGCAGTTTTCCATAATGCAGCAGCTTTATTTTCTGAAAAATATATTGATGAGGTGCTCTTCTTTTATCACCAAATTTTTTCATAACATTTAATTGTGCGTTTGATAATTTTCCAGACAGATATAGTTTTGTAATCAGTGTTTCTACATCTAATAATTCACAAGGTCTTTTCATATTAGCACAATGGTGAATAAAACCATTTTGTGCAGACCTAGAATATAAAAACCAAAACCACAATTGTTCAGCATTTTGAAATTTTTCGTATGTATTTATATTATTGTCAGCTAATATTTGTGACATTTTTTTCTCCTTAGTTTTTTAATTAATTATTTTTTACATCATTTTGATGCAATAAAATTTAAGATAAAAATTGAAACATGTAAAATGATACAACTGTAAATAGAAACACGAATCGGAAAACCGATTCGCAATACGTTTTATATTATTTGTAATCGAATCGCTATTTATTCAGGTAAATAAAAAAATCCGCAATTGCGGACTTTATTCTTAATTTACAGAAATAGGTGGAAAACAATCACCACCAGAATCTGGGCAACAGTTAAAGCCTTGGTCACCCATATCTGTATATGTTTCCCCATTGCAACAACCGTGTTCATCCGGAGCAGAACCATCATCACAAGTCAATACTTCCTCTGCAGGTGCAGCTGCTGCGGGTTTTGCAAAAGGATTTAATATTGTTTCGCCATCATCCGCATATTGTAATCCCAATATTTCTTGATTGAATGCTTTCGTTTGTTCGGCGTCACGATTTTCTGTTGTACCATATTTCTCTTGGAATTTTTCATTTTGTTGTTTTGTATATGCTTCGTTCTTCAGCATATTTTTAGCGACATAGTTTTTAGATTCACAATATGACAATATAGTTCTGTAATCATAACCATATCTATTGCTGGCCCAAGAATCTTTTTTGATTGTCCATTTACCATCTACTTCTTCACAGTATTCTTCTAAATCCCAAGAACGTACTTGCCCAACCCAAGAAGAATCACTTTTATCAACAGTGACATTTTTCAAATCTGACCATTTACGGCGTGGGTTTGAACCAAATGTTTCAAAAGCACATTTCTTAGAACCATCATCGCCACATGTGACAACTAAATCAACTGGGGAATATACATTTATACGTGTTCCAGCAGGTATAGAAAATGGTGGTACTGTATTACTGATTGCATCAACAACCAGTTTATTTGTTATTTTATTCCATGTATTTATAATTTCTTGCTTTGCCATTTCAGAAGAACGCATAGTTCCAGACTGAACTACTGTATTAGTATCCAGATTTATTTGATTCACAAACGTGTCTGCGATTGGTGCAATCATATTAACAGCAGCAGGTACAATAGCTGTCAATATAGGCATAACCATTTGTTCTACGTAATCAGTGCTGCCACGACCTGGAACTCCGACTCTTCCTTGTGCATCACCAGAATATGGATCTGATTTGCCACCATCAGGAAAATTAAATTCAACCCCATCAGGACGAATAAATTGATACCATTTAATATTCATACGCCCAAATGATTGGTATGGACCAGGTAAATTACCTTCTAAATATCCCATCAACAACGTACCTGTTGGAATAATGATTGTGCGCCCATCATCAGAATATACATTTCTATCCACTGTTGCACGTACAGGCACGCTATGGTTTTCGGATTCATCACATTGACCAGATTGCTTTGAACTGCATCCATAAACACTGGGGTCTGCGCGTACTTCTGATACGATTGTTGCAGGTATAGGTTTAAATTGACGTAATATAAAAGTTCTATCATATGGTCGAGACGATACTATGCGTTCATCTGTATCAGCCGAACCCTTGTATTTTTCTAAATCTGTTTTATTCCAGCCATCATCAGCACTGAAAATTTTCATTCCACCGCCAGTACTCCATACCGCAGTTTCATCAAACTGACCATTAGGTAATTGTAAAGAGCCTGTTGCGGGTGCAGACAATGATGGCAAAGTTAAGCCACGATTTTTCACATTTCTATACCCAATATGTTCCGCGTCTGTCCCAATTTTAGAGCCATCTTTCAAAGATGTAATAATACCAGTTGCCCAATCATACTTTCCCGTTGGCTGTGAACAATCTTTATCAGAAAATGGATGAAAATAATTTGCTCCTGCTGTTGGTTTAATCCAACCAATTTGAATACCAGATTGATTATATCCAGGAATCGCAAAATCAGAACATTTTTCAGATGGTAATATAATATCTGGTTCTGGTTTCGTATCTTTAAAAGGTTTCTCTGGTGCTATATCCCGAATTTCTTCTTGAACAAGCTCAGGTCCCGGCTCCGGCTCAGGTTCCGGCTCCGGCTCAGGTTCAGGTTCAGGTTCTGGCTCAGGCTCTGGTTCTGGCTTAGGCTCAGGTTCTGGTTCAGATTCCAGTTCTGGTTCTTTGACAATAACTGGCTTAGGTTCCTCTTTTATTACTTTGTTTGCGCTGAATACAACAGGAATTTCTTTGATTTCTATATCTTCATCGTTATCTGGCAAATGATAAGTTATTACTAAACTCGTTTTTGTTTCTTTTACATCGATCTGTGGTTGATAAGTGATAGTTATTTCACACAAATCACTTACTTTGCCTTCGCAATCTGGGGTGAAAACTTTCATATCTTTTAAATCAGTATTCTTGATATTTACTTTGTCAATAAATACTGTACCATCAACAGAAACTTTTACTGTACTAGTTTGTTTTTTTCCAACATCAATACCTGTAAAATCTAAGCTGTTTGGTTCAAACGTCCATTTAACAATTTTATTTTCTTGCACAGTCGTATTGGGTTTGCTTTTTTTTGTGTACATACTATTTACCAACAAAGTTAATAAAATCAATACTACTATGAACGCAGCAATCAACAACAACCATTGAACATTTTTAGGTGTTGTTTTACGAAACTCTACAAACTGTTGTTTTATACTTTTCATTTTTTACTGTATTCTGACTACATGACAACTTGAGCCACTGAATTTTAGCAATTGGTCACATAATTTTTGTGCTGTATCTATATCAGACAAAGGTCCAATACGCAAACGATACAAACGTGCTGATGTAGAATCTGAAC
>Ga0265299_10005589_pt1 | contig 11640 bp, 8 predicted proteins | sample AusTroGonzalo_MG_4_FD_193485 | JGI IMG/M metagenome (GOLD analysis project Ga0265299, IMG submission 193485) | Bovine rumen microbial communities from tropical cattle in Woodstock, Queensland, Australia - Gonzalo_02 | ecosystem: Host-associated > Mammals > Digestive system > Stomach > Rumen ...
GCGGTGACCTCCTGCCCGTCGCTGAACCTCAGGACGTAGTCCTGCGTGTCGAAGGACGTTCCCGAGGTGACGCTGACCGAGCCCTGGGAGACGGTTCCGTTGCCGGTGGCCGCTATGGTCACCGTGATGGTGGAAGCGGCCTGGAACTCGGCGGCGATGGTGTGGTCGGCGGTCACGTTCGAGAACGTGTGGGTGTACACCGGGCCCACGGACCTCCCATCCACCTTCACATCCTTCACGCTGTATCCGGATGCGGGCATGATCGAGAACCTCTGGTTGGCCCCGTCCTGGACGCTCACCTCGCCGCTGGGGGTGATGCTCCCTCCCTCGCCGGCGGTGGCTGTGATGGTGTGGTACGGCACGGGGGCGAAGGACGCGGAGATGGTGTGGTCGGCGGTCACGTTCCTGAAGGAGTAGGATGTCCTGGCGGCCACCTTCTCTCCGTCGACCAGCAGCTCGCTCACGGTGTATCCCTGGTTGGGCTGGATGTTGAAGGTCTTGTTGGTGCCTTCCGTCACCTTCACCTCTCCGCTGGGGGTGATCCTCCCGCCGTCTCCCGCGGTTGCGGTTATGGTGAAGGTCTGCTTCTCGACAGTGACCGTGCATGTTGCGTACCATCCGGGGTCGGAGGCGGAGGAGGCGGTGACCTTGGAGGTACCGCTCTTCACGGCCGTCACTTTTCCGTTGTCGACGGTGACCGAGTCGCCCTCGACGGTCCACACGACCCTCTGGTCCGCCTCCGCGGGCTTCACCGTGGCGGTGATGTCGAAGGACTCGCCGACCTGGAGGGTCTTGGATGCGGGCTCCACGGTTATCCCCGTGACGGGGACGTACAGCCTCAGGATCAGGGTCCAGGTCTGCGACCCGCACTCCACCTTCACCGTGTGGCTCCCTACCGAGAGCTCGGTGACCGCCACCGGCCCCTGGGAGACAGAGACCGGGGCGGACATGCGTCCGTCTATGGTCAGGGTGTAGGTGTCGTCATCCGGTTCGTCGATGTCCACGGTCATCAGGCCGTAGCCCGAGAGCATGGAATCGATGTAGCTCACGGTGATGCCCTTGGCGCTGGCCTCCCCCTGCTTGGCGGCGCCGTCAGCGTCCGCGTCTGCGGACGCCACGGCGATCGCCAGCACTGAGGCTGCCAACACCATCAGCAGCACCGCGGTCTTCCTCGGATTCATGTTAACTACCCGTTCTCGTCAGGCAGCGGCCCTGGACACTTCCAGCTTCTGGCCGCAGTAGTACAGCTTGTTCTCGCCGTCCGCGGCGATACCGTTGACGGTGTACTCGGCGGCCTCGTCGGAGATGACATCGACCGTGTAGTATCCGAACTTCAGCATGTCGCCGCCGTATACGGGCAGGTCGTCCATGGTGAGGGTGGCGCCCTCCTCGATGAGGAGCTCGACCTCGGCGTACGCCGGAGGCGTGACGGCCTTGGCGTAAGGGGTGCTGTAGGTGACTCCGCTGAGCTCGTAGTAGCATGCGACCGCGAGGGACTCGATCTCGTCGACATCCTTGGGGATGAAGACGGCGGAGTTGGTGTCCTTGTCCAGTTCGACGTAGTCGGTCAGGAACGGGAACAGGATCCTTCCCTCGGGGAGGTCGATGTATCCGGAATAGGTGACCACGAGGACCTTCTCGGGGGAGTTCGCTCCGGCCTCGACGGACAGGATGACGGACTCTCCGCCGTCGATGAAGGCGTCGATGCTGACGGACTTGATGAGCATGGATGCATCGGACACGACGTACTTGGCGTAGTATGTCTGGTCATCGTAGGTTCCGGGCTCGATACTCCACACGGCCTGGCCTTCGAACGCGGCGTTGTCGTACCATCCGAGGAAGGTGTATCCATCCTTGGCGGCGACAGGCAGCTCTGCACCGGAGATGGTGAAGCTCATGTCGGGGATCGCCGCTCCGCCGTTGGTGACGAAGCTGGCCGTGTACACGGGCGCAACGCAGAACAGGTATCCGGAATCGTTGTAGAACAGCAGCTCTCCGTGGGGTCCGAAGTGGACAATCTGACTCGAAAACTGTGTTGTGTCGACAGCGTTGTTGATACTGACGTTAGTAAGCGTTCCAGCGGTCTGGTCATGCTCGAATATGATCACCCTGTCGGCTCCTTGATAGGGGATGATGTATGCGCATACCTTGTCGCCGTTGACCGTGACAGCCATATTACCATGGGCCATGGCCGAAGACATGTGCTTATAGACGGTCATAGTCTTCATGTCCATGACATAGAATGAGTCTCCTGCATTCAGGTAACCGTAGTCTCCAACCACAACGAACGATGAGGGGTAGCTTGACGTACCAAGGTCGTAATAATGGACGGTGGCAGGGTTGAATATGCCATCCGAGTCAAGTTCTACAGAGCTAAGTGTATACCACTTATCAGGCGATGTGGAGAACAGACCGGAGAGCGGATGGTAGGTTCCGAAATATGCGATGCCATTGTAGTAGCTGATGTATCCAGTATTCATGTTGGCGAGATCTATGTCCTCGAACCTGTACGAGTCGATGGCCTCCAGGGTTTCGATGTCGTAGGTAACGAGGTATCTGTACTGGTCCTGCATTCCACCGATCTCGATTCCGATTATGAAATCGTCGGTGAAGATGAGGTTGGACTGACCCTGATAGGCTGAAATGTAGTGGGTGTACAGGGTCTCTCCGGCCTTGACGGGATACTGGATGTTGTTGGTGCTGGAATCGGCATCCACAGCTACGAACTTATAGACGTTGTCCTTGGTGAAAACGTAGAAGTATCCGTCGTTGTAGAAGGTCTTAGTCTCCTTGATTGCTCCCCGATCGTCATCGGCAGTGCCGATGTGTAGCTGGAAGACGGGATTCAGATCCGCATCGAAGACCTGGCCTCCGTATCCTACAAGCACGTATCCGTTGCCGACGGTCGTGAAGTTGTAATAGTCAGAGGACCCAACAAGATCCGCCGTCTTGACGACCTCTCCGGTGAACAAGCTAATCTTGAAGACCTGTTTGCCTGAGACTGAATAGACGTAGTCCCCTAGAATGGAGGGTGTATAGACCATTCCATTGAAACCATCGGTTCCTATTACCTTCCAGATCATCTGAGTATTGTCCTTGCCGGTAATTGCCGAGATCTCGGCCTCTATGTAGGGGGTGGATGAAACGGTGTACTCCGTGCCGACCACCACATCCGTATTCTCATCGATCACGAACGTCGCGGTCTCGGAGATGGTCTCGGTCAGATCATCGTTGATGGCCCAGTACCTAACCTCGTAGCCCCAGGAGGGGATGGTCACGAGCGTTACCGTGGTGCCTGCGAACACCTTCTCTCCGCTCTCGATGAAGGAGTTGGTGTTCTCGGATATGGCGACGATGAAGCCGTTGTCGAGGTCGTATGTGAGGAGATACTTGTCGGCATCCTGGGAGATCCATGAGGCCTTCAGCGTGATGTCGGATGTAACAGGTGTGGCGAAATCGTACAGGGCGCTTCCGAGATACCAACCGAAGAAGGCCATGCTGTCCTTTTCGGGATTCTCCGGATATGCGACCGTCTCTCCACCGACCACCTGCTGAGAGGGCACTTCGGATCCGCCGTTGGAATCGAACGTCACGGCGAACGTGTTGGCGGGTTCGATACCGGAGACGGTTATCACAACGTCACCAGTCACCACGAAGGTGCAGTAGTACCTGCCCCCGATGAGCTCGGTCTCGTAGACATCGTCGTTGATCTTGACAACGATGCCGGAGTCCTGGACCTCGTATCCGGGGGACAGCGTGATCGTGAATGTGACCTCGGTGCTGGCCTCCACGGAGCTCTCGTCTATCACGGAATAGGCGACATCGTATGCATCGCTCATCTCGGATTCGATCTTGTAATGGTTGATCTGGAGTCCGTCGAAGAGCAGTCCCCTGACTCCGGTGAACGGTGCGAACTTGTACGTTCCGTCCTCTTCAGGTTCTATCACAGGATCGGACTTCGCGTACCCATCCCTGAGCTGGACCACGGAGCGAGAATAGTCATCGTTGACCGTATAGCTCAGGACGAGGTTGCCCTGGTCGTCTGTATCCAGTTTGACCTCCGCGGAACCCAGCGGCATCAGGAGGGCAGCGACGGCATCGCCGTCTGTCACATAGATACCGCCGATGGTCAACGGAGCGCTGTTGTAATAAGGTATGGAAACGAACGAATCAGCAACCTCCGTGGACATTGTCGGTTTCACGAAAATGAAGCTGAAGTTTGCACCCATCTCGAACAGAGGAGTGGACTCCTCAGATCCAATGAGCGCAGCACTGACATAAGATGCGCACGTTGTTTCCATAATCTCCATTGTCGTAGGAAGACTGACGCTGTTCATGACATAAGTCTGATTGTACAGGGAGAATGCACCCAGCTTTGTGACACCCTCGGGTACCACAAGATCCATGACCTGGTCTTCCGCGTTGGCGAAGTCCCTCACCATGTATACCAGCTTCGCATCCTCGAACGCATCCCTGTCGTTGTTCTTCAGTTCGAAGTACAGGACGTTGTCCTTTACGGTGAAGTACGGGTTGTTCTCGTCCACGTTGAAACCGAGGTACTTGAGGCGCAAGAATGAGTGGCCGACCACGGGAATCGAGATAACGTCAGCGGGGATGTCTATGACAGCACCGTCCTGGTTGTATTCAACCGGACCCATTGTGTCCCAGCACATCATCTTTCCCGGGATGTAATCGTCGCCGTCCTTGACGTATACCGTCAGGTAGCCGTCGACAATCATATCACTAATCCCTCTGAGGTTGGATGAACAGTTGAATGACGATCCTCCGGATACGATTATCCTGTTGATCGTGGCATTGTTGAATGTGGTAACTCCAAAAACTGGAGATTCCTCGATTATCAAGTCGTTGATCTTCGCACCATTGAAGTGGTTGGTACCCCCCCTATTGCTAGCGTTCACAGGGAAGTTCGGAGAACCGCGTATGATCACATCTGCACCATTTTCGGTCTCGGTACCAAGATTCCTGAAACACTGAGTACCTATCGGCGTAATACTCCAAGTCGGAGATGAGTACATGATCGTGGAAGGGAGAACAAGCCTCTCCACATGCGTGCAATTGGAGAATGCGTTACTTTGTATATAGTAAAGGCCTTCCGGAAGGATGATCTCCGTTATTCCAGAATTCTGGAATGCGCTGTCGCCTATGTAGACCAGGTTGGCGGGCCAATTGATAGACTTGAGCGAGGTGCAGCCGTCAAACATATTGGCCGGGATGCACGTCATCCCCGAAGGCAACTGAATCGTCTCCAAAGCCGAACAATATCCGAAAATATGGGTAGAATCGACCATTGATCCATACTGGTTGTACCTGAATTGGACGTTTTCACCTTCGAAAATTGCCGACTTTAAATCTTTGCAGTCCCTGAACACATAACCCTCCATCGTCACCACAGAATCAGGAATCACGACGGATTCCAATCCTGTTTCCCTGAATGCGTGTTCATAGATGTACGTAATGCCGCTCAGGTCAATAGACTTCAGGCTGGTGCAGCCCCAGAACATCCCCTTGTATATGAACTGCAATCCCTCCGGCAGGACCACCTCTTCCAGGGAAGTGCAATTCCTGAAGATATTGGAGCCCAGGTTGAGACTGGACATATCACCTTCGAAGACGACCTTCTTCAGATTCGTGTTGCCCTGGAAAACGGAATCGTTGATCACGCGGATGGAGTCGGTGATAACGTACTCCTCGACAGTGTTCGGAACATAAACGAGTGTTGAATTGATGATGATGGGATCGGGGATAGATGTGCCACTGAAAGCCATGCTTCCGACAGTGACGAATTCGGGCCAGTTCGTGACCTCGGACAGCAACGGGCAATAGGAAAACGCATTACTGCCGATAGTTGTCAAAGAATCAGACAGCTTGATGGACGTCATATTGGCGCACGACCTGTACGCATCGGAGCTGATCGTTTTCACACCGGCAGGGACCTCGTATTCGCCATCTTCTTCGTAGGGTGCGACGTAAATTGTTCCCTGCGCGACCACAGCATCCTTGAGACTGGTGCAGTTCTGGAACGCATAACTGCCGATGTATGTCGCATTCTCAGAGATAGAAACTTCCTCCAATGCGGTACATCCGCTGAATGCATAGCTGCCAACGCTCATGATGCCATTGGCAGACGTCACGCTCTTCAACGCCGTGCAGTTCTGGAACGCATAGTTGCCTACAGATACTGTAGCGTCAGGGAGGTCGATGCTCTCCAAAGATGTGCATCCTTGGAAAGCGTTATTTGATATTTGGGTTATGGGCGAACCGTCAAAAGTGACCTCAAGCAGGTTCTTACAGTTCTGGAAGGCGCTGTTGGACATGTTTTTGACGGTCGATGATATAACTATTGTCCTTAACGCCGTGTTGTACCCATAGTAAACAGAGGTAGAACCCACTCCCATGATGATATGGAAGTAGGCCCCATCGTTGTATCTCTGAGTAGCTTTGGAATAATCTGTGGTGCCAAAGATCCCGACCATGGAGTCCTTCAACGAGATCGGGGCCATGATACTCGTGACGTTCGTGGCCTTCTGAAGAGCGCCATCGACGACGGTCTCGACATCATTGTTGATGTTAACAACCTTTACAGCCTGCCACTGTTCATCCGTTAGATCGAGTACTTCCACGCTGGTGATGTTGGCTTTGATGGTCAGGGTAGAGCCATTCAGATCGTACTCCACACCCGCCTCCGCATCCACAGATGTGTCGCTGTCCAGCGCCACCATCGTGAAGCAGAAGGCGAAAGCCACGACTGCCAGCATGAACAATCTAGTGCTTTTTACTTTCATTCTCACACTACTCCGTTTGTCAGATGTGTATGGTCGGCCCTAATCCCATCCGGGTGGCCATAACTTTCCAGTGTAATTGGACATATGGTCCAATGAGATTGGGTAATACATCCGAGATTTATAAAACTACTCACAACATAGTTAACAATCGAAAAAGATACTGGTAAGTTCTTATATCGGGTGAACAAAGCTTGAATTATCGTCCCCCCCCCCATATCCTACCAAAAAAATTGTTATAATAAAAAAAAAAAACGACCATTGGATGATAATATAGCTTACCAATTACGGCGCTACCGATACGTATGAATCCGCCGCATCCTCGATCCCGGACAGGGAACGCCTGAAAGTACCGATAGTAACCGCCAACCAGGCCTCCACATCCCATTCCGAGAAACGGATTCAGGATTCAGGCCTGAACTCCACCAGCGGGCACTCCGGGATAGCTTCCATCGCGTACCCTTCCAACTTTATTATCGCCTTGATGAGCCCGGACTCCCTGGAATGGTCGCATATCCTGCAGAACGCCTCGTGGACGTCCACACCTCTCGCGATGTCGTCCGTGGTCGTGCGGACGGCGTCCATGAACGAATCGTAGAAGTCGCTGTTGCCGATCAGCTTGCTGACGCCCCTGACTCCGCGGATATACTGCGAGACCGCCGAATACGTCACCCCGAAGGTCTCCGCGACCCTGGACTGGTTGTAGCCGTATCTGGAGATCAGCTGCTTCGCCACCTCCACCCTGGCGATCGGCAGGATTATCGACACGAAGATCTCGCAGGGGGTCTTCATGGGATCAGGCCTTCCAGGGCGTCTCCCATGTCCAGGGGGTGATCACGTCCGTGTACAGCGCCAGACCCACGACGGCCCCTTCCGCGCCTGCGTCCGCCAGCTTCCTCGCGTCCTCCTGGGAGGTGACACCTCCGGACGCGATGACCCTGCACGGGCACCTGGAGATGAAATCCCTGGCCTGGACCTCGTCTATCCCCTGCTTCCTGCCCTCGACATCGACGTTCGTGTTGAGCACGGCCGCCAGCCTCATGCCGCGGATCCTGTAGAACATGTCCTCGACCGTGATCCCCGCGGCCTCCTGCCATCCTTTGACCGCGATGCTGCCGCCCTTGGTGTCCATGGACAGGACTATCCTGCCGGGATGACGGTCGGATATCTCCTCGAGCCATTCCGGCTCCTTGACCGCCTTCGTCCCGACGACGACCCTGTCGGCCCCCGCCGCTATGAGGTCGTCCACCACTGCCGTGTCCCTGATGCCGCCCCCGATCTCCGCCGGGACCCCGGCGGTCTCGATGACGCGCTTGAACACCTTGCGGTTGTCCTCCTTCCCGAACGCACCGTCGAGGTCCACGAGATGGAGGTAGTCGGCGCCCTTGGACACCCACATCTCCGCCACGGAGACCGGGTCGGGCATGACTATCTGCTGACTTCCGGGGACTCCCCCTACCAGCTGGACCACCTTGTGGTCCATCACATCGACGGCCGGGATGATCCTCAGAGGCACCCCTCCGCGAACGATATGAAGTTCTCCAGAAACCTCCTGCCGGATGCGCTGCTCTTCTCGGGGTGGAACTGCGTCCCGTAGGTATTGCACCTCCTGAAGAACGACGGGAACGACCTCCCCTCGTACTCGGTGGTGCCAACGGTTATCCCCTCCTCGGACGGATGCCCGTAGAATGAATGGACGAAGTAGAAGTTGCGGTCGGATATCCCATCGAAAAGGATGTCGTCGCTGTCCACGGCGTTCCAGCCCATGTGCGGGATGACCTCGGCGTCCAGCTTCCTCACCCTTCCATGGAACATCCCGATGCCGGGGGATTCGCCCTCGTCGCTGCCCTCGAAGAGGATCTGCATGCCTATGCATATCCCGATGGCCGGGGTCCCGGATTCCAGCTTCTCCACTATCTCCTCGCGGTACGGGAGCAGGCGCTCCATGCACCTGTCGAACGCTCCCACCCCGGGGAGAACCATGACCTCGGCATCCAGGAGCCTGGACATGTCCGTGACGACCTCGGTGCGGACGCCGCACATCTCGAGGGACCTGCGTATGGAGTAGAGGTTGCCCACGCCGTAATCTGCGATGGTGACGTTCAGCGGCATTCGGAGAGCACCTCCTCTATCTTCGAAAGGAGAAGGGCGTTGAGCTCGGCGGTGCCGACCGTGGTCCTGACGCAGTTCTCCGTCCTGCGCTTGGCGCCGAAGTCGCGGATCAGGACGCCGCGTTCTTTCAGCCCCTCCACCAGCACCTTGTGGTCGATCGGCGACCTCGCCATTATGAAATTGGAATCCGAGGGGAACGGCTCGAAACCGAGGTCCCTGAGGCCCTTGGCCAGGAGCGGCCTCTGCTCCTTCACCATGGCCACGCTCCTCCTGATGAAGTCCTGGTCCTTCAGGGCGGCCATCGCGGCCCCCTCGCTGACCATGTTCAGGGAGTACGGGATCTTGATGCGCAGCATCATGTCCATGAGCCTCCTGTTCGCCGCCGCGTAGCCCACGCGCAACGCCGCCATGGCATAGGCCTTCGAGAAGGTCCTCATGACCACCAGGTTGTCGAACTCCTCCACACGGCTCATCATGGTCCTCTCGGCGTACTCGCCGTAAGCCTCGTCCACTATGACGACGCCGTTGAACCTCGAGAGTATCTCCTCCAGGTCCTTCTGCCTGAACGTGTTCCCGGTGGGGTTGTTGGGAGACGGCATGATGGCGACCTTGGCGCCGCTGCGCACTATGGAATCCACATCGAGCTGGAAATCCTCGGTGAGATCGGACTCCACGGTGGTCCCTCCGTTGAGCCTCACGAAGTAGTCGTACAGGGTGTACGACGGGACGGGCACGACGCACCTGTCCCCCCAGTTGGTGAACGTCTTGAAAGCGATGTCCAACGTCTCGTCGGACCCGTTGCCCGCGACTATGTTGTCCCTCTCCAGGCCGTACAGCTCCGCGATGGCGGTCCTCAGGCCGTCCGAATACGTGTTGGGATACCCGTTGAGGTCCCATCTCCCTTTCTGGAGATACTCGGTCGCGGCGGGGTTGGAGCCCAGCACGTTGGTGTTGGTGTCCAGCCTGACCTCGCCGTGGAGCTTCGGGTTGTAGTAGATCTGGAAATCCCTGGTGGTCTCTCTCATCGGGTTCTCGGGCAGGGTCATTCGACCAGCCTCTCGATCGGCGTGGTCAGGATGCCCTTGGCCCCGATCTTCTTCAGCTCGGATATCGTGCGGAACGTCTTGTCCGAGTCGATGACGGCGTGCACCGCCACGTAGTCCCTGTTCCCGGCGATCTCCAGGACCGTGGGCCCTCCGATTCCGGGGATGATCCTCTCGACCTCCTCCAGCCTGTCGCGGGGGACGTCGGCCATGATGTACTTGCGGTCCTCGGCCATGAGGACGCTGCGGATCGAGCTGGTGACCTCCTCGATCTCATCACCGCAGGCCTTGAGTGCCTCCTCAGATGAGATGAACGCCGCCTGCGACTCTATGATGGTGCCGACCTCCCTGAGGTGGTTGGTCCTGAGGGTGGATCCCGTGGAAACCAGGTCGACGATGTAATCCGACAGTCCGAGATACGGCATGATCTCCGCGGCGCCGGTGACGACCATAATCTCGACATGCTTCCCCTGGGACTCGAAGTATTTCCTGGTAAGGAAGGGGAACGATGTCGCAATCCTGCTGCCGTCCTTGATCTGGGAGACGTCCTTGACCTCGGAGTCGTCCGGCACGGCTACCGCGAGGTGGCAGTATCCGAACCTGAGATCCATGACCTTGACGAGCTCGTGACCGGATTCCGCCAGCTCATCCAGCCCGGTTATCCCGGCGTGGATCGCTCCGGCCGCTATGAAGCTAGGTATGTCCTGTGCGCGGACGAACACGATCTCGATGTCCTGGTTGCAGGCCTTGACGTAGAGCCTGCGGCCTATGTCCTCGCCCAGATCCAATCCGGCCTTCCTCAGGATCTCGATGGTCCTTTCGTTGAGCCTTCCCTTGTTCGGTACACCAATTTTAACTGTCATTTAGAGTCCCTACGGCATCGAATATAAGGGACCTAAATAAGGGTATGCGTGCGCGCGGTCGGTCGGATTCGGAGACGTAGTTGATCCCGATGATGCCGGCCACGACTACGCCCAGGCATATCCAGCTCATCGGGCCGAGGGTCTCGCCGAACACGAGGATGCCGCCGATTGTAGAGCAGATGGCGCCTATGCCGACCCATACCGCGTAGCATGGCCCCATCGGGAGCCCCGCCTTGAGCCCGCGGTTCAGGAAGTAGACGCTGACGACGATGAATATCCCCGTCATGATATCCCAGAAGGGATCGCGGAAACCGTCGGTGAGCTTCATGCAGAGGGCCCATACGGCCTCGAAGATGCCCCCGGACAGGACCCAGTACCACGGCTTCACAGTCCCGCCCCCGAACACACCTCGATGCCTGCGACCCCGGCTATGATCACGAAGACCAACAGGACCTTGATGACGCTGAGCTTCTCCTTGTATAGGAGGACCCCGGACAGCAGGGTGAAAAGCGCCCCGATGCCGGTCCATATTGAGTAGGCCACCCCGACGTTCATCCCCTGCTCCATGGCGAACGACATGAACGCCGGACTTATGAACATGAAAGCGACGGCCACCGCTCCCCAAAGGAGCGATTTCGTGTCGTTGTACTTCTTGAGTCCGATGACCCAGACCGGCTCGAAGAGCCCCCCTATGATCACCCAGACCAATGCCATGTCCATGACCGCGATGAGGCGCCACCACATTGATAAACATTGCTCGGACCACCTTTGATGGACCGAGGACCGATCGCCTCCGGTTAAATGGCCTGCCGTTGCATCCCA
>Ga0265299_10005590_pt1 | contig 11639 bp, 12 predicted proteins | sample AusTroGonzalo_MG_4_FD_193485 | JGI IMG/M metagenome (GOLD analysis project Ga0265299, IMG submission 193485) | Bovine rumen microbial communities from tropical cattle in Woodstock, Queensland, Australia - Gonzalo_02 | ecosystem: Host-associated > Mammals > Digestive system > Stomach > Rumen ...
GGCTTGTTCCACAAGGCTGTGATTATGAGTGCTCAGGGCTTGAGCATTCCCGATGCCAACGGCAACATGATGGGTGGTCGTTACAGCGGCGGTACTGTGAAAGAGGCCGAGGCTAACGCTAAGAAGGTATTTGACTGGGCCGGACTGACCGACCTGCAGAAGATGCGCCAGGCCAGCACCGAGACTATTTTTGCCCTGCCTACTTTGTACTATCAGGTAAACAACGACGGACAGCAGGCCAGCGGTCCTATGGCATTTATGCGCCAGGGCCTGCCCTTCATGCCAATGATTGACGGTTATGTAAGCGAGAAGAGCTTTGACGATGCTACCCGCCAGGGTACATTGGCCGACGTTCCTTATATGATAGGTTTCACACTCGACGATATGGGTAACATGGCTCCTAACATTGCAGAGTTCTGTAAGGTACGTGAGCAGAAGGGCGGTAAGGCCTGGGCCTACCAGTTTGCACGTCCTCTGCCCGACGATGGCAGTCATCCCGAAGTAACCCAGCGCCTGAAGGGTGCTTTCCACTCAAGCGACCTGTGGTTTGTATTCAAGAGCTTGAAGCACTGCTGGCGCCCCTGGACAAAGGGCGACTGGGACCTCTCGGAGAAGATGCTGACTGCATGGACCAACTTCGTGAAGTACAGCGATCCTAACGGTCCTCAGGGTGGTGCATGGGCACCTTGCACATCCAAGAGTCCTAAGTTCATGGTATTCAAGCTCAACGAGAAAGATGCCGAGGCATCGTTCTTAGGCGAGCCCGAGAAATCGAAGCTGCCTGCATTTGGCTTCGGTCCTGCTCCTGCGAACATTAAACCAACTGCTAAATAAAGTATTAAATCTTAACCATGAGAGTCCGTCTGCGTTGAGCAGGCGGGCTTTTTTTTATGATGTTGATTGATATGAATCAACAACATGATTTGTATCAATAAAAGTACTGTGTTCGCACACAAAAGTTAAATAAGGCTTGTTTTGTTCAAAAAATCGCCGTACCTTTGCAGCGTGAATCAGAGATTTACGCCGTCAAAAGAAAAAATAGTGATAGTAAATAACGATAAAAAAGGATAACAAAATTAAAGAAAGGGTAAAAAGATGAAAAAGATGATTATGACATTAGTTGCAGTGCTGAGTATGACAACCGCATTTGCCGAGGGTGAGAACACAAACGCAGTAAACAACCTGGAGGCTTACAAGATGGATATCAACATCAACAAGCTCTCTGACGCACTGAAGCTGGCCGACAATCAGAAGGAGGCCGTTGAGAACATTCACTACGTGTTCAGCACCGAAATGACTTATGCTGCACAGTACGGTGAGGCCGATCGCGACGAGATGGTTAAGCGCGCTATTACCACCGATGTTAAGCGTATGAGCCGCGTTTTGAACGCCGAGCAGATGAGAAAGTACCTCATGCTGTTGAACATTACACTCAACAACCGCGGTTTGAATAAATAAGAATACATATAATTCTAATCCATGGGATAATGTATGAGGACATCCTACCGGTAACGGAGGGTGTCCTTTTTTTGTGTCCCTACCCTTCAGGGCATTTGTAATGGGCCATTGCCCCGGCCAATACGCACATTAACCGAACGCCTGATAGCGGCAGTAATAAACTCCTTGGCACGCCCTACAGCCTCGGGCAGCTGGTAGCCTAAGGCTAAGTTGGCAGCAATGGCCGACGAGAGCGTACAGCCTGTACCATGCAGGTTGCCAGTACGGATTCTGGGTATACTGTACTCTATGTTTTTTCCATCGGGCGTGTGCAGCACATCGGTCATCGTGTTGCCATCGGCATGACCACCTTTAAGCAGATAGGTGTACGGCTTGAGGGCATTGCGCAGTTTCTGGGCCTCGGGCAGATTGGGTGTGATGAGCGTGCAGAGCGGAAACAGCCGACTGGTTACGTACTGGATGGCTGCCGGCTGCATGAGCGGATAGCCACTGGTAGAAATCATCACAGGGTCGTAAACCACAGCTACAGGGTGCGACTCCAGATAGGTGCGCAGTTCGCTAACCACAGCCTGCGCCACCTGTTCGTTGGGCAGCATACCTATCTTGATGGCACGCGGCTCTAAATCGGACAGTACAGCGCGCAGCTGACTGGCCACTACATCATCCGGTACAGGAAATGCAGCCTGCACGCCTAACGTATTCTGCGAGGTAACCGAGGTAATAACTGTAGCCCCATAACAGCCGTGGGCTGTAATGGTTTTAAGATCTTGCTGAATGCCGGCGCCTGCTGACGAGTCGCTACCGGCTATGGTGAGTACTACTTCCATGCGTCGCCGAGGATCATGGCTCCTCCAAAGCCCATTTCTAATACTTCATTTACTTTATCGAACGTTACACCACCCAATGCCATCACACGCTGGTCGATAAGTCCCTGACGGCGTGCCTCGGCAATCTGCTCGGCCGTGAATGCCGAACGATAGCCTTGTTTGGAAATGCTATCAAAGATAGGACTCAAACTCATGTAGGCATAGGGCTGCTTTCGGCACTCGGCCAGTTCGGCCAGCGAATGACATGAGATACTTACAGCCCCACTCCACCCTGCCGGTGGCTCGGGATGGCGCCTGTTAAGATGCACGCCACGCAAACCATATTTGATGGCCAACTCGTGGTGGTCGTGTAAAACCAGGCGCGAGTGGAGTGCCGATGGAATGGCGACCAACAGCTGCTCCACCTCGTGCTGGTTGGCATCAGGTTTACGAATATGTACAAGATTGGCAGCGCCACTGGTAAGCAGCCAATTCACACGTTTAGCTTCGCCCTCAAAGAACTGGGGTTTGGTAATGACTATAACCATAGAAATCAAAACTAGCATCCCAATCTTTCCATACCGGCTCGCGACCTAACTCCTTTAAGCGGGCGTTAATGACCTTAGCGGTACGCTCATCGCTTACAGTAAACTGCTCCAGTGCCTGCGGATAGGTGTGGTAGCCACCGGGATTCACGTGGCTCTCGGCCGACATGGTGGTAACACCCAGGGTGCACATGTTATCGCGAATGTAAGCAGGTTCGCGTGTAGAATAAGAGATATCAACATCGTGGTCGAAAATACGCATAGCAAAGGTGGCCTGGGCCAACTCGCGGTCGGTCATAAAGCAGTTGGGTTGGAAGCCCTCGTTCTGTGCCGGACGCATGCGGGGAAAGTTGATAGAGTACTTGGTGCGCCAGTAGTGCTTTTGCAGGTAGCGCAGGTGGTAGGCCATCATGGTTACATCGGTACGCCACTCCTTTTCCAATCCAATAAGCACACCCATACCAATGGAGTGCACGCCTGCCTGACCCATACGGTCGAAGCCGTCGCAACGCCACTCAAAACGGCTCTTCATGCCACGTGGATGGTACAGCTGGTAGTGCTCGCGGTTGTAGGTTTCCTGAAAGCAGATTACGCCATTCAGTCCGTGGTGCGTCAGCTCGCGATACTCCTCCATCTTAAGCGGCATAACCTCTATCTTGATGTTCGAGAAATAGCGCTTGGCAATATCGATAGCCTTAGCCAAATAAGGTACACCTGCCTTGGCAGGATTCTCGCCCGTAACGAGCAGGATATTCTCGAACGGTGCCAGCTTTTTAATGGCACGGTACTCGTCTTCAATCTGTTCGGGCGTAAGGATGGTGCGTGCCATAGGATTCTCGCGATGGAAACCACAGTACACACATGAGTTAGAGCACGAGTTGGTGATATAGAGCGGAATGAACATCGACATGGTGCGCCCGAAACGCTCCTCGGTGTATTTTCGCGACAGGCGGGCCATCTGCTCTAAGTAAGGTTCGGCTGCTGGCGAGAGCAAGGCCATAAAGTCGTTAACATCGCAACGACTCTTACCCAAAGCGCGGCGCACATCCACATCGGTCATCGCTGCAATGCGCTCGGTGGTCTCCTGCCAGCTAATGTTTTTAAGTTCGTCGGAAAACATGTTCTTTGTTACTATTTTGATTTACAGGGTTTGAAAGCATATTCCTTCAGTTCGTGGATAGAAGGATGCGTGCCGCAGAGTTCGCAGTTAGCGCGCTGGGCAAAGCTAAAGCGCTGCCACTGCATGCTAAGGGCATCGAAGGTGAGAAGGGCGTTGGTGAGCGGCTTACCCACCCCAGCCAGATATTTGATACACTCGGTAGCCTGAACCGTGCCCAGCATGCCGGCAATAGAGCCTAACACGCCTACCATGGCACAGGTCTCTACATCCTCCTTGGCGGGAGGTTCGGGGAACAAACAGCGATAGCAGGCCGAGCCAGGCACATGCGTCATGAGCTGACCGCTATAGCGATTGATGCCCCCCATGGTAAAGGCCTTGCCTTGCAGCACGCAGGCATCGTTTACCAGATACTTGGTGGCAAAATTGTCGGTGCCATCAATCACAAAGTCGTAGGGTGCTATCAGCTCCATGGCGTTAGCCTCGCTCAGGTAGCACTCGTAGGTCTCTACCTGCACATCGGGGTTCATGGCCTGCATGCGTTCCTTGGCCACATCTACCTTGGGGCGCCCTATGTCGGCGGTGCTGTGCAGCACCTGGCGCTGCAGATTGGTAATGCTCACCGTGTCGCCATCTACCACGCCGATAGTGCCTACGCCAGCAGCTGCCAGATAAAGGGCCACGGGCGAGCCTAAGCCCCCTGCACCCACCAACAGCACGCGGGCCTGTAGCAGGCGCGCCTGTGCCTCGGGGCCAAAGCCATCGAGCACCAAATGGCGGTTATACCGCTGACGTTGTTCGCGCGTAAGTTCCATCATCTCTTCAGCCTACGGAGGTCATGCGTCAGCTTCGCTGCACAGAAGTTAGGACCACACATGGTGCAGTATTCACCATCGGTATGGCCGGCCTCCTCAAAGTACTGCAGCGCCAGTTCGGGGTCTAACGACAGGTGGAACTGGTCGCGCCAACGGAACTCGAAACGCGCCTTCGACAAGGCGTTATCGCGAATGGTAGCACCGGGATGTCCCTTTGCCAAGTCGGCGGCGTGGGCAGCTATCTTATAGGCAATGATACCTGCGCGTACATCGTCCTTATTAGGCAATGCCAAGTGCTCCTTAGGGGTAACATAGCAAAGCATGGCTGTTCCCAACCAGGCTATCTGCGCACCACCAATGGCGCTGGTAATATGGTCGTAGCCAGGGGCTATATCGGTAACAATAGGTCCGAGGGTATAGAACGGTGCCTCGTGGCATTTTTCGAGCTGGCGCTCCATGTTTTCGCGAATCTTGTGCATGGGCACATGTCCGGGACCTTCGATAAAGGCCTGTACGTTCTTATCCCAGGCACGGGTTACCAGCTCGCCCATGGTGTCGAGCTCGGCAAACTGGGCAGCATCGTTGGCATCGGCGGTACAGCCGGGGCGCAAACCATCGCCTAACGACAAGGCTACGTCGTACTTAGCCACAATGTCGCAAATATCGTCGAAGTGCTCATACAGGAAGCTTTCCTTGTTGTGCAGCAGGCACCACTTACTCATAATACTACCACCACGGCTCACAATGCCACACAGGCGACTGTCGGCCAGGTGTACGTTATGACGACGAATGCCAGCGTGAATGGTAAAATAGTCAACACCCTGCTCGCACTGCTCTATCAGCGTGTCGCGATACACCTCCCACGAGAGGTCTTCAACCTTGCCATCAACCTTCTCTAAGGCCTGATAAATGGGCACCGTACCTACGGGCACAGGACAGTTACGCAGAATCCACTCGCGGGTTTCGTGAATGTTGTTACCTGTCGAGAGGTCCATCAGCGTGTCGCCCCCCCACTTGCACGACCAAACGGCCTTATCAACCTCTTCGTCGATGCTCGACGATGTGGCCGAATTACCGATGTTGGTATTGATTTTCACCGCAAAGTTACGACCAATAATCATGGGTTCGCTTTCGGGGTGATAGATGTTGGCGGGTATAACAGCACGTCCACGCGCCACCTCCTGTCGTACGTACTCGGGGGTGATGTGGCTCTCAATACCTAATGCCTGGCAGTTCATGTTCTCACGAATAGCCACATACTCCATCTCGGGAGTGATAATGCCAGCCTTGGCACAAGCCATCTGGGTGATGCCCTGACCTTTGGCAGCGCGATCGTCAATCCACTGCTGGCGCATGGGAGGCAGACCTTTCTTCAGGTCGACCTGATAGTGAGGGTCGGTATAAGGACCGCTGGTATCGTAGATATATACTGGTGCGTTGGGCTCCATGTGTGTATTACCCTGCTCGTCGCGAGTAACCGTTGGTGTCAGGTTTACTTTGGTCATACCCACCTTTACGTCGGGATACAACTGGCCCTGCATGTAGGTTTTCTCTCGCTGAGCGTATGCTTTGTGATCGTTAATCATAATTATGAATTGTCAATTGTGAATTATGAATTGTGAATTGTGAATTATGAATTATGAATTAAGAAACGCCGTAAGTGGACTCGAGGCTTCGGCATTATCGGCAATGGCACCAAGACCAGCTTCGAATGCCTGTCGGCCTGCGATAACAGCCTGGCGGAAAGCGTCGGCCATAGCAACAGGATTGCCTGCTACAGCAATGGCGGTGTTTACCAGCACACAGTCGGCACCCATCTCCATCGCCTCAGCCGCATGACTGGGTGCGCCTATACCTGCATCAACCACAACAGGAACCGTAGCCTGGTCAATGATAATCTGCAGGAAATCCTTCATGCGCAGTCCTTTGTTAGTACCAATGGGGGCAGCCAACGGCATAACTGTAGCCGCACCAGCCTCTTCCAAATGCTTGCACAGTGTTGGGTCGGCCTGACAGTATGGCAGCACCACAAAACCAAGTTTTACCAGCTGCTCGGTGGCCTTCAAGGTCTCAACCGAGTCGGGCAACAGGTAGCGTGGGTCGGGATGAATCTCTAACTTCAGCCAGTTGGTGCCAAATGCCTCGCGAGCCATCTGTGCAGCAAACACCGCCTCTTCGGCATTGCGTACGCCCGACGTGTTAGGCAGCAGCTGGATATGTGGGTTCTGCGTAATGTGGGTTAGCAAATCGTCGTTTGCGTCGTCTAGTTCCACACGTTTCATGGCAACGGTCACCATCTCTGTGCCCGAAGCCTCGATAGCCTGGGCCATCAGCGCGTTGTTGTTGAACTTGCCTGTGCCCAGAAAAAGGCGAGAGTTAAACTCCCGTCCTGCAATAACTAATTTACTCATGATTGATAATGCTTATTAAGTGTTTCATTTCGTCTATGGGATTGCTGGCGCGCAGCACCGTACCACTCAAGGCGATACCTGTGATGCCTGTGGCTAAGATGGCGGGAATATCCTCTTTGGTAATACCGCCGATAGCCACGATGGGCAGGTCGATATGCGCCGCACGCATTTCTATCACAATACGCTTATAACCGTCGAGCCCCAACACCGGCGACAGCTTCTGCTTGGTAGTGGTAAAGCGGAAGGGGCCGCAGCCAATATAGTCGGCTCCGGCAGCATAGTGGCTCTTCACATCGCCGATGGTGTTAGCCGTTCCGCCTATAATGTAATCGGGGCCTAACAAACGGCGTGCCTCGGCTATAGGCATATCGTTCTTACCCAGATGCACACCATCGGCATGCAGTTCGCGTACCAGCGCCACACGGTCGTCGATAATAAAAGTAGCATTAAACTTCCGGCACAGCTGCTGGGCTTCTACGGCAATGGGGCGCACCTCGTCGTCGGTAGCGTCCTTCATGCGTAGCTGTATCCATCGGCATCCGCCAGCTAATGCCAGGCGGATACTGTCCATGTAGCTATACTGCTCTGTGTAATGTGATATAAACTGTAACATCGGCCTTACCCCCCGCATGCAGCTTTGATAATAGTGATACTGGCGCCCTCTTGGATAGGTGTTTCGCCCCAAGAGCTACGTGGTTTCAACTCATTATCTATGGCTATTGCCACACCTTTGGCGGGCAACTGCAGTTGGGCGGCAAGCTCAGATACAGTTGTAGCTTGCGTCTCGTGTTGTTTGTTGTTGATTATTACTTTCATATTGCATTCCTCCGACGGCATTACCCGTATCAGGTTCTATGGGTATTTTCTCAGCTTCGGCACAAGCCTCAGCACCCCGAATATTTATTTTTGCGCTGCAAAAGTAATGTTTTTATTTCATTCTGACAAAAAAAACGGGATTTATTTTGCATTATTCTCATGAATTAGTATCTTTGCCGACAAAATTCAAACCATAAATGGAAAGGAACAAAGAGATATATAAGGTAACGATAGCGGGGGGCGCGGTAAACGTGATTCTGCTGCTGTTTAAGTTTGTGGCGGGCATCGTGGGCCATAGTGCAGCGATGGTGGCCGACGCAGTACACTCGTTATCGGACTTTGTAACAGACATAATCGTGCTGGTGTTTGTACACATTAGCAGTAAGCCTACCGACAAGAGCCACGACTACGGGCACGGCAAATACGAGACGTTGGCGATGACCATTATTGGCGTGGCGCTGCTGCTGGCTGCCGTGGGCATTGTGTACAGCGGACTAACCAAGGTGATACTGTGGGCCAAGGGTGGCGAGCTGGAGGCACCGGGACTGTTAGCGCTATGGGCGGCGCTGCTGTCGGTAGTGCTGAAAGAGGCGGTGTTCAGATACTCGATGCGCAAGGCACGCCAGCTGAACTCGCAGGCGGTAGAGGCCAACGCCTGGCACCACCGCAGCGACGCGCTCTCGTCGATAGGTACAGCCATAGGTATTGGCGGCGCCATTTTCTTGGGCCAGCGCTACACGGTACTCGACCCGATAGCATCGCTCGTAGTGGGACTGTTTATCATTAAAGTGGCCATCGACCTGCTGCGCGACGGCATTGGCGACCTGATGGAACAGTCGTTACCCGACGCTGTGGAGGACGAGATACTACAGCTGGCAGGATCGGTACCAGGCGTAACAGAGCCGCACGCACTGCGCACACGCCGACTGGGCAACCACTATGCCATAGAGCTGCACATACTGATGGACGATAACATGACGCTGCACGATGCCCATGAGAAATCGGAACAAGTGGAAAACATACTACGACAGCACTACGGAGCCGACACACACATTGCCGTGCACGTAGAGCCGAAAAGCATCAGGCACAAGTAAACGTATCGGCATCGGCCAGAACGGGGAACTTATGGCGGAAACGCTCGAGGGCTGCCATATCGAGCTGGCAAACAGCCACAGCCTCAACACCGGGTGCGCACTGGGCAATAACATCGCCATAGGCATTATGCACCACCGAACCGCCTGCATACTGGCAAGCGGCATCGCTACCCACACGGTTCACACCCACCACAAAACACTGGTTCTCGATGGCACGCGCCACCAAGAGCGACTGCCAGGCTACACTGCGCTTTGCAGGCCAGTTGGCCACGTAGATGATGGCATCGTAATCGCCACGCGAACGCGAGAAAACAGGAAAACGCAAATCGTAGCACACCTGCAACAGGAAACGCACACCACGCCAGGATACCACTACGCGGCGGCTGCCTGCCACGTAATCGCGCGTCTCGCCAGCATAGGAGAACAGGTGGCGTTTGTCGTAATAATCGAAAGTGCCATCGGGGCGCACAAAATACAAACGGTTACGTAGGCGGCCCTCAGCGTCGCGTGTAGCCACACTACCTGCCACAGCGGCATTGAGCGCACTGGCCTGCTGTTGCATCCACGCCAAGATTTGTTCCGACTGCGGACCAGCCTGCTCGGCACTGCCCTCGGCCAGGAATCCGGTGGCAAACGTCTCGGCCAGCACATACACATCGGCCCCAGCATGCTGGTGCATCAACGCCTTGAGGTGCTGCAGATTACAGGGCACATCGTTATAGCGGATAGTGTGTTGAACGATTGCTATATTCATGTTGTATATACCTTACTTATTTATAATATGGCGCAAAGATACAAAAATTTGGGCGCAAGTGTTGCTTATTTCAAAAAAAGTTGTAACTTTGCGCCGTAAATTTCATATAAACCTTTAAAACAATTTTATGATTACTAACAAACTTATTATCATCGGCACGATTGCCGGATGTTTTGCGTTTTCGCCTGTTAAGGCACAAACCTCAAAGGCCGAACTGCTGGCTCACATGGAACTGGCCACCGGAAACTATTGTAACTACCCACTGCCAACAGGTAAAGTAACACCTGCCCCCGCAGGCTACGAACCCTTTTACGTGAGCCATTATGGGCGTCACGGCGCTCGTTACATGACCGACGACGATGCCTACAAGTATGTAGTAGGCAAGATGGACACTGCACAAACCCGCGGCTGGCTAACCGACAAGGGGCGCGAAGTGCTGCAACGTGTAAAACTGGCAGCTGCCGACGCCTGGCACCGCGATGGCGACCTGACACCACTGGGGGCACGCCAACACCAAGGTATTGCCCACCGACTGGCTACCAACTACCCACAGCTGCTGATGCAGCCAGTAGAGGTAAAGGCTAACTCATCGACCGTACGCAGATGTATGCTCTCGATGGCTAACTTCTGTCAGGAGTTGAAGAGCATGAACCCCAAGCTTAGCGTGAGTATGGATGCCAGCGAACACGACATGTACTACCTGATTCCTAACGACAGCATCTTCATACCTAAGAAGGGCATTGACGACCATTTGTACGAAAAGCTCGACAAGTTCCGCCACGAGAAGCTGAACGGACGCCACCAGATAGAGCTGCTGTTTAAGAACCCACAGCAGGCCAGCGAGTTTATAGACGGCTATAAATTTGCCGACGCGCTGTGGAACATTGCATCGAACATGGCTTGTTTGCCTGAGCTGAAACTCTCGTTTAACGACCTCTTTACCGTTGACGAGCTGATTAACGGTTTCTACGTTTACAACGCCAGCTGGTGCCTGTGGGAAGGACTCATGCCGGGTTCGCGCCCCAACTACTACGCCATATACCCCTTGCTTAAGAACTTCCTGAACGAGGCCGACCAAGTCATTGCATCGGGCAAGAAGCAGGTGCGCCTGCGCTTTGGGCACGACAGCGTGGTATTGCCATTCTCGTTTATCTTAGGCGTGAAGGAGGCCATTAACGGTACCGACGATATGGAGAATCTGCACAATACATTCTCTATTTTCCGACTGATACCTATGGCTGGTAACATTCAACTTATATTCTTCCGTAAGCAGGGCTCGGACGATATCTTAGTGAAGTTCCTGATGAACGAGAACGAGACATCGGTTCCCATTAAGACCGACTGCTACCCCTTCTACCACTGGAAAGACGTAAAGGCCTACTATCGTAACATGTTGAACCAAGCTAACGTTACCTACAAGAATGAAAATAGCGATTGATTTGGGCGGTACCAACATGCGTGTTGGACTAACCGACGGAGCTACGGTGGTAAACACCGTGATAGAACCATGCCCCGCCAAAGAGAGCGAAGAGGTGGTGCTGAACCAACTGAAGCGACAGATAGCCCAGCTGATGCGCCCGGAGGTAACAGGCATTGGCGTGGGGGTGCCATCGGTGGTTGACTGCGAACAGGGTATTGTATATAACGTAGCCAATATACCATCGTGGCAGGAGGTGCACCTGAAAGAGGCGCTGGAACGCGAGTTTGGTGTGCCCACAGCCGTAAACAACGATGCCAACTGCTTTGCCTTAGGCGCCTGGCGCTATGGCGAGGGTCGTGGCACACAGCACATGGTGGGACTAACCATGGGTACTGGTATTGGC
>Ga0265299_10005591_pt1 | contig 11638 bp, 12 predicted proteins | sample AusTroGonzalo_MG_4_FD_193485 | JGI IMG/M metagenome (GOLD analysis project Ga0265299, IMG submission 193485) | Bovine rumen microbial communities from tropical cattle in Woodstock, Queensland, Australia - Gonzalo_02 | ecosystem: Host-associated > Mammals > Digestive system > Stomach > Rumen ...
GCCGACCTGCTCGCAGAGTGCCGCCACATCGAATTCCTCGGCCTGCACTTCCACGTGGGGTCGCAGATCACCGAGCTGCCCGTCTTCGCTGTGCTTTGCCGCCGCGTGGAGGAGCTGCAGCAGTGGTTCATCGAGCATGAGATTCCCATCCGCAACATCAACCTGGGCGGTGGTCTGGGTATCAACTACCAGGATCCCAACGGCGATCCGATCGCCCATTTCGAAGACTATTTCGCCCTAATCCACAAGCACCTGGTGGTCCGTCCCGGACAGAACGTCCACTTCGAGCCGGGCCGCGCCCTCGTGGGCCAGTGTGGCCACCTCATCAGCCGCGTGCTCTACGTGAAAGTGGGCAAAGAGAAAAAGTTCGCCATTCTGGACGCAGGCATGAACGACCTGATTCGTCCTGCGCTCTATCAGGCGCACCATGATATCGAGAATCTCTCGTCCACGGGACGGAAACTGCGTTACGATGTGGTGGGACCTGTCTGTGAATCGAGCGACTGCTGGGGCCAGAAGCGCATGATCAGCCGTTGCGAGCGTGGCGACCTGTTCGCCATCCACTCGGCCGGCGCCTACGGACAGGTGATGGCCATGAAATACAACCAGCGAGACCTGGCGAAAGCTGTTTATTCCGACGATTTGAAGTAAGAGCTATAGAAAGATATGTTTGAGAATCTGACCGACAGGCTGGAAAAATCGTTCCGCCTCATCAAAGGACAAGGCCGTATCACGGAGGTCAACATCTCCGAGACCATGAAGGACGTGCGCAAGGCACTCCTCGACGCCGATGTCAGCTATAAAATTGCCAAGAATTTCTGCGACGAAGTCAAGCAGAAGGCCATCGGCCAGGACGTGCTCAAGGCCGTCCGCCCCGAGCAGATGATGGTCAAGATCGTCCACGACGAACTCGTGGAACTCATGGGCAGCGAGGCCTCCGACATCAACGTCAAGGGCAATCCGGGCATTGTGCTGGTAGCCGGTCTCAACGGTTCCGGTAAGACCACCTTCTGCGGCAAGCTGGCGCTCAACCTCAAGAGCAAGCGCGGCATGAAGGTGCTGGTCGCCGCGTGCGACACCTTCCGTCCCGCCGCCATCGAGCAGTTGAAGACGCTCTGCGGTCAGATTCAGGTGGAGTGCTACTCCGAAGACGGCGTGAAAGACCCGATCCAGATTGCACAGAACGCCATCAAGAAAGCAAAAGCAGAAGGTTATTCCGTGGTCGTGATCGATACCGCCGGTCGTCTGGCCGTCGATCAGGAACTCATGGACGAGATCTCCGCCCTGCATAAGGCCGTCAACCCGACGGAAACGCTCTTTGTGGTGGATGCGATGACCGGTCAGGACGCCGTGGAGACGGCCAAGACCTTCAACGAGTACCTCGACTTCGACGGCGTAGTGCTGACGAAGATGGATGGTGACACCCGCGGTGGTGCGGCACTCTCCATCAAGGCTGTCGTCGGCAAGCCCATCAAATTCGTCTCTTCGGGCGAAAAGATGGAGGCCCTCGACATCTTCTATCCTAAGCGTATCGCCGACCGCATCCTGGGCATGGGTGACGTGGTCACCCTCGTGGAGAAGGCGCAGGAGCAGTTCGATGAGGAAGAAGCCCGCCGCCTCCACAAAAAGATTGCCCGCGATCAGTTCACGCTGCAGGACTTCTACGACCAGATCCAGCAGATCAAGAAGATGGGCAACATCAAGGACCTGGCTTCGATGATTCCGGGTGTAGGCAAAGCGCTCCGGGACGTGGATATCGACAACGATTCTTTCAAGCAGACGGAGGCTATTATTCTCTCGATGACACCCTACGAGAAGGAGAATCCGACCTACATCAACGGCAGCCGCCGCAAGCGCATTGCTGCCGGCAGCGGCACGACCATCGCCGATGTCAACCGCCTGCTCAAGCAATTCGAAAGCACCCGCAACGTCATGAAGAAGATGACGACCACCAACCCGATGGCCGCCCGCCTCATGAAGAAAAAGAAACGCCGCTAACTATCAAGCTTGTGCGCCTAGCGCGGGTGGAAGCTTGCTTCGAGGGCCCTAAGCACCCGCGCTTGATAGCGGGAGGGGCCCGCCGCGAAGCGGTGGGAGGGATGAGCGAAGCGAAGGTTCGAAAAGCAACTCCCAGAGCGCTCAAGCGCAAGCTACAATTGATCGTTGCGGTAAAAGTAAGAACTGCGCAGTGACTCGAAAGATAAAGGGTCACTGCGTAGTGCTTTATCGTCACCCCAGATGTCGTAGGGGTTCTGCGGAAGGGTGATGCCGGTGACAGAGAAGATTTTCAGGGCGGCGATGCCGAAGGCTTCGCCGAGGGCGCGGACGACGGCCTGGGTGCCGTTGATCTTGCCTTGAATGGAATAGCCGGCGATGTGGGGTGTGGCGATGTCGGCTGCCGCCAACAAATCCACATTGATATTCGGTTCGTTTTTCCAGACGTCGATCACGACGCGGCCAAGATGCGGCCGGACGTACAGCAGCGCTGCTTCATCGACGACTTCACCACGGGAGGCGTTGATGAAGGATGTGCCGGGACGCAATTGAGCGAAGAAACCGGCGTCGGCAAAGTCACGGTTTTCGGGCCAGAGCGGAATATGGAGCGTCACCACGTCGGATGCAGCCAAGAGTTTCGGCAGAGGGGTGAAGCCGGCGGACCCTTCGGCGGCTTCGCGCGGCGGGTCGTTCAGCAGGACACGCATCCCGGCGCGACGGCCAACTTCGGCGACCAGCGAACCCACATGCCCTACCCCGACGACACCCAGCGTTGAGCCGGAGCCGTCAAGGTCCAATGCATGGAGCGCAACACGGATATATTGTGCCACGGCAGCGGCGTTGCAGCCAGGGGCGCTGACCACTGTGATTCCGCGGGAGTTACAATAGTGCATGTCAATATGGTCGGTACCAATGGTTGCCGTCCCGATGAAGCGCACGGCGGAGCCGTCGAGCAACGCCGCATCGCAACGGGTGCGGGTCCGAATCAGCAACGCGGCGGCATTGCGGACCTCGGCTGCCCCGATGGCACGCCCGGGCAGATACCGGACTTCAAACCATGGCTCCAGAACGCCTTTCAGAAAAGGAATGTCTTGATCGACGACAACGAGAGGGCGCATCTCAGGTGAGTTTGATCTGTTTCACGATTTCATCGCCCAGCCGGGCATTCAGCTCCGTGCGGATGGCTTCCAGTTGGAACTGCAGGTGTGCACGGACGACAGAGGAATTCATCTTGCAGCTGAGGACGCCGGCGCGGAACGAACGGCGCGCTGTGCAGGCACCCAGGCGGAGCTGCCCCACGGTCAAGGTGTCCCACAACCCACAAATGCGGGCCTGCAGCAGGCCCTCGCTCAACTGGGACTCTTCAACGTATGCGGCAATCGCCTCGCCGATGCTCTTGGTCTTTTCGCGTTTCATTCTGCCGTGATCCTCCCCGCTTCAACCTGATAGCTGCGCACATCGGCATCAATGCCGCGCGACACACTTTCCAGCCGCACCTTGTTGCTGTCGGTCAGGAAGATCTGGCCGAAATCAAGTGCGGAAACCAACTGCAACAGATTCTCCACACGACGCATGTCAAGCTTGTCGAACACGTCGTCTAGCAGCAGGATGGGCGTCTGCCCGCAACTTTCCTGGACAAATCGGAACTGCGCCATTTTCATAGCCAGCAGAAAACTCTTCTGCTGCCCCTGCGAGCCGCAGCGCCGCAAGGGGTGACCGTCGAGCCGGAAAATCAGGTCGTCGCGCTGGATGCCGGTCGTGGTGTAACGCAGTACCCGATCTTTCTCCGCCTCGCGAGCGAAGAGTGCATCGAGCGTATTTTCATCCAAATCAGAGCGATAAGCCACATCCACCGACTCGCGGCCCTCGGCCAGCTGCGCATAGAATCTCTGGATGAGAGGACGCAGGCGCTCGCAGAGCTGACGCCGCGCAGCATGCACATAGTCTGCATGCGGGGCCATGCGCTCGGAAATCGTGTCGAGCAGCGCCGGGGCCGCCATTTCCGTCTTGAGCAGCTTGTTGCGCTGCATCAACAGCTGGTTGTAGGCCTGGATATGCTGGAGGTACGGGCGGTCGATCTGCGAGAGGATGAAATTGAGGTACTTTCGGCGCTCCTCCCCCGCATCGTTGATCAGCGCGCCGTCGAAGGGCGAGACCATCACGATGGGCAGCAGCCCGATATGCTCAGAGAAACGGGCATAGCTTTTGGCGCCGCGCCGAAACTGCTTCTCCCCGCCGCGCCGGACCGATGCCGCGATCTTTTCTTCCGTTCCGCCGTCCATCTGGTAGAAGCCGCAGAGTGTGGCCTCCTCAGCGCCGTAGGCATAGACATACTGGTCAGACGAGGAGAAATAGCTCTTGGTCATCGAAAGATAATACACCGCATCGAGCAGATTGGTCTTCCCGGCGCCGTTGCTGCCGTAGATATAGTTGACTTTCGGCGAGAAACGGATATCCGCCTCGGCGATATTCTTAAAATCGTGCAGGATGATTCTGTTTAAAAACATGTGTAAATCTTATGCACAAATATACAAATTAATATTGGTGTTTCCCATTTTTGTTGTAAATTTGCGGATTGCGTGTAATATCGCAAAAACGCTCTCAGATAGCTTTTAGAGAGGGTTTTACAAGAAACAAAATACAAAAACAATAAAAGTAAAATGGCACAGAACAAGCAACAGGAAGCTCAGCAGGAGCAGGTCGCGACGACGGTCTCCGGTGTTGAGGAATTTTTTCAGAAAAACAAGAATTGGATCGAGTGGGCAATTATCGCCCTGGTGGTGATCATTTTCGGTATTTTCGCCTATAACCGCTGGGTCGTGATTCCGGCCACGAAGGAAGCACAGGAGCAAATGTATCAGGCTGAACAGAGCTTCCGCAACAACGATTTCGAGACCGCCCTCAACGGTGACGGCAACGTGCTCGGATTCAAAGACATCATCGACAGCTACGGCAGCCGCGCCGGCAAGAGCGCCTATCTCTACGCAGGTCTCTGCAACCTCCAGCTCGGCAATAACGAAGAAGCCGTTTCCTATCTGAAGAAGTACTCGACCAAGGATAAGATCATGCAGGGCCGCGCCTGGTGCGCCATGGGTGACGCCTATTCCAACATGAAGGACTACACCAGCGCCCTGAACTGGTACAAGAAAGCCGCTTCGCTGGAAGAGAACGCCTACACGGCCACCTATCTCTTCAAGGCAGGCCTCGTCTCCGAGGAACTTGGCGACAAGGCAGGCGCCCTGAAGCTCTACAAGGAGATCGAGACCAAGTATCCCCAGACCCTGGAAGGCTACGATATCCAGAAATACATTTCCCGCATTGAAAACCAGCAATAATTCGGACCATGGGAAGAGCATTTGAATTCCGCAAGGAGAGAAAGTTCAAACGTTGGGGCCACATGGCCAAGACGTTTACCAAGATCGGCAAAGAAATCACCATCGCCGTCAAGAACGGTGGACCCGACGTGACCGGTAACCCGCGTCTCCGCGCTCTGCTGCAGACCGCACGCAGTGAGAACATGCCGAAGGAAAACATCGAACGCGCCATCAAGAAGGCCACCGACAAGGACCAGGCCGACTACAAGGAAGTGGTGTACGAGGGCTACGGCCCCCACGGCGTGGCCATCCTCGTGGAGACTGCTACCGACAACACCAACCGCACCGTGGCCAATGTCCGCAGCTATTTCAACAAGTTCGGCGGCAACCTTGGCACTTCGGGCAGCGTGGCCTTCATGTTCGACCATAAATGCGTGTTCAAGATCAAGAACAACCCCGATATCGACATCGAGGAACTCGAGCTCGAGCTCATCGACTTCGGTGCCGACGAGGTCTTCGTGGACGAATTCGAGAACAAGGACGGCGACACCGAAGAGGTCATCACCATCTACGGCGAATACACCGCCTTCAACAACATCCAGAAATTTCTTGAGGACAAGGGCTACGAACTCGTTTCGGCCGGCTTCGACCGCTTCCCGAACGGCGAGATGAAACACCTCACCGCCGAAGAGCGCGTGGAACTCGACAAACTGCTCGAGAAACTCGAAGAGGACGATGATGTCCAGAACGTCTTCCACAACCTGGCAGAAGAATAATCTCTATAAACACCTATATCATGAATCTCACACACATCGAACACCTCGGAATCGCGGTCAACTCGCTGGAAGAGGCTATTCCTTATTATGAAAATGTACTCGGTCTGAAATGCTACGCCATTGAAGAAGTCGCCGACCAGAAAGTCAAGACCGCCTTCTTCAAGATTGGTCAGACCAAACTCGAACTCCTCGAGCCCACCAGCCCGGAGAGCACCATCGCCGCTTTCATCGAGAAGCGCGGTGAGGGTATCCACCACCTGGCCTTCGCCACCGACGACGTGGCTGCCTGCCTGGCCGAAGCCGAAGAGAAAGGCGTCCGCCTGATCGACAAGGCTCCCCGCGCCGGCGCCGAGCAGATGATGATCGCTTTCGTCCACCCGAAGTCCACCAAGGGTGTGCTCACTGAATTCTGCATGAAGAAGCCGCAGGAGTAACGAAAACCGAATACAAACTTAAGCACACACGATAATGAGTCAGCAACTCGAAAAGGTAAAAGAGCTTATCGAACTCAGAGAGAAAGCTCGCATGGGCGGCGGCCAGAAAGGTATCGACAGCCAGCACGCCAAAGGAAAATACACCGCACGTGAACGCATCAACATGCTTCTCGACGAAGGCAGCTTCGAGGAATTTGACATGTTCATGACCCATCGCTGCACCAACTTCGGCATGGAGAAGAAGACCTACCTCGGTGATGGTGTGGTGACCGGTTACGGCACGATCGCCGGCCGTCTCGTCTATGTCTTCGCACAGGATTTCACGGTGATCGGCGGCTCGCTCTCCGAGACCCTCGCCCAGAAGATCTGCAAGGTGATGGACATGGCCATGAAGAATGGTGCTCCCTGCATCGGTCTGAACGACTCCGGTGGTGCCCGTATCCAGGAAGGCGTCAACGCCCTGGCCGGCTACTCCGAAATCTTCGAGCGCAACATCCTCGCATCGGGCGTGGTTCCGCAGATCTCCGCGATCCTCGGCCCCTGCGCCGGCGGCGCCGTGTACTCCCCTGCCCTGACCGACTTCATCATCATGTCGGAAGGCACCTCTTATATGTTCCTGACGGGTCCGGCGGTGGTCAAGCAGGTCACCGGTGAGACCGTCACGCAGGAAGAGCTCGGCGGCGCCACCGTGCACGCCACCAAGAGCGGCGTGGCCCAGTTCAAGGCCCCGACCGAGGAAGACGCCATCGCCACGATCCGCGACCTCCTCAGCTACCTGCCCCAGAACAACATGGAAGAACCCCCGTACCTGCCGACCGAAGATCCGATCGACCGCAAGGAGGACTCCCTCAACGAGATCATCCCCGACAGCCCGAACGCTCCGTACGACATGTACGAGGTCATCGGCGCCATCGTCGACGACGGCAAGTTCCTCGAGGTCCACAAGGATTACGCGAAGAACATCATCGTCGGCTTCGGCCGCTTCGGCGGTACGGCCGTCGGTATCGTCGCCAACCAGCCGAAATACCTGGCCGGCGTGCTCGATATCAACGCTTCCCGCAAGGGCGCTCGTTTCGTCCGCTTCTGCGACGCCTTCAATATTCCTGTCGTAACGCTCGTCGACGTGCCGGGCTTCCTCCCGGGCACCCAGCAGGAGTACGGCGGCATCATCGTCCACGGTGCAAAACTCCTCTACGCTTATGGCGAAGCCACCATTCCGAAGGTGACCGTCACGCTCCGCAAGTCCTACGGTGGTTCCCACATCGTGATGAGCTGCAAGCAGCTGCGTGGTGACATCAACTACGCTTGGCCGACCGCCAACATCGCCGTGATGGGCGCCGAGGGTGCCGTGGCCGTGCTCTACGCCAAGGAAATCAAGGCCGAAGAGGATCCTGAGAAACAGAAAGAACTCGCTGAGGCCAAGAAGAAAGAGTACAACGACCTCTTCTGCAACCCGTACAATGCTGCCAAGTATGGTTACATCGACGATGTGATCGAACCGCGCAACACCCGTTTCCGCATCATCCGCGCTCTCGAGCAGCTCTCTACCAAGAAGCTCTCGAACCCGGCCAAGAAACACGATAACCTGCCTCTGTAACCAAACCTGCAACGTATGAAACAACTCAAACTGTTCCTGACGGTTGTCGGCTTGGTACTGTGCTTCACGGCAGGAGCGCAGAGCCAGGATGCGATGCGCCTGAACGAATACCTGGTGGTCAATACCAATGACTTCCAGGATGACTTCGGACAGCAGAACGCATGGATCGAGCTCTTCAACTCCTCCTATGGCACGGTGGACATCGCCGGATGCTTCCTGTCCGACGATCCCGCCAACCTCAAGAAATACGCTATCCCGGGCGGCGACTTGCAGACCAAGATCAAGCCCCGCCAGCATGTCCTTTTCTGGGCGGACAACCAGCCTTATCGCGGTACGTTCCACGTATCGTTCGACCTGGCCAACGCCAAAGAGATCATCTTCACCAAAGGTGACGGAAAGACCATCATCGACCGCATCCCCGTCCGCCACGACCTGGGCGAGAACGTCGCCTTCGGACGCACTGAGGACGGCATCGGTTCCGTAGACGGATCCGGTGAAGGATGGGCCGTGCTTGACCGCACTTCTCCGAGTACCAACAACGCCCTGATCGACAAGGCTGCGAAGCCCGACCGCATGAAGGAGATCGACCCGTACGGATGGATCCTGGCCATGACGGCCATGTCGGTGGTGTTCCTGGCACTTATTATCCTCTATTTCATCTTCAAGGCCATCGGCAATGCAAACATCCGCGCCGGCAAGAAACGCGCTGCGGCTGCTTCCGGCACCGATGTGAAGGAATCCCAGTACGGTGAAGTGCCCGGTGAGGTCTATGCGGCCATCGCCACGGCCATGCACCTGTACCAGGAAGACGATGGAAGCCACGATGAAGAGAGCTTCGTCGTGACGCTCCACCACACCGACCGCACTTACTCGCCGTGGAGCTCGAAGATCTACACGCTCCGCCAGACCCCGGCGGTCAACAAAAGAAGATAACCTCCTAACCCAGAAAAGCAATGAAAGAATATAAAATCAAGATCAACGGTAACAATTACAATGTTACCATCGACGAGGTGGAGGGCAATGCTGCCAAGGTCGAAGTGAACGGCACTCCCTACAACGTCGAATTCGAGAAACCGCTCTCGAAGCCCAAGACCATCAGCGTGGTCAACAAGCCCGCGGCTGCTCCTGCAGCCGGTCCGGCTCCCGCCACCAAACCCGCAGCCGCTCCGGCAGCCGCCGGCGGCGCCACTGTCAACTCCCCGCTCCCGGGCGTCGTGCTCGAAGTGAAGGTCAAGGACGGCGACAAGGTGACCAAGGGTCAGGTGATCATGGTGCTCGAAGCCATGAAGATGGAAAACGCCATCGAGGCTCCTTGCGACGGTACCGTTACCGTCAAGGCCCAGAAGGGCGACTCCGTCCTCGAAGGCGCTCCGCTGGCAGTAATCGCATAACCCCCGAAGCATATGGGACATATCCTTGATAACCTGAGACAATTCTGGCAGTTCACCGGGTTCGCGAACTTCGAGTGGGGCTACCTCATCATGATCGTCATCGGATGCGCGTTCATCTTCATGGCCATCAAGTATGAGTGGGAGCCGATGCTGCTGGTCCCGATCGGATTCGGTATCCTGATCGGCAACATTCCCCTCTTCGCCGGATTAAATGTCGGCGTATATGAGGAGGGATCCGTGCTCAACATCCTGTACCAGGGCGTGCAACGCGGTTTCTATCCGCCGCTCATCTTCCTGGGCATCGGTGCCATGACGGACTTCTCCTCCCTGATTGCCAATCCGAAGCTGCTGCTGATCGGCGCCGCCGCCCAGTTCGGTATCTTCGGTGCCTACGCCATCTCACTGGCCCTCGGCTTTGACGCCGCACAGGCTGGTGCCATCGGCATCATCGGCGGTGCAGACGGCCCGACGGCCATCTTCCTGTCGTCCCGCCTGGCTCCGACCCTGATGGGTGCCATCGCCGTGTCGGCTTACTCCTACATGGCCCTCGTGCCGGTGATCCAGCCGCCTATCATGCGCCTGCTCACCACCAAGAAGGAGCGCCTCATCCGCATGAAACCGCCGCGTCCGGTATCCCCGACCGAGAAGAAACTCTTCCCGATCATCGGCTTCCTGCTCACGGCCTTCATCGTGCCGTCCGGTATTCCCCTCCTCGGTATGCTGTTCTTCGGCAACCTGCTGAAGGAAAGCGGCGTGACCAAGCGTCTTGCCAACACGGCCAGCGGTCCGCTGGTGGACATCGTCACCATCCTCATCGGTGTGACTGTCGGCGCCTCCACGCAGGCCAGCCAGTTCCTCCGCTGGGAGTCTGTGAAGATCTTCATCATCGGCGCCCTGTCGTTCGTGATCGCCACCTTCGCCGGCGTGCTCTTCGTGAAGTTCTTCAACCTGTTCCTCAAGGAAGGCAACAAGATCAACCCGCTCATCGGCAACTCCGGTGTGTCGGCCGTACCTGATGCCGCCCGCGTGTCGAACAACGTCGGTCTGGAGTACGATCCGAAGAACTACCTGCTGATGCATGCCATGGGCCCGAACGTGGCCGGTGTGATCGGCTCCGCCGTCGCCGCCGGTATGCTGCTTGGCTTCTTGGGCTAGAAATCGTAATAATTCCTACAAAGGAACCGGCATCAGTCGGTTCCTTTTTTTGTATATTTGCATAAACAACCCTGTCATGAAAAGAACCCATCTTGTCTTCCTGTGCTGCTTGGTCCTCGCTCTCGTTTCATGCGGCACAAAGCAGAAGCAGGCCGGCACAGAAGGCCGGTCCATGAATGCTGCCGATCCGAGTGGATTTGTCGTCCTGACCGACGTCGTCCCCGACGTCCTTCTGGAGATGCGTTACTACAGCACTTTCAACTTCGTGGGAACCCGCGTGGACGGCTATGAAGAGCCCATCGCCCTGATAACCCGCGAGGCTGCCCAGGCCCTGAAAGCTGTCAGTGACGAGGCCATGTCGCTCGGCTACAGGCTGAAGATCTGGGATACCTATCGTCCGCAGATGGCCGTGGACCACTTCTGCCGCTGGGGAGAAGACGTGGCCGACACGCTGACCAAACAGTACTTCTACCCCTATCTCGACAAGGATGTGGTATTCGACCAAGGTTACATAGCCCGCCGCAGCGGTCACTCCCGCGGTTCCGTCGCCGACCTGACCCTCGTCGACATGAAGAACGGCCGTGACATCGACATGGGCTACGGCTTTGACTGGTTCGGCGGCGAATCGCATCCCGACTTCCGCGAAGGCATCACGGAAGCGCAATACGCCAACCGCATGATCCTCCGCGAACTCATGCTCAAGCACGGCTTCCTCCCCATTGAAGAAGAATGGTGGCACTTTATCCTCAAGGACGAGCCCTACCCCGACACCTACTTCACTTTCCCCATCCGGACTTCCCTCATCCGCAAATAGCCGTCTCCGATGCCGAAGACCGCCATAAGAGCCCTGGAGCAGGACGCTAAATATGTCCGGATGACGACGCAGCCGGTCGGCCGGCTGGTCACGGCCATGGCCATTCCCTCCATCGTGAGCATGCTGGTCTCGGGCATCTACAATCTGGCGGATACTTTCTTT
>Ga0265299_10005592_pt1 | contig 11638 bp, 14 predicted proteins | sample AusTroGonzalo_MG_4_FD_193485 | JGI IMG/M metagenome (GOLD analysis project Ga0265299, IMG submission 193485) | Bovine rumen microbial communities from tropical cattle in Woodstock, Queensland, Australia - Gonzalo_02 | ecosystem: Host-associated > Mammals > Digestive system > Stomach > Rumen ...
CTGCTTGAGGACGATAGAAAAGCAAAAAATCCAGTTGAGAGAGCTTCAAATATTTCTAAAGATTTAAAGAATCTTCAGGTGATGAAAAAGATACCTATTATTGCGGTATCTCAGCAGAATAGAAGTTCTACCGAGAATGGTATTGGCACAGAACATATAGCACAATCTGATAGAATATCACAAGATAGTACAATAATACTATTTTTTGAACAAAAGGATGGTGTAATGACCCTATATCTGGTTAAGTCTAGAGATAGTGTTAATATGAAACAATTAAGGTATGCTATAGATTTAGATAAAGGAATTTTTAATTATCTTCCTTCTACAGATGATGGCGGAGTTAATAATAAAGAAGAAATTAAAAAGTTAAAACAGGAATTTGAGGATGATGGAGAGGAGGCTTTCTAATGGCGAGGGAAAGATGCGCAGATTGTAAATTTTATCGATTGCTTAAACATAATTTTGCTCTCTTTGAAGGTTATGATGAATCACATTGTTGTGTAGTATTTGAGTACGCGGATGAAGATAAAATAGATAAAAGGAAAGATAGTTTTGTAATTGAGTGCTGTGAAGATGACTTTTGTGAAATGTTTACGCCATGGAACTAGTTATAAATAAGAAGTTAATAACAACCCCTATACCAATTATTTTAAATACATTAAAAAATGAAATTGATGGGAAGTACTTAAAGTACATTGGTCCTGAAAAGAATGGAGATGTGGCTATAACATGTCCGTGGCATAAAGAAGGTAATGAGAATAGACCAAGTTGTCATATTTTTTCAAGAAGAGATGATTCTAGTATATATTATGGAACTTGTCATTGTTTTACTTGTGGAAAGAAAGCTCCTTTATATACTCTAGTTGGTTATTGTTTGGGTGGCGATGATGAGCTTGGTAAAGAATGGTTAGCTGAAAGGTTTGGTGATTATTTTTATCAAACAGAAGAGCTACTACCTGAGATAGTAATTGATAAACCCACAAAAGAATACTTAGATAATTCAATTCTTTCTGCTTTTAATTACTATCATCCTTATCTACAACAACGTGGTTTAAGCAAGGAAGTTTGTCAATATTTTCAAGTTGGATATGATAAAGATAATGATTGTATAACTTTTCCGGTTTGGGATGAAAATAATCATCTAGTAGGAATAACAAGAAGGTCAGTACAGAGTAAAAAATTTATACTTGAGGGAAATGCTGATAAACCAGTATATCTTCTTAATTACCTAAAAAATATGAACATAACGTTAGCTTATGTAGTAGAATCTCAGATAAACTGCTTAACCTTATGGCAGTGGGGTTACCCAGCAGTTGCTTTATTCGGAACAGGTTCTAAAAAACAATATGATATCTTAAAAAGAAGTGGAATTAGAAGTTATGTATTATGTTTTGATGGGGATGATGCAGGAAGAAAAGGGGCAAAAAGATTTATAGATAACATAGGAAGTGATGTTTTTGTATCTGTAATCAAATTACCAGAAGGAAAAGATGTTAACGATTTAACAATAGAAGAATTTAAAAAATTGTTAGTAATATAGTTGGATATATAAAAGATATAATATATAATAGAGAAAAAGTTTTTATAGATAAAGGAGTTAATATGGCACAGATTAGTTTTGAACAGGCTTCAGAAGTTATGAATTCTTTTAATGGGGATGGAAACTCGGTTGGGTTTTTTACATTGAGAGATGATGGAGATGAAGCAGTAGTAAGGTTTATGCATGATAATACGAGTACATTTGATATCGTTGCTTGTCATAGTATAAACATTGACGGAAAGTACAGGAAGGTAAACTGTATTCGTGATCCGAGAGAACCTCTTGATAGATGTCCTTTTTGTAATAATGGCATCAAGATTGAAAATAGATTCTTTATTCATCTTATTCAGTATGATAAAGACCAGAACGGTAATATCGTTGCATCAGCAAAAATTTGGGAAAGATCTCTGGCTTACGCAAAGCAGTTAGCAAATCTTATTCAAGAGTACGGTCCTCTCTCAGATTGCATCTTTAAAGTAAGAAGAGATGGTGCAAAAGGAAGTATGGATACAAAGTATCAGATTATGTTTGCTAGCCCTCAGGTTTATCGCCCAGATCTTTATCCAAAGAGACCTGAGCTGTTTGAAAATTATAAAACTATTGGTGGTATCGTAATGGATAGAACATTTGAAGAAATGTCCGAGTTCTTATCTACTGGTAAGTTCCCCGAAAGAAAACAGCAGCAGTCCACACCTACTCAGCCGATCTCTCAGAATTATAACACACCACCACAGCAGTATACACCAGTACCTAATTTTCCTGATCCCTTACCCAATTATTCAAATACACAGTCTTTCTCAACGCCTCAGCAGTACCAAAATCCTTTAAATGGTCAAGCCCCTTGGGAAACAGCTACGCCAATCAATAGACCTGTAAGAACTTATTAGTTGGAAACTTACCACTTATATTATATAATATATTTAAGGGGGGGGGGTAATGTTATGGCGAAGACGAAACGCAAAAAACTAAATATCATTAGAAGTGGTATGGGTAGTTTTCAATACATTAAAGAGCACAAGTCAAAGGGAATTTTTTATACTGTGGAACCAAAAACCAGTAAGGTTATTCTGATTGAAAATATAGCAAAGTATAAGGAATCAATGTTTGATAATGTGGAAGAACTAGAAAAGTATATTAGGGAAAATTACTCAGCAAAAGAATGGGATATATAAATGATATCACTCTGGGGTGAAGAATTTACAATACAAGAAACACCAAAGACTGCTAAAAAGATTATAAAGAAAATACAAGAGCCTAAAACTCCTAAGGTTGTCACCCAGAAAACTTTAAGCAGCAAGAATAGTAAACCGGAAGATAAACTTCCGGTTATTGCTGCTGAAGTTGATAGAATACTAGGTTCATATAAAGAAAATACATTAGTAATCAAGGATTATGATTCTTTTGTTAATTATGTTGATAATTGTATTGCTAATGGTGTCGTAGCGGTTGATACAGAAACCAATAATAGTCTAGATCCTATAAGTTGTAAACTTATGGGGTTATGTTTATATACACTAGGACAAAGGAACGCATATATTCCCGTTAATCATGTTGATGTAAAAACAAAGGAGAGGTTTGGTTGGCAAATAACTGAAGAGCAGATTAATCAACAGCTACAAAGACTGTTTTCTACTAAGATAGTTATGCATAATGGTAAGTTTGACTATCAAGTAATAAAGAAAACATGTGGTATTGCTCTTAATATATACTGGGATACAATGATTGCTGCTCGTATACTTGATGAGAATGAGAAGAGAGCAGGCCTTAAAGAACAGTACATTGATAAGATCGACTATTCTCAAGAAAAATATGATATTGAACATCTGTTTCAAAGTATAGAATATGCAATAGTAGACCCAAGTATATTTGCTTTATATGCTGCTACAGATTCTTATATGACCTATAAGTTATATGAATGGCAGTTAGATAAGTTTAAAAAACCTGATAACAGTAGGTTGCTTGATCTTTTTATGAATATTGAAATGCCTGTTGTGGAAGTTGCGGCAGAGATGGAACTTACAGGTATTTGTATTGATAAAGAATATGCTGGAAGGTTAAGTAAGAAGTATCATAAGATATCTGATGAGATTGATTCAGAGATACAAGAAGAATTGAAGAAATATCAGGATGTTATATCTAAGTGGAGATTAACAGAAGAAGCTAATTATCATCCAATATCAAAGAAGCCTAATAAAGATGGTCTTTATCTACCTTTGAAGTCAAAAAATGAACAGCTAAAAGATCCAATAGAAGTTGGTAGTACTACTCAGTTAGCAATTCTTCTATATGATATATTTGATGTAGGAATTGTTGATAAAAATTCTCCGAGAGGCACTGGTGAGGATATTCTCAGTAAGATGGATTTACCGATATGTAAACTTATATTAAAAAAGAGAGGGATTGAGAAACTTTTAACAACTTATATAGATAAGATACCAGCTTGTGTTAGTGAAGTAGACGGGAGACTTCATGCGCATTTTAATCAGATTGGAGCTGGTACTGGTAGGTTTAGTTCTTCCGATCCAAACTTACAGAATATACCCAGTCATAATAAAAGCATTAGAATGATGTTTACTGCTGGGGAAGGTATGATGCTTGTAGGGGCCGACTTTTCTCAACAAGAGCCTCGTCTTATGAGTATGTACTCTCAGGATGAGAATATGATTGGAGCATATAAGAGCGGAAAAGATTTGTATGCAACAATGGGGATGGGTGTTTATCATAATGATTACTGGGATAACATGGAGAAGCATCAGGATGGTTCTCCAAATCCTGATGGTAAGAAAAGAAGAAGTAATATGAAAACACTTCTTTTAGGTATCATGTATGGTATGGGTCCATCAGCTATTGCCGAGGATATTGGTTGTAGTGTAAGAGAAGCGGAGGATATTCTTAATAATTTCTATAATGGATTTCCAAAAGTTAAGAATTGGAAAGAAAAAACGGAGCATGATGCTCAAGTAAATGGATATGTAGAAGATTTTTGGGGTAGAAGAAGAAGGTTACCAGATATTCAACTCCCGAAGTATACAGTAAAAAGTAATAGAAAATTAACAAGTTTAATCCCATTATTGGGTCTTCTGGAAAGATTAGTAACGAAAATGATATTTTAATTGAAAAATATCATAAAGAATTACAAAATGTAAGAAGTAGACAAGATTATCAAAGAATCAAATCCGCAGCCGAAGCAGAAAACATTACTATAATTGATAACGGTGGCTTCATAAGTCAGGCACAACGACAGTGCGTTAATGCACGTATACAGGGTGGAGCAGCTTCTATGTCGAAGCTGGCTATGCGTAAAGTATATGATGATCCAATATTAAAAAAATATGGGTTCAAGATATTGCTGCAGATACATGATGAACTCATTGGGGAATGCCCGGAAGAGTATGTGAAGGAGGTAGAAAATCGTCTAACAGAAGTTATGCGTCATTCAGCAGAACCTATTGTCACCGTACCTTTTAAATGTGATGGCACTGTTACACATTGCTGGTATGAGGATGATTTTGGTGACATCATAAGGGAAGAATATCAAGATATGATATTAAAGGGAGACAGTTCAGAGAGTGCATATCATAAACTTAAAGAAAAATATGATGAACTTAGTGAGAAACAACTAAATTCATTTATATTATAATGTATGTTATTTTGAAGGGTGAGCCACACCTTTAAAATATAACGCAGTAAATGGGATTTACAAACATCCTGCATTAGAATTAAAAAAGGAGTAAAAATTCATGAACAAATTTAAAGCTATTGTTGAGGATTACAAACTTTTGTTACGTAGTATTCCTGGAATCATTACAACTTTCTTTTGTATGAGTGTTGTTTTGATGAACGTCCTTGCAAACAAGGTAATCTTAAATCTACCTTTTGTTGCTGGTGACGGTGGGCTACTTCTTTCTTGGATTGTATTTTTGTGCTTAGATACAGTAACAAAAAGATATGGTGCAAAGGCAGCTAACAAGTTAAATATTATTGGTTTAATAACAAATATTTTCTTTGTTTGTATTTTTGCTTTAGTATCAGCAATTCAGATTGAAGTTGGATGCGAGCATGTTGATTATACAGCTTTTAATTCTGTTTTTAGTTGTACATGGTTTGTAGTACTTGGCAGTTCAATTGCTTTCCTGGTTTCTGGTATTATTAACAACGTAAGTAATGAAGCTCTTGGGAAGTTATTTGTTAAGAATCCAGATGGAAAGTTAGCTTTCTATTGTCGTTCTTATGTATCTACATTCATCGGTCAGTGTATTGATAATTTCTTGTTTGCCTTTATTGTCTTTGTTATCTTTGCACCAATTTACTGGGGATTTAGTTTAACAGTTATACAGTGCATTGGGTCGGCAATTCTTGGCGGAATTACAGAACTTATCATGGAAGTTATCTTCTCACCAATCGGGTATAAACTTACTCAGGAATGGAAGAAAGACAACGTTGGTGAAGAGTACATCTTAGCACACAAAGAAGGCTAGTTTATGAATATAGTGTTTATTGGCGATTCATTAACAAGTGGTGAAAATAATAACTTCAGAAGTTATGCCCATTACTATAAAGAAAACCATGTAGATGATAATGTCTATGTATTTGGTGTTAGTGGCTCATGTATGGGTGATTACAGTATCTATCCTGTAAAAGATAATATGTATGACACAGTTTATATTTTGTGTAACGAAAGTTATATTATACAGGATGCTGACATCATTTTTCTTGAATATAGTATCAATGACACTACATCAGTAGCAACAGGATATACAGACTATACAAATGTCTGTATATCCGTTGTGAAAACAGTAGATCTAATTCGACAGTTAAATGAAGATGTAAAGATTTTCTTTATTGTACCTTTTACTACAGATAAGATTGATGATTTTGCTAGGTTACATGTGGAGTATCTAAATAAAGAGTATTTTAATGGTTACTCCTTTGAAGTTAATTACTATGATTGGATATGGTCTTATGTTCGTATAATCAAGTTTTTAAGAAGTAAGTTTTACATGATATATATGTCAGATTATATTGATTATTTTGATTATATTGATACTGATAATATTCATCTGAATGATAATGGTTATAAGAGATTAGCGAAATATATAGATGTATTTATTTAGAGAGACAATAGGTACATTAGGTTCTCTTATTGTACTTATTTCAATGTGTTTTAAGACAGATACATTGAAAGGTTCGTTGATAATGAGAGTTCTTAATTTATTAGGAAGTATTATATTTGTATACTACGGGTTTATGATAACAGGTTATAGTGTTATTGCATTAAATGGTATACTAGCGATAGTAAACATATATTATATTATAGACCTTGTATTAAAGAATAAAAGTTGAAATAACTAAAAGTATATATTATAATATCTTTAATAGTATTGTATTAAAGAAAGGAAGTATATGATTTATTACTTCAGTGGTGCATATGAGCAGAAGCTGAAAAGAGAAATGAACATAGATCAGCTTTTCTCTTTTTACCATGAGAAAAAGTTAGTTATCAGTACGATTGAGTATAAGAAGGAGAATCCTGATAAAACATTTAAAATAATGTTAGACTCAGGAGCTTTCACACATTTTCAACAATCAAAGAAGAAAGGTATAATACTTTCGGATAAGGATATTCAAGATTATACAGATGATTATCTTGAATATCTAAACGAGTGGGGTGATTATCTTGAATGTTTTGTTGGGGTAGATAGTGTACCTGATCCTGAAAATGTAGATCCAACATACGCTGAAAAAACATGGAAGAATTATCTCTATATGTATGAAAGATTAAGACCTGAGATTAGAGATAAGCTCATTCCAGTATTTCACTTTAATGAAGATTTTAAGTGGTTAAAGAACATGCTTGAATATCGTCATGAAGATGGAACTCCTATTGATTATATTGGTCTTGCTATTTCACTTGAAGGTGTAAAAAAGGTAAGAATTGCTTGGGCAAATCAATGTAGAAAAATAATTGAAGAAAGTAGTAATCCAAACGTAAAAACTCATGCTTTTGGAGTTGGTGTAAAGTCAGTACTTGAGCACATAAATGTAACATCCACTGACGCTACTTCGTGGGTAAAAAGAGCAGCATTTGGTATGATAAGTATTGACGATGTTGCTGTTCCTATCAGTGATGTACAAGAACAAGTGATTGGTGGAAAACATTACACCGAAAAATCATTAGCACATCAAGAAGGTATTGAGAAAATCATAAAGGAAAGAGGTTATGACCTTGAAGATATAAAAACAAATCCATATACAAGGGCAAGGTTTAATATTGAAGATACATTGATGTGGCTCGATAAAGTAGGGGATAAAACACTGAAATATAAGTGTGATTTATGGTAGGTAGTATGTTTAAAGGAAGAGTACTGATAACAGGAACAAGTTGTGGTGTAGGTAGAGCAGCTGCGGTTAAGTTTTTGAGCGAAAATTATCAAGTTGTTGGAATTGATGTAAAGCCACCTACTATTAATACAGATAACTCTTATATTCACTATATTTGTGATGTAAGAGATGCGCATCTTCTTCCTGAGGTAGATGGAGTAAACTATATTGTAAATAATGCTGGTATTGTAACACCACAGAGGGAAGCCATCGATGTTAATCAGATTGGTTATATTAATATACTTGAAAAATATGGGCAAGACCCAGAGTTAAAGAGTATTGTTCAGATTGGTAGCACTGCATCCTATAAAGGTTATGATAATATTAGATACTGTTCTTCACAAGGTGCAAGAGATGCATTAACTAAATGGGCAGCAAATAATTACGGTAATGACCCGCGTCATGTTATTGTTAACTCATTAAATCTGGATGGTATTGTTCCTGCAGACGAAAATCATCAAGGAACATCAATGGAACCTGAATTATATGCTCGTCCTGATATAATGGAAGCAATAAAAGATCTTAGCATTCTAAAGAAATTGTCTACTGTTGAAGAGATTGCAGAATGGATATATTTCTTACTTGTTATTAATACAGTTGTTACCGGTCAGATAATTTCGGTTGATGGAGAATTAATGGGTTGTTATCAGTTTATGCAGTACCCAGGTTGGGATGACTAAGGAGGAGACAGTGATAATCAGAATTGAGAATATTAAAGATGTTTGTAGTACAATTCTTCCTGCAGTAGATTCTACTAAATTTCTTTCTATTACAGAAACACTTCAGTTGGAAGCTGAGAACGGTATTCTTACTATGAGTGTAACAAACAGGGAGTATTTTGTAAAAGTTAAGTTAGACGTTGATAAGGAAGAGAAATTTGTTGCTACTGTTAATGCAAATCTTTTTTTACAGCTTGTGTCTCATACAACTTCAGAAACAGTAGAGCTTTCTGTTGATGAAACAAATCTTACTTTTAAAGGAAATGGTACTTATAAGATACCTCTTATTTATGACGGTAGTGAATTATTGAAGCTTCCTGAAATCGTGATTAACAATGTTACTTCCTCTTTCAGTATTGAAAGTTCAATCTTACATGACATATTAAAGTATAATTCTAAACAGATAACAATCGGAACACTTTCTCGTCCAGTTCAGAAAATGTACTACGTAGATGAAAAGGGCTGTATTACATTTACAAGTGGTGCGTGTGTAAATAATTTTACTCTTGAAAAACCAGTAAAGTTACTGTTTAATGATAGACTTGTTAAACTGTTTAAGTTATTTAAATCTCCGAAAGTAACTTTTACCTTGGGGTTTGATGAAGTTTCTGATGATATTATACAGACTAAAGTTATGTTTGATGGTGATAATGTAACAATTACATCTATTCTTTCTTGTGACGATTCACTCATCACCTCAGTTCCAGCTGATGCAATTAGAAAGAGGGCTACGAATACTTATCCGTATTCTATAGTTATAAATAAAAATGAATTAATGGAAACGATTTGTAGACTTCTGTTATTTGCAGATGATAAATCTACTCGAGTGTACAGTACATTTGAGTTTACTCCAGATTGTGTTACCATCTGGGATACTGAGAAGAATAATAACGAAGAAATAATGTATGAAAATCATATAGACACTATTGATTCATATTCTGCAATTCTTGATTTCTTTGATTTAAAAGCAGTGTTGGACACGTGCTCAGAGCAGTATATCAACCTTAGTTTTGGGGATGGTCAAGCAGTTGTTATTTCCAGAAAGAATATATACAATGTTATTCCTGAATGTAAAGTTATTTCATAAATATGGCGAAAAATTTCGGTAAACAATTTGAGTTAAAATTTAAAGAAGATTGACTCAGAATATCTGATAGTATTATTGATAGATTATATGATACAACTGCCGGATATAAATCTATCAGTCAGATATCTGATTATATTGGATATGTATTTCCTAATATCTTTTACTTAGAAGTTAAAAGTATACATGGAAATACATTTCCATTTACGAATCTTACTCAATATGAAAAATTAAAATGTAGAATAAATATACCTGGGGTAAGAGTCGGGGTAATAATCTGATTTGTAGATCATGGTAGAGTATTTTATGTTCCAATTTCTACAATCAAAAAGATGAAAGAAGATAACAAGAAGTCCGTCAACGTAAATAAATCAATAGAAGAAGGTTACAATATTATAGAGGTACCTTCAACTAAGAAAAGAATATTTTGTGATAGTGATTATAGCGTACTACTAGATTTAATGGATGGAGAGTAATGGTTAAACCAGGTTTGAGAGAACTTATAGCGGAATGTTATAATGAAAATGCTATAATGTTTGATAATCCTTCTTTTGATAACAGTGTTGTTGGCGTAACTACAGATGGAAGAGTTGTTTATTCAATGACGAGTATGATTGAAGAATTATCAGAAGATGAAGATATATGTCTTGAGGATTCATTAGATTTTATTGATTACAATACAGTAAGAATATTAAATTATCTAGATAAAGATACAAGACCTGTAATAATGGAGGATATTTTATATGATTGAAAATAGTCAGATTGATTCCGCTATAAGAAACGTTGAATCTGATACAAAGTATATATTAGAAATTATAGATAAGACAGTATATTCATATACAGAGGATTTAGATAGAATAATGAAAGAAATAGATGTTCATGTTATTTCACAGACTAATCCTCCAATTGATGTTTTAGAAAAATATTTTCTTGAACTTTCTAACTGTGTTTATTTTGTTGCGGAAAGAACTGAAAGAGTCGGAATTTATGATGGTGTAAGTAAAGCTACTGCACGAGAAGTGTATAATTCAGCCTATTTAGCAAATCAGTTTGGTGGTCAGTTAGAAAATAACAAAAAACCAACAGTAGCAGAATCAACCGCAAAGGCTGAGAGCGCATCAATTCATGAAACTATGGTAAACGAAGTTTACAACAGAGCATATAAAATTATCAAATCTAAAGTTGATGCCGCACAAACGATGATTTCAACTTTGAGTAAAGTAATTAGTAGAAGAATGGCAGAAAACCAATTTAGTAATGTAAATAATAATGGTAGACAAATTCTTAATGAAGAAGTTCCAACTTGGAAACCATTTTAAGGAGGTATCATAATTGGCTGATAAAACTTTATCGGAAGTGATGAAAGCAATAAATAAGAAGTTTGAAACCGATGCTGCAACTATTGGAGTGGAAGATTTAACAGGGTTTGGTAATCTTTCCCTTAGAAGTCCAAGTCTTGATTACTGTTTGTATAATAGTTTACCAGAAAGAAGAATAATTGAACTTTGTGGTAAAGAAGGAAGCGGTAAGACTACTTGTGCTTATCTTATTGCTGCGTCATATCAAGATAAGGAAAGAAAAAGACATCCCGATGATCCAAGAAAAATTCTTTTTGTAGATCTAGAATGTACGGCTGATCCGTCTTGGGCAAGAAAAGCTGGGTATGATATGTCAGCGGAATCAGATGTTCCTACTATTTGCTTAAGACCTCTGGATACTCCCGCAGAAGAGATTCTTGATATGGTAAAAGATCTTATTAGAACTGGTGAGATAGGATTATGTATCATAGATTCACTTCCAATGTTAGTTGGTCAGCAAGTATATGAAGAATCTTTTGAAAAGAAAGAGATGGGTGGTATTGCAAAACTTCTTACTACATTTGTAGCTAGAATTACTAGCATGTTAGTTAAGTAT
>Ga0265299_10005594_pt1 | contig 11630 bp, 8 predicted proteins | sample AusTroGonzalo_MG_4_FD_193485 | JGI IMG/M metagenome (GOLD analysis project Ga0265299, IMG submission 193485) | Bovine rumen microbial communities from tropical cattle in Woodstock, Queensland, Australia - Gonzalo_02 | ecosystem: Host-associated > Mammals > Digestive system > Stomach > Rumen ...
CCGTCAGCACCTGGCTGAGCATCCTGGAGATTTCGATCCTCGTCAGTATCTGAAGCCCGCTCGTGAGAACATGAAGAAGATGTACATCCACAAGATCGTGAATGTGCTCGGTTCTGACGGCAAGCTCGCTCAGTGCTAATTCGTTAGAAAACGATTATAAAAAGAATCCCTGCCACTTGGCAGGGATTTTTTTGTTGCTATGCTTTTTGAAGGACTCTTGAAAGAGTCTGCTCATGCATTTTGTTATTTCTTTGGCTGCTCTGAGTCAAGTCGCTCAACAGCGCCCGTAATGGGATTGATCCAGAGGTGTGTGGTGTAGCGCTTGTTGAACAGTTCGCCACTGAGTAGTTCCACATTTCCAAACTGTGCAGCAGGTTGCTCAGTAGTCATGATGTTGTTGATGCCTTGGAAGAGTGAGATACGCATGCGGCCAGGGATGTTCACGTAGACACCAGCCTCATATGGCTTTTTCTTCTTGGCTTTGGCAGCGGCCTCTTCATCCACGGGGGAAACGGTGTTCAGGTCTTCTACGGTGATGTAGAAAGGAGCGCCAGAGAGGTCGTCGATATCCACCAGTCCGTTAACCTGCGAAAGACGGAACAGCAACTGGCGCTGCAGTGGCCCGTCAGGACAAATGGTCAGCGTGTGCTCTGTCGTGTCACAATCGTAGGTGCCCTTGAACAAACTCGTCAGTGCGGCATCCTGCTCGTCAAGTTTATCCAGCATCATTCGTAGCTGGGCGCCGTCTTTCGGCATGAAGTCGGCTTGACCTTTGATGAGTAGGTTGCGATTCTCGCGAATGTCGTATATCTCACGTGCTGTGAGCTCTGCCATCTTGGCTGTGCTGCCAGCAGAAAGGATCTCTTGGTTCATCAACTGGCGAGGCTCAGGGCGTTGTTTCTTCTTCTGTGGAACGAAGGGCTGGGGTGCCTGTTGTGATTTTGGCTCTGCATTGATGGCTAGCAGGCGGCCATCCTCAGCCAAGGCCACATTGGCTGCTACGGTTTTGGGATCAAACTTCAAGGCGTAACTCTTTGAGGAGTCGGCTACACCAATAGGCATCAGCTTGATACTGATGATGCGATGCTGTGTGCTGGCCTCTTGTTTGATATTGTTGAGGCGCATATAGCGTTTGGCATAGGCAGAGAAATCGCCCGGCTTGTAGGTGGTCTTCTCTACTAATAAGTTTATGCGGATGGCTGTCTTTGGGAGAAAATACACAGCGCCTTCTGGTGTGACACCAGGCTGATATTCACTGATTTGTGTTTGAGCCACCATCGTGGCCATGCAGAAAGAAAAAAATGCTAAAGTGAAAAAAAATCGTTTCATTCGTCCTTATGTGATTCAGTTCTTTAACTTGAGAAATGCTTTGGGCAGATACTTGATAATGTCGCTGGCGATGAGACTCTCTTCACCTAACTCGTGAGCGGCTAGGTCGCCGGCCAATCCGTGCAGGTAAACGCCTAAGAGACAGGCTTCGCGTTGCTGATAACCACGTGCCAGGAGTCCTGTTAGGATGCCTGTCAGCACATCGCCACTGCCTGCGGTTGCCATACCAGCATTACCAGTAGCATTAAAGGCTACATGGCCATCGGGCATGCAGATGGCGGTGTGGTGTCCTTTCAAGATAACATAGCCTTGGAGTTTCTCTGCCAGCTGGCGTGCCTTCGTCAGACGTTCATAACTATCAACACTCTGTCCCTCCATGCGGTCGAGCTCTTTTGGGTGAGGGGTAAGGATGATGCCCTTGGGCAGTTGTTGCATCCATGCATGACGAGAACCTAGGATATTGAGTGCGTCAGCATCAACCACCACAGGACACTGGGCTCTGCGGATTTGGGCAATCATGGCGATGCTGGTTTGCTCTGTCGTTCCCAGTCCGGGACCAATGCCGAGCGCTTGGAAGTCTTCTGTAGCAACAGCTTCCGAGAAGAAGGTCTCCTCGCGATCTGTATGAAGGATGGCTTCGGGCACTGTCGTCTGCAGAATTGGTACGTTGCGTTTGGGGGTATGTACTGTTACTTTTCCCACACCAGCTCGCAGACAGGCTTTAGTGGCCAAGACGGCGGCACCTGCCATGCCGTAACTGCCGCTGACCAGGAGAGCGTGCCCCATCTGGCCCTTATGGGCGTAGGGATCACGTGGCTTCAGAAGAGGGTAGAGGTCTTTCTCTTCAGTGATGGTGTATTGCGCTTCAATCTTCTCAATACCATCTTTGCTCAGACGGATGTCGAGTGTCTTCAGTTCGCCAATAAACTGCTGATTCTCAGGGAATAGGAATGAAAGCTTTTTCTGCTGAAGGGTCAGCGTTAGGTTGGCTTTGATAATATTGGCTCGAACGTTATAGGTGTTGTCTTCGGTCATAAGACCAGAGGGAACGTCAATGCTGACTACCTGTGCATTCGAAGAGTTAATGTATTTTACCAAAGAGGCAAAACCGCCTGCTAAAGGTTTGTTGAGGCCAGAGCCAAACAGACCGTCGATGACCAGCATACCTTCCTCTAGGCGAGGAGGGTCAAACTCTTGCGTAACCTCTGTCAGAAGCGACTCTCCTCTGATATTGCTAAAGCGCTCTTTATTTGCAGCACAATCTTCCGATAGGTGTCCTGTGATGTTGAAAAGAAAAGTCTGTACCTGATAGTTTTGGTCTGTCAGCATTCGAGCTACGGCCAGCGCGTCGCCACCGTTGTTTCCAGGGCCGGCAAAGACTACCACAGGTGTGTTGGTAGACCATCGGTCTGTGATGGCATTTGTGATGGCACGGGCCGCTCTTTCCATCAAATCAATTGATTTAATGGGCTCGTGCTCAATAGTGTATTTATCAAGTTCTTGTATCTGAGTACGCGTGAAAATCTTCATAACGATGCAAAAATACGAAATAATTGGTAATCTATAGCCTATTTTCGCGATTTTTTTGTAATTTTGCATCAAAATTCATTAAATAGTGTATGAGTAGAGTTAAAATACTGGACAAGACGTTTGAGACGTCTATGCCAGAAGCGCAAATCAAGGCTCGCGTCAAAGAACTGGCTCAACAGATTTCTAAAGACATGGAGGGTAAGAATCCTTTGTTTTTAGCGGTTCTTAACGGCGCTTTTATTTTTGCGGCCGACTTGATGCGCGAGATGACTATTCCCTGTGAGATTTCGTTTGTTAAACTGGCTTCTTACCAAGGCACCATGTCTACGGGTAAGATCAAGGAAGTGTTGGGTATCAACGAGAGTCTGACGGGTCGTACGGTGATTATTCTTGAGGATATCGTAGAGAGCGGACTCACCATCCGTCAGATGATTGACTCATTGGGAACGCGCAATCCTGCATCAGTGCATGTGTGTACCCTCTTCTTCAAGCCAGAAAAGTTGAAGGAGAATATCAAACTTGACTATGTGGCTTTTGAGATTCCCAATGACTTTATCTTGGGCTATGGCTTGGACTATGATCAGCAGGGCCGTGGCTTGAAGGATTTGTATACACTGGTTTCAGAATAAAAAGGATAACGATTAAATAAAAACACTTAAATAAATTAGAAGTTTGAAATGAAGAATATTGTGATTTTCGGCGCTCCTGGCTCAGGTAAGGGAACCCAGAGCGACAAGTTGATTGAGAAGTATGGACTGAATCATATCTCTACCGGCGACGTGCTGCGTGCAGAGATTAAGAACGGCACAGAGCTGGGTAAGACAGCTAAGCAGTTTATTGACAACGGCCAGCTGATTCCCGATGACCTGATGGTTAGCATCTTGGCTTCGGTCTATGACTCATTCGGTCGCGAGCACAAGGGTGTTATCTTTGACGGATTCCCCCGTACCATTCCACAGGCAGAGGCTCTGAAGGCTATGCTCAGCGAGCGCGGCGACAAGGTGGCTGCCATGATTGAGCTTGACGTGCCCGAGGACGAGTTGATGAAGCGTCTGATTCTTCGCGGTCAGCAGAGTGGTCGTGCCGATGACAACGAGGAGACCATTAAGAAGCGTCTCGTGGTTTATCACTCACAGACTCAGCCCCTCATCGAATGGTATGCCAAGGAAGGTCTTCATCACCACATCGATGGTCTGGGTGAGTTGGAGCGTATCTTTGCAGACATCTGTAAAGTAGTAGATAATATCTAGGATTCCTGGGGTCAACCTAGGGGAATCCTAGGAGACCCTAGAAAAAACCTAGCAAAACTAATATATGGAAAGTAACTTCGTAGATTACGTCAAGATTATGTGTCGCTCGGGTAAGGGCGGCAAAGGCAGCATGCACCTTCGCCATGTGAAGTATAACCCTAATGGTGGCCCTGATGGTGGCGATGGCGGTAAGGGTGGCAGCATCATCCTTCGTGGTAATCATAACTACTGGACACTGTTGCACCTGAAGTACGAGCGTCACATCTTTGCAGAGCATGGAGGCAATGGTGGCCGTGACAAGTGTCATGGCACTGATGGTAAGGACATCTATATTGATGTGCCTTGCGGTACTGTGGTCTATAATGCTGAGACGGGTAAGTATGTCTGCGACGTGACCTACGATGGACAAGAAGTTCTATTGCTGAAAGGCGGACGTGGCGGACTGGGTAACTTCCAGTTCCGCACTTCCACCAATCAGGCTCCCCGCTATGCCCAGCCAGGCGAACCTATGCAGGAGATGACCATTATCCTCGAGTTGAAGTTGCTGGCTGATGTGGGTCTGGTGGGATTTCCCAATGCAGGCAAGTCTACGCTGGTGAGTGCGTTGAGCAATGCCAAGCCGAAGATTGCCAACTATCCCTTTACCACGATGGAACCCTCGCTGGGTATTGTGGGTTATCGTGACGGCAAGTCGTTTGTGATGGCCGACATCCCTGGTATTATCGAGGGGGCAAGTGAAGGAAAGGGTCTCGGACTGCGCTTCTTGCGTCATATCGAGCGCAACTCATTGCTGCTCTTTATGGTGCCTGGTGATACTGATGACATCAAGCGCGAATATGAAATACTGCTGAATGAGTTGAAGCAGTTTAACCCTGAAATGCTCGACAAGCATCGCGTATTGGCGGTGACCAAGTGCGACCTGCTTGACGAGGAACTTATTGAGATGCTCAAAGAGACACTGCCAGCCGACCTGCCTGTGGTCTTTATCTCGGCTGTTACGGGCTTTGGTCTTGAAGAACTGAAGGATGTTCTGTGGCGTGAACTCAATGCCGAGAGTAACAAGTTGCAGGCTATCACGAGTGAGGACTCGCTGGTGCACCGCGACAAGGATATGACTGTCTTTGCCCAGGAACTGGAAGATGAGGGTGAGGATGAAGACATCGAATATGTCGATGTGGAAGATGTGGACGATCTCGAAGACTTCGAGTACGAAGAAGAGGAAAGCGAATAACACATTATATTAAATCTAACTAAAAAAACATGTTATGCAGAAGAAATTATTCTTTCTGATGGCCCTCTTGCTGACAACAACATTGTCGGTTATGGCGCAGGTGACTACTTCGAGCATGGCCGGTAAGGTCTCTGTTCAAGATAGTCGCGAGGAGATTATCGGCGCTACGGTGCTGGTGGTACACGAGCCTTCTGGTACGCGTTACACGGCGGTGACCAACGTGAATGGTCGCTTTGCTATTCAGGGTATGCGTACGGGTGGTCCTTATTCGGTGACAGTGTCTTATATCGGCTATCAGCCCAAGACACTGAAGGGTATTACCCTGCAGTTGGGTGAAACCTACAATCTTGATGTGTGGCTTTCTGAAAATGCAACCGACCTGAAAGAGGTGGTTGTCAGTGGACGCGCTTCTAAATTTGCTGGCGAGAAGACCGGTGCATCTACCAACATTACCAACCAGCAGATCATGTCAATGCCTATGATTAGCCGTAGCATCACTGACATCGCTAAGTATTCTCCTTACTCTGGTGGCGGTATGAGCTTTGCAGGTGCCAATGGTAAGATGAGTAATTTCACTGTTGATGGTGCAAACTTCAACAATAACTTCGGTCTGAACGATGGTCTGCCTGGTGGCGGAAGTCCTATCTCGCTCGATGCTATTGAGGAGGTTCAGGTGGTTATTGCTCCTTTTGACGTGCGTCAGACCAACTTTATTGGCGGTGGCGTAAATGCTATCACGAAGAGTGGTACCAATACCTTCAAGGGAACAGCCTACACTTATTTCCGCAATGAGCACATGCGTGGCAATAAGATCAATGGGCAGGACCTGGGCTCTCGTGCTGAGGACAGAAAGAATGTCTATGGCTTCACCTTGGGTGGCCCAATCATTAAAAATAAGTTGTTCTTCTTTGCTAACTACGAATACGAGAAGACTCCTGGTCAGGTTATTAAGTACCGTCCCCGTGAGGATGGCGAGACCGCTGGTGGTGTCGTATCAAACGTGTTAGCTAGCGATATGGAAAAGGTGCACAACTACCTGCTGAATAACTATGGTTACGAAACAGGTTCTTGGACAAGTTTCCCTGCCGACCAGAAGAACGAGAAGATTCTGGCTCGTATTGACTGGAACATTACCGATGCCCATCATTTGTCTGTGCGTTATAATGGCACAAAGGACGTGAGCTACTCTGGCGCTAGTCAGTCAACGGGTGACTATTACTTCAAGCATACGGGTGCTCGTGTAGGACCAAAGTCTATGATTTTTGCCAATAGTATGTACGGCAATGAGAAAGAGGTGAAGTCTATCTCTGCAGAGTTAAACAGCCGTTTCGGTCAGAAGGCCAACAACCAGTTGCTCTATACCTATTCTTATATGAGCGATCCTATGCGTACTTCTGAGTCTTCGCAGTTCCCTTTCATTGACATCATGTATGATTATGATGCTACGTCAAAGACTCCGAGTATGGAGCCTTATATTAGTGCTGGCTATGAGCTGTTCACTTGGAAAAACCACGTAGAGAACAAGGTGCACACCTTGACAGATAACTTCACCCTTTATCTGGGAACCCATAAGTTGACTGCCGGTGTTAGCTTCGAGCATCAGTTCGCTGACAACTCTTATATCCGTGAGGGAACAGGTATGTATCGTTTCCGCAATATGAATGAGTTCCTCGGTGCTGGCGCTCCTGAGTCTGTGGTGTTCACCTACGGCTTCAATGGTAATGATAGTCCTACATCAGCCGTTCGCTTCAATCAGTATGGCTTGTATCTGCAGGACGAGTGGAACGTTGTTCCCAACCTGAAGTTGACCTATGGCGTGCGTTTCGACGACCTTGTGTTCGATGAGCAGGACGTGGAACGCAACACGGCCATCTACGATCTTGACTTCAACGGCTATCATATTGATACAGGCAAGTGGCCTGATAACCACATCCAGGTTTCTCCTCGTGTAGGCTTTACATGGGATGTCTTTGGTGATAAGAGTCTGAAGGTGCGTGGTGGTACCGGTATGTTCACCGGTCGTCTCCCCTTGGTATTCTTTACTAACCAGCCTGGCAATGCCAACATATCCAAGACCACTTATTATGCTGGTTATGATTACAAGAACCAGAAGTGGGTAGACTCCAATGGTCATGATGAGGCTTGGATCCTGAATAAGATGAATGGCCTGGCTGGAAAGTTTATGGGTGTGAACGAACTGACGGAGTACTTTGAGGTGCCCACCACCAACGAGAACCATATTGCTGGTTCAAAGATTTCTGGTGTGTATAGCAACTTCAAGATGCCTCAGGTGTGGAAGTCAAGCATCGCTGTTGATTATCAGTTGCCCGTTTCTTTCCCCCTCAGTGTTACTGGTGAGTTTATCTACACCAAGAACATCAATGCGGTGTTTATGAACAACATCAATATCAAGGATGCTGATATCGACAGTTGGGAGCGTTTCAGTGGCGCAGACAACCGCCTTATCTATCCCACTGGCTACCAGTACTACAGTGGCAAGAATGCTATTATGCTGGATAATACCTCTAAGGGTTATGGCTATACTGCAAACATCACAGTGAATGCTGAGCCAATCCAGAACCTGAACATCATGGCTGCTTATACGCATACAGAGAGTAAGGAGTTGTCAAGTCTTCCTGGTAGTGACCCCGTTTCTGCATGGCAGAATGTTATCTCTGTGGATGGTCCTAACCTCACCTCACCTCTGCGTTCAGCATTTGCAACACCTGATCAGATTACTGCTTCTGTTGGTTACTATCTGCCTGTTAAGGTGAAGGGCTTGACTTGGGGTACTCACATCAATCTGTTCTATAAGGGTTATAACACCGCTTACAACAGCACCACGAAGAGTTACGAGGCTGGTACCACTTACATGTACTCTAATGATATGAATGGCGACGGTCTGGCTTTCGACCTGATGTATATTCCTGCCAATGATAACGAGATTAATATCGGTAAGCTCGACTCAAAGGGTAACTTCATCGAGGACCCAGAGATGCGTGCAGCCTTCTGGGCATTCGTTGACCAGGACGACTACCTCCGTAATCACAAGGGTGAGTATGCAGAGACCTTCAGCGCTCGTGCTCCTTGGCGTCATCGCTTCGATCTGCGCGTAGCAGAGGACTTCTCGTTCCGCGTTGGAAAGACCGTTCAGAAGTTCCAGGCTTCTGTCGATATTCTGAATGTGGGCAACCTGCTGAACTCTCACTGGGGAACCACCGAGAGCAACGATGTCTGCAACAATGGACGTATCCTGAAGTATGAGGGCCGCGATGCCCAGAACAAGCCTGTTTACTCTATGAACAAGGTAAATGGCAAGTATCCCACACAGACCTACGACACCAACATGTTCTACAGCAACTGCTGGAGTCTGCAGATTGGTCTGAAGTACTTCTTCAACTAAAAGGATTTATAACACATCTTTCTGATAATCGCACGGAAGTCCGTTTGGCTTCCGTGCGATTTTTTTATGCTATAATATCCGCTCTGGTGATTCTATGAGCATGAGTCCTTGTCTTTGGAGAATATAATGATTATAATAAGCTGATGGGCTTGTGATACGCAAGTCTATGGCCTTTGAAATGTTTGATGTGATGACATAAAATAAGCAGGCTTCAGATGCGAGTCTGAAGCCTGCTTATATATATTAATAAGGTGTAATCTTAGTTGTACTTCAAGATCTGACCGGGACGCAGAGTAACGGTCTTCTTGATGCCGTTGAGGCTGCATAGAGCAGAAACAGATGTGCGACGCTTGCGGGCGATAGATGAAAGTGTCTCACCCTTCTGTACCTTGTGGAGGTGCACATTGCTGCTGCTGCGACTTGCAGTATTCTTGCTGCTCTTGCCCATGTTGGCCTCGAGGTCGTCACCGCCACGGTAAACGCCACCAGTACCACGCAGACGAGTAGCCAGAGAAGACTCCTGATTGTAGGTAGAGCGACGGAACATCCATTCGTCGGCTATAACGTCCTGGTTCTTGAAGTCGAACATGATAGCGGGGTTCAGCGCAACGCCGCAGAGACGAGTCTCGAAGTGCAGGTGTGAACCATAGCTTTTACCCGTGTTACCACCCAAACCGATAGGTGTGCCTGCACGCACTTCCTGATTCTCTGTCACTAGTTGTTTAGACATGTGGCCATAGATGGTCTCCAAGCCATTGTCGTGGCGAATTACCACGTATTTACCGAAGCCCTTGCGGGCACCCTCGTCCTTCACAATGCGAACTTTGCCGCTGAAGGCAGCACGGATGGTGTCACCGATATAAACTTTAATGTCCAAACCCTTGTGCTGACGACCCCAGCGAGCGCCGAAGTTGGAGGTAACCACACGGCTAGGTGTAGGCATGCAGAAATCGCGCAGATTAATCAGGAACGAATCAGGCAGGGCTGTTGACAGCGCAGTGAATTGATTGTTCCAGTCCGTATAGAGTTGCGTAGCAGACGTCTCGAAGATCTCATTCTCCATCAAACGCTGCAAGGCGATAGAGTCGATGGCTTTCATCTTACGGTCGATAGGTGCCTGATTGGCCAGGAGATCCTGTCCGGCGGCGGGAACGACAGCAAGTGATGCCATTGCCACGAAGGCCATTTTCTTGATTTTCTTAAGCAACATCTTCATGAATCTTTTATTTCGTTTTGTTGTTATTCTGTTTTGGATACTCAGCATTAGTCTGTAACGCGGCGTGCACCAACATAGCGGCGTGCGTAGTTGGGCTCGCTAGACTTACTGATCTTGACACCAGAACTGGTGCTGGCGTGAATGAATGTAAAGACGTTGTCGATGGGGTCGTAGTCAATCACGATACCCACATGTCCTACGCCTCTTCTTGAACCTGGGCTGGTGAAGAACACCAAGTCGCCTGGTTGCAAATCCTCACGCTTAACGGGCGTGTTCTTGGCATATTGTTCACGAGAAGAAGCACCAATGTTCATGTTGCTCTTCTTGTAGACATAGCTTGTGAAACCAGAGCAGTCGAAGGCATTGGGGCCTTTGCTACCATAGCGATAGCGTGCTCCGATGTGCTTGTAGGCCTCCTTCATCAGGTTGTCCACCAGTACATAGTCATAATTGAAAATCTCGCCGTTGTTACTGTAGAGGAAGTCGAAGTTGTCGATTTCCTCGTCCATGCCTACTTCAAAGACCTCTTCCTCTTCGCTAATTTCGCTTGAAACAGTGGATACAGAATCTTTGCTCTGTCCATATACGACAGAGGAAAACATGAATAATAAGGCACATATAATTAATTTCATTCTCTCTCTAATTTACTCGTTTTGGGGTAGGTTCGGTTTTTATGAGTGCAAAGATAACACATAAAAATGAGAAAAAAGGTGTATTGCGTACATATTTAATAAGCCTTAACATCTTTTTTGACTCATGAATACTCTGTTTTTATGCAAAAATAGACCTAAAAAGGACAATTTTTGTTCGGTTAAGAGATGGCCGACCAGTTGATATTCGTCTTGCGGAGTTCGCGCAGACGGTTCCAAAGCAACTGGTATTTGGGCGACTGACACAAGGGGTCGTCGTCAATGATCTTCTGTGCTTCGTCGCGAGCCATCTGAACGATTTGCCCATCACGGGCAATGTCGGCAATTTTCAAATCGAAAGCCATACCACTTTGCTGCGTTCCTTCCAAATCGCCAGGTCCGCGCAGTTTTAAATCGGCCTCAGCGATGCGGAAGCCGTCGTTAGTCTCGCACATGATATCGATGCGTTTGCGGGTGTCCTCGCTGAGTTTGAAGGGCGTGACGAGGATGCAGAACGACTGGTCGGCACCTCGGCCTACGCGTCCTCTGAGCTGATGCAACTGCGAGAGTCCGAAGCGCTGTGCTTCGAGGATGACCATCACAGAGGCGTTGGGCACATTGACACCTACCTCAATGACGGTGGTGGCCACGAGAATCTGTGTCTCGCCGCATACGAACTTCTGCATCTCCTCCTCTTTGTCCTTAGGTTTCATCTTGCCGTGCACCTTACTCAGGCGGAATTCAGGGAAAGCCTGACGTAGCACCTCGAAGCCCTGCTCCAAGTTCTTCAGGTCGATCTTTTCACTCTCCTCGATGAGCGGGAAGACGATATACACCTGTCGCCCCTCATTGATTTGCTGACGGATGCCGTTGTAGAGCGACGTCATGCGGGTGTCGAAGACATGCGAGGTGCGGATGGGTTTGCGACCAGGCGGCAACTCGTCGATGACACTCACGTCGAGATCGCCATAGAGCGTCATGGCCAAAGTGCGCGGGATGGGCGTTGCAGTCATCACCAATACGTGGGGTGGGTTGGTGCTCT
>Ga0265299_10005596_pt1 | contig 11626 bp, 12 predicted proteins | sample AusTroGonzalo_MG_4_FD_193485 | JGI IMG/M metagenome (GOLD analysis project Ga0265299, IMG submission 193485) | Bovine rumen microbial communities from tropical cattle in Woodstock, Queensland, Australia - Gonzalo_02 | ecosystem: Host-associated > Mammals > Digestive system > Stomach > Rumen ...
AGCGATATGGCCGACGGTCATTTCTTTGCCTATATCCTGATAGACGGCGAAAGGGCGGGGCTAATATCCGCCGGAGTATAGGGAACTGACCTGGAGGTCAGCAAGATCTATGTGGATCCGGAATACCGCCACCATCACATCGGCGGCGACGCTCTCGATTATATGCTCGATTACGGCAGGGAGAAAGGGTGCAAGCGTGCTGTGCTGGAAGTGAATCCGAGGAATCAGGCGGCCATATCTTTGTACAAAGGACGCGGATTCAGACCAGTTGGCCTGAACATGCATGACGTCGGTTATACTCAGATTATGGCCGCATTCCTTTGAGGTTTTACCAGAAGAAGCTTTCGTGACAGAGCATTTTCACGTCGACCTCTCCGTCGACGATCGTCACGACAGCGCTGTAGCCGTCCTTTGCGGGGCCGGGGTTTACGAATGTGGTCCCGTTGATGACCTTGCAGCCGATTGCCTCATGGATATGTCCAGACATGGCGATGATGGGGTTGTACTCATCGACTATCCTTCTGATACCAGAGCTTCCCACATGGATCCCACCGGGAATCTCGTCGAGGACACCGTAGGACGGTGCGTGTGTCATGAGGATCATGCCCTCGGATGAGATGGGCTTGAGTGCGTTGTACAGCTCGTCCTCGCTCAGTTCGAAAGGAGTGCCGAAGGGACTGGGATTGCCTCCGCCCATCCCTACGAGTTCCATGCCTTCGATTTCTGTCCTCTTCCCATGCATATCGATAGCGACATCACTGATCTTTTCGGGCATGTCCCTGGGATCGCAGTTGCCGGGGATGACGTACACTTTGGATTTTATGGCGGACAGCAGCGATACCGCATCGCTGCATGTTCCCATGTCGGTGACGTCCCCGAGGTGGATGACGAAGTCCACATTGTACTTCTCGATCTCCTCATTAATCCAATCAATTGCGGACTTGTGCTGGTGCAGGTCCGTGATCAACAGAAACTTCATGCGATGTAATCAGATAGTCCATACTTAACCGTTGAGCATGGACGTCAGTTAGGTTCAGAAGCAGGCTCCTTCCAGACCAACGATGCCACGATTGTAATCAGAAGCGTGACCACTATGAATCCGAGCGAGATGACGATCGGGACCTCCACGACATCCACCAGCAGGAGCTTGGCCGCGATGAATATCAGGATGACTCCGAGACCGTACTTGAGGAATCTCAGAGATCCGAGACCTCCCTTTATCGCGAAGTAGAGCGACCTGAGTCCGAGTATGGCGAAGATGTTGGACGAGTACACTATCAGAAGATGGCTGGAAAGCGCCAGGACTGCCGGGACCGAATCCAGGGCGAATATGATATCCGAGAACTCGATGACCAGCACGCACATCAGCAGAGGCGTCGCCAGGAGTTTGCCGTCCACCCTTGTGAAGAATTTGTCCCCGTCAAGCGTAGGGGATGACCTCATGTGCTTGCTTAGGAACACGGCGATCTTGCTGTGCTCGTCATCCTTCTGTTCCTTAGCGAATAGCGTTTTGACCGCTGCGTATGCGAGCAGTATTCCGAATATGTACATCACGAAGTGGAACTGCATGAGCTGTACACCGATCATCATGAAGATCAGACGGAAGATGACGGCTCCGAAGATACCGTAGAACAGGGCCTTATGCTGATACTCGTCAGGTATGGCGAACATGCTGAAGATTACGATGAAGACGAACAGATTGTCTATGCTCAGCGACTCCTCCATGATATAGCCGGTGATGAACGCCATCCCCATGTCGCTGCCGAACAGGACGAAGATGAATGCGCCGTACCCGAGAGCCGCGCCGACCCATACGGCCGTTTCCAGAAGCGCGCGTTTCACAGGTATGTGCTCGGGCTTGCGGTGGAGGACGAGATCGAGGATGACGAGCGACAGTGCGATGACTGCGAACACTATCCACGCGATCATCTCCTTGTCCATCTGAGCACCTATCAGCCATTCAGGCTTTTGGTACGATAAAGGTGTTCATATTTCAACTGCACGGGCGTATATTACAAGAGATGCCGTAAGCCCTGCTTCTGTCCGTATGGAATCTCGGAAACATAAAGACCGTTCAATATCGCACACAGCGTTCAATTTTGTCTCATATTTTACAACTGCTGTTCGTTCTATGTTGATTTGACCGATATCGGTCAGAACCAAAAACCCACTGTTGGGTAATACCTAATCCTTTCAAATACACAATGCCTTAGGTTAGCTTCGGTCCGGGGCGGCCCGGAGGAAGTGAACGGATGACGACGATGAAGAGGTCCGTGCTGCTGATCGCAGCAATCGTGGCGTTGATCGCATTAGCTATACCTATGACCGGCGCCCAGGCCGTGTCGGGTGAATCGGTGGAGGCGGCCGAGGATACCGGGAGCATATCCTGGATTCTCGTCTGTTCCGCCATGGTATTCATCATGGTGCCTGGTGTCGCGTTCTTCTACGGGGGCATGCTGAGAAAGCAGAGCATGTCCTCCATCATAACACAGACCCTGATAGCGATAGGGGTCATGACGATATCCTGGATAGCAGTAGGTTATTCGCTGGCATTCAGCGGGGACGGTGCGATAATAGGTAACTTCGATCACATTTTCATGGAAGGGGTGAGCGAGAACAGCATCTCCGGGATTTCTGAGATGCAGTTCGCTGTGTTCCAATGCATGTTCGCGATGATAACCGCAGCCATAGTGCTGGGAGCATGCGCCGAACGTATCAGATACACGGCGATGATCTGGTTCCTGGCAATCTGGTCGGTACTGGTGTACGCACCCATGGCCCACTGGGTCTGGGGAGGGGGACTGTTCGACCAGTATCTCACTGTCCTTGATTTCGCGGGAGGTACCGTTGTCCACATATGCGCAGGAATAACCGGAATCGCACTGGTACTGTTCGCCGGACGCAGAAGCGAGAGGGTCCGCAACTCGAGAGCCCACAACATCCCTCTTTCATTCCTCGGATGCGTCCTGCTCTGGTTCGGATGGATCGGATTCAACGGTGGATCGGGTCTCGCAGCCGACGGCGTAGCAGTACGTGCAATCCTCCTGACGATGCTGGCAGCGGCATGCGGAATGATGGCCTGGATGGCGGTGCAGTACATGGTCGTGGGGCGTGTCGGTGTCTTGGGAATGATCGCAGGTTCCATCGCAGGTCTCGTCGGAATAACTCCCGGAGCGGCCTATGTCGGAGTCTGGGAGACGATGATCATAGGAGCGGTTGCAGGAGTGCTGTGCTTCTTCGCGGTGAGATTCTTCAGGGGCAAGACCAGGATTGACGATGCTCTTGATGTCTTCGCCGTCCACGGAGTCGGAGGTATATGGGGTGCCATAGCCACCGGGCTGTTCGCGGTTGGCGAGTATACAGGTGGTATCGAGGGACTGATCTACGGTTCCGTCGACCTGTTCGTAGGACAGATAGTGGCGATCCTCGGAACGTTAGCATTCTGCTTCACCGTATCGTACTGCATCATCTGGTGCCTGTCGAAGGTCATGAGAGTGCGTGTGACCGAGGAAGAGGAGATGGTCGGTCAGGACCTGATCGAGCATGGAGAGAACGCATACATGTGAGGTGATGAGATGAAGCTGATAACGGCAGTTGTACGTCCTGAGATGTGTCAGGCAGTGAAGGATAACCTGAGAGAGGCAGGGATCAACGGGATGACGATCACCCATGTGTACGGAAGAGGCAGCCAGGCAGGTCTGAGGTTCACCACCAGAGCGGGCGAGATCATCATCGACGAGCTGGAGAAGACCAAGGTTGAGATCGTCCTCGAAGATGACAAGGTGGACATGGCGATAGACATAATCATCAAGTCGGCCCAGACCGGTAAGCCTGGGGACGGTCGTATCATCGTCACACCGGTGGAGAGGTTCATCAGGATAAGACCGGAACCGGTTCCTGAACCCGTTACCGAAAAGTCAGAACAATGAAAACACAGCGGGCTTTCGCCCGCTTAAACCGTTTACGTATGGTGTATCATCATTTTCTCTTCATCATGAAGACGGCTATTCCGAAGAACACCGCTGTTACTGCAATCACATAGATGATTGAGATCTCAGGCGTGAACTGGAATCCTCCGATGCTGAGGTCGAATCCCATCTCCTGCCTGAACTCCGATGTGTCGTATGGTCCGAACACATCCTTCAGCGATCCGGAGCACAGATAGTTACGGAACAGCGCAGCCATCTGCGTGGCAGGCATCAGAGTACCGATCACCTGTATGGCCGCAGGGAGGTTGCCCAGAGGCATGTAGATTCCGGTGAGGAATCCGATCAGTGTGCTCAGTACCGAGAAGAATCCGGAGAATGCTCCCTGACTCTTCAGGAACGATACCAGACCGAATACGATGATGGATCCGGACAGCGTGGACGGGATGACGAGCACGACGCACATGATTATGGACGATGTCTCGAGTATGCATCCGGTGGCGAACAGGAACACCAATGCTATGACCAAAGTGATGGCGCTCATTATCAGTCCGACGAAGGTTGTGCTGAGGATGTAGCTGGTGGTGATCTGCCATGATTTCATCGGGGTGATGTTGAAGTCCAGGTTCTTTCCGGATACCTTATCCTCGACCATGCACTGCAGCGATCCTGCCGATGATGTGACGGATACGATGGCAAGGATTCCCGCCAGGACCCAAGAGTCGATGAGGTTCGATACCTGGTCTTCGGATGCGAATTCTAGTCCGCCGTTCAGCACGCTGTCTATGAGCAGGTTCCTGAGGAACAGCAGGTAGAGCAGGAGCACGATGAGGACAGCCATCAGCGAGAAGAACACCGATGCCCTGTCCCTGAAGTAGCACAACGCATTCCTCTTGGCCAGTGCTGTGATGCCGCTCATTCCTCGATCCCTCCTGTGATGTTTATGAACGCATCGTCGAGGGTACCTGTGCGGACCTCGAACGATTCTATCTGATCCTCGAAGCGGTTGACTATCGGAATCGCCTTCTTGGTATCGTCAATCGGGATCCTCAGAACGTCCGAGCGCACGGTGTATTGCAGACCTTCCTTATCCAATTCCGACATCAGGAATTCGGTATCCTTAGGCAGTATCTCGATGTAGTCCGAGCTGTATTTCTCCTTCAGTACCGACGGGGTGCCATGCGCCACGATCTCCCCTTTGCTGATGATGACGATGTCGTCCGCATCCGCTGCCTCCTCCATGTAATGGGTGGTGAGGAAGACGGTCATCCCGCCCTTCTTCAGATCGTATATGTTGTTCCAAATGAGCTTCCTTGTCTGCGGATCCAGGCCTGCCGTGGGTTCGTCGAGGAGCAGGATCTTGGGATCGTGGATGATTGCCCTTGCGATCTCCGCCCTTCTCTTCTGTCCGCCGGACAGTTTCGAGTACTGACGGTCGGCGAACTCCTGCGAGCCCGATTTCTCCAATGCGACCTCTACTCTGCGGGCCAGCTCCTCCTTGTCGAATCCGTAGAGCGATCCGCGCACCTCCAGGTTCTCGCGGACCGTGAGTTTGTTGTCCAGCTTGTTGTCCTGGAAGACCATGCCTATCTCGGCCCTGGCATCCTCCGGGTCCTTACCGAATATCGTGATGGTTCCCGAGTTCTTCGGCAGCAGCGAGCAGAGCATGGATATGGTAGTTGATTTGCCGGCTCCGTTGGGTCCGAGGAACGCGAAGAATGAACCCTCCTCCACTTCGAAGGAGATCCCTTTGACTGCGGGGAAGTCCCCGTAAGACTTGCACAATGTATCTACACAGATTGCCTTGTCCATCTTCAGCCTCCTTTTTCTACTTTGAATTGCTTTATCATCTGTAATGAAACAGTTGTATTAAAACAGTTGTTTTATAACGTATGATTTAGATAGGTGTATCATGCCTCCGAAGGCCAAGTTCACAAAGGAAGAGATCGTCGATGCTGCGTTCGCCCTCGTCAGAGAGGAGGGTATGGAAGCCCTGACCGCCAGAGAGCTGGGTAACAGACTGGGCAGCTCAGCCAGACCCATCTTCACGGTATTCACCAACATGGATGAGCTCAAGGACGAGGTAATCAAGAAGGCGATCGAGCTGGATTCCCAATATACGGCGAGGGGTCTTCAGGAGGAGATCCCGTTCAAAGGCGTCGGAAAGGCGTATATCATGTTCGCACAGGAGGAGCCGCAGCTGTTCCGTCTTCTCTTCATGAGCAAGCCGAAGGAATCCCTCACGGTCCCGTCCATGGTGGAATCGTTCAACGAAGTGTGCAACATCTCCGACGCCATCGAAGGCCCGTACGGCATGGACAAGGATGATGCCGCAAGGCTGTTCCAGCATATGTGGATATACACACATGGTATAGCAACAATGTGCGTCAACGGATTATGCACATATACTCCCGAGGAGATATCCGATAGGCTTACTGAGGTCTTCGCAGCGCTACTGGCGCAGATGAAGGCCAAGAAGCGATCGGAGCTGAAATGTGGATCGAGGAGCACCTACGGCCTTTAATCGTCATATCATTGATCGCAGCGGCATTGCTTTTCTCAGCTGTTGTTCTGACCGATGATGCATCGGCCTCGTCGCAGGACCGCTCCGGGATGAAGGTCAGCATAATAGGCGACAGCCTTTCCGATGACAAGGCCTACGAGGAGGTATTCCCCGATTCAGGAATGACTGTTGATGATTTCTGGTGGGCGAAGCTCATCAAGGATTGGGGCGCCGAGAAGCTGGTGAATCATGCGGTGTCCGGAACATGCTGCGGATACGACATCAGGTACGGAAAGCCCAGGGCCAACGTGGAGATAACCCATACCCTGCATGAAGGCGATTCCATGCCTGACATAGTGCTGATCCTCATCGGTACAAATGATTATCTGAACATCAGGAATTTCGAGATGGGTAACGCTTCCAAGGGAGATATCGAAGGATACCTGGAGGCTGATAAGAATCCCGACGGAACATGGAGGGATTCATATGACAATCTCATGCAGGCGTACACGCTGATGCTGAAGAGGATCATCGATTATTATGGAAACGACCGCCCTCTGGAGATCATCTGTCTCCTTCCTTTCGCGGAGCCCAGCCAGATGTACTCGGAGCATCTCGGGGGCATCTACTGGAGGGATACCCTCAACGCCCAGCTCAGCGGAATATGCGATTACTTCAACGACGAGTACAAAGGAGGCAGCGATGTAAAGTGCATAGACCTCTCCAAATGCGGCATGCCCGCAAGGTATTCCAGGGAGGCCGCCAGCTACTATGTGGATGCCGGCGGCAGGTATGAGAAGTTCTCCCCGTCACTGCATCCGAATGCAGCAGGCATGCAGCTGATGTTCGATTACATCAAGACCAAGCTGGACGGTACCGAGAAGAAGGTGAAGACCGTCCCGATACCCGAAGGTAGCGGATACCTCTACGGGTTGATAGCCGATGATTCCGATCCCCTAGGATTGCGTGTGGTCGAGTCGCATATCGAGAACGGTACCGCCACTCCGCTGTCCTCTGCGGGACCGGTACCAGCGGACGGGCCTGATGCGAGCATAACCTCCACAGGCAATCCGGATTACGATGTGAACAGCTTCTGGGATTTCGATCCGGCCACAGGTCTCGGGCCGTTCAATTCATTCTACGCCGCGATCAATCTCGAAGATGGGAGCAACGTTGATGACAGGCTGGAGAAGAGGCTCAGTTCGAAGGCGGGTACCGTAGCATATGTCCTGAACCCGTACGATCTGAAAGAGACCGTCGCCGGCACGAATTTTACTCCAAATCTGTACAATGTCATGCTGGTGATCCCGGCGGTGTACTGGAAGGAGGTCGACGGAACTCTGTATATGTCTGATTCGCCGGAATACTCATGCGGCGACATATCGGTATCAGGTATGAAGGCATACGCCCATACGCTGAAGGATTCCGCAGGAAAGGAATCGGTTCATCCCTACATAGCGCTGGGGGTGTACGAATCCTCGGTCCTGGGTTCGGGCGCGGATGCCGTATTGGTATCGCAGAGCGGCAAGGTGCCCGAGGTGTCATGCAGCCTCAGCACATTTTCGGAGCAGGCAGGGAACAACAGATCCTACGGACAGGGCGCATACCAGATCTGGAACCTCTATCAATGGACGCTTTACAAGATGATGTCCTATTCGGTCATGGGCTTGATGAATTCCTCACAGATGGTAGGGCTCGGATTCAATGACGACCAGTTTGAGATCCCGGCCCAGCTCGAGGCCGGCACGACCGATTCCGCATCGCCGTATTTCGGAACCCTCAGGAACCCTCCGAACTCCATAGCGATCAGGACCACGGGTACCAAGCTGTTCCTGGAGAACACCTGGGGTAACGTCGGCGACATGATCGGCGACGCATATGTCAAAGGGACGAAGCTCTACGCAGGGAACACGCTCGGCGGAGGGGCCATCGGATCGCAGGATCTCGTATCAGAGGTCACCGGTATAACCGGGAAAGGATGGATAGATTCCACACTGTCTTCGGGAGGTGTTTGGGATCTCCCAGTATCGGACACGGATGACAACAGCACCGATCTGAGATGTCATGGCGACAGCGTAGTATGGAGCGACGGAGTGCCTGTTGCAGGAGGATGCTACGATGCGGCACACGCGAAGAACGGCGCAGCATCACTGGCATTCGTGGATCCGAATACCGGATCTGACAAAGTAGGGGCACGTCTGGCATATATTATGGACGATCTTCTGGCCGAGGATGGGAATGATCTGCCTGTATGGACCATAGTGACCGTCATCCTTACGGTCCTTGTAGTGGTACTGACAGTCAATTATCTCAGAAAGCGCTGAACAAACGTCGAAGTGGTTTTGAGTAACACGAATCAGCAAGACGTGTTATTCAAGTTGAAAATCCGTTCACTCCTCAATTCTGATGTCGATCTCGGAGTCTATGTTGTTTACGACGGCCCTTATCCCCTTCTTGGCATTGAACTTCCTGGTGTAGCCTTCGGACGCTGCGAGGATGATCTCCCCGTTCGCAGCTACGAGCCTGAATCTGAACAGATCGGCCTTGTCCTTGAAGATCTCCCACTTGGGGCATTTCTTCTCCTCGAAGTTCCTGCGGGTCTGATCTTCCAGATCCGCGTTCCTGTTGGTCCTTATAGACTCGATCCCTACCTTGGCGTTCTCAACGGACTTGTATGTCTGAGAGACTCCGACAACCTCGTGGTTGTTGGCTACCACCGTGAAATAATATCCGTCGTTCGATGTATCCCTGATGATGATTTTACCCATGGGGTTAAGATATAGTAAAGGATGTTTAACTATTAGTCTTAGTTATTACATTTGGAAATCAATAAACGAGATCGTTTCTAAGGGAAAAGATAGATTTTGAATAGTGGCATGGTTAAAGTATAACCTTCTTATATCACGACACATGGACCTGTCCAAATACGCGGCGCCGCTTCTGCTCTTTGGCATGTTCCTCACATGCTTCATAGCGTTCTGCACGCGTCCCATGGCGGATGCCGGCATGTCGTTCATGGACATCATGTTCGTCAGGCTCTCCATAGCATCCGCAGGACTGCTCCTGATCGTCCTGGTGGCCCATCATTCTCTGAAACCGCTGAAGCCCAACCGCAAGGACATAGTGATGCTCGTCTTCTTCGGTATCTTCAAGTTCTTGTCGGACTACACATACATCGCCTCTCTGGATTCCATCAACATATCCTTGGCCACCCTGCTTCAGAACACGGCCCCCTATTTCGTCATGGTACTGTGCTTCTTCCTATTCAAGGATAAGGTCTCAAGGAAGATCCTTCTGATAGCGATGCTGGGGACCTTCGGTTGCGTGCTGATGGCCGGTGCGGCGCTGTTCAAAGGGGACATGGAACCTCTGGGTGTAGTATACGCCGTGGCATCCGCTTTCTGCATGTCCCTCTATTACATCGGTAACAGGATGGGTAAGGAGAGGGGATATTCTCCTGCCGTGTTCACATTCTATCTGATGTTCGTCTCTACTCTGATCACAGTGCCGTTCATCGACATAGGTACCATGGCCAACGCGTTCTCCGATATCTCCATAGCCTTAAGGGCCGTGGTCCTCGGTGTCGTCACTACGCTCATCCCGTACTACATCGTGGCGTGGAGCATGAAATATCTCAATCCTATGTTAGCTGCGGTCATCTGCGTATCGGAGGTTTTCTTCGCCGCTATGATGGGTGCGCTCTACTTCCATGAGTCCATGGATATCCAGGACTATATCGGAATCATCATGCTGGCATCTTCTATCGTTCTGATCAGTAGGCAGACGGCCATAGAGAGCAGGGAGAAGGCAGAATCAGCGGATCCTTGAAAGGTGTCCGAAATCCATAGGGCCCCCCATCCGATGATTGTTGAGAAGACAGTGGCGTGGAGGACGTGATTTGAACACGCGAGCGCATAGCGCACTAGCTTAGCAGGCTGGCGCCTTACCGGGCTGGGCCACCTCCACTTGCATTCCCTTGAATGATATAATCATAATAAAGGTTTGGATGTCAGATTGCAGCCTTTTCGAGCACTTTCTGCTTTATCTGACTGACCGTCTCCGAAGCCTTCTTGGAGAATACATCGCAGCCTGCCTCATTGGCGATGATCTCGTTGACGGGAGCGCCTCCGGCGTTGAACACGATCCTGTCCCTGATCCCGGCCTCCCTGAGCTTCCTGGACAGGGCATAGATCTCCAGACAGGAGTAGTTAGTGACGACCGATATGCAAACAGCAGTTACTTCCGGGCCTCTGCTGACCTCGACCACCTTTTCCAAAGAGTCGTTCTTATCGAACAGCTTTATCCTGAATCCTTCGGATTCAAGGAGTATTGCAATGAGGTCCCTGCCTTCGGCATGGCGGTCGCGCGAGACGACCACCGCAGTCCCAAGCCTGTCATCCGCCGGGAATCCTCCAAACTCTTCTTTCAGAGAGATCATGGACTGCATGAAGTGCAGCAGGGGCATACGGTAGCTTTCGAAAGCGCTCACCAATTCCGAGATCCTGCTGCGCAGTTCTGCCGAGCCCTCATCATCAGCGTTCATCGCAGGATCGGAGGGTATCGTTCAAGAAAAAGATTGCCGGGGATTTTAGCTGCAGAGCAGTCCTCACAATACGTTCTCCTTATAGGAATAATAAGTATAGTATGAATATTGTAAAGAACGGGTCCTAAATGTTCATTTCAAGGCGTTATTCTGCAGTATTCCGAACCGAAAAATCCGGGTCGGTTAAAATTAAATAATAGATTAAGGTACAGGGGGTTACGCAATGAAGCGGAGCACCTCTGAAACGGTGTGTCTGGATGAGTTGCGATGATACTCGATCCCGGCGATCGAGGGGGAAGAAGTCCAGTCGGAATTCTTATATACTCCCTCAGATTACACGGGGTTGCGCGATGCGACGTGAGGTCGACTCCCAGAGTCGTCAGCACGGTCAATTCACGATCCATGTATTTGGCTCTGGAAGCCTATCTGATAGGCTTATATACTTGGGCAATATACAGGGGAATGCGCGGTTCGAAAAGACCGCAATCATGGAGAATCATGATCTCCGACGGGGAACACCATCCTGTCGTGCTCTCATGAATTCTGACGTTCGATGCTACGAATGTTCCGTTAGACGGGATATTCGAACAAGAGTGTGCCGTTCAACGGGACAGCGGTGAAACATGGTAAACTGCCAGTTTCAATTTCATCCAT
>Ga0265299_10005597_pt1 | contig 11626 bp, 7 predicted proteins | sample AusTroGonzalo_MG_4_FD_193485 | JGI IMG/M metagenome (GOLD analysis project Ga0265299, IMG submission 193485) | Bovine rumen microbial communities from tropical cattle in Woodstock, Queensland, Australia - Gonzalo_02 | ecosystem: Host-associated > Mammals > Digestive system > Stomach > Rumen ...
CGCCGCCCAGGGGACTTCCGCTCTTACTGCCACGCGCCGGCGAGACTGTGGCCGCCGGAGCCGTCCACAGACTCGCTCGACCTCACGCACAACAGGCCCGCCCGCGGCGCCCGTCTGTTCCAGACCGGCGCCTTGCCAGCGCACAGATGCCCGGACAAGCCGGGCATGACGAGGGAAGCGGTCACGGTAGGCAGCCGCCAAACCCTCCACTCCAGTCCCTGGCGGTCCTTCCGTTCCAGGTTTAGCGTCTGTCAACCGTGCGGGTTTAATCCCTCCCAGCCTCCCAAGGGAGGTGCAATAACGCCCGGGCTGCGTTGGTGCTTCGAATCACCGTCGGTGCTAGGATCCGCATCATAACATAACGCAACATTGTATAACTCCTCGCGGGAAGGGAGGTGCTTCGCCTTAACGGCATCAAGTCGCTGACCGTTGAGGCCCGTTCCAACGTACTGCAGGCTGCGGGTTATACAACGCGACGTTATGTTAGGGACAGTCGTTAATTGTTGAAAACTATATAACAACTTGATTGCTAATATGTTAGAAATTTTGTATCTTTGATACGAGGAATAAAAATTCCTCCGAACACCGTAGGAAAGTGAAATTCGGAGGAATCGAACTAAAAGTTTGTATGGCGAAGATACGAAATTTTGCTGAGATTACACCGAATCTGCCGTTCACGGAGTACAATTTTTATGAAGAGTACCGTGACGCATTTGAAAAGACTGATTTGGGAAGGATGAAGCGAATCCTCCCGCTGCACGAGATGGCAAAGAGCCTTGGACTGGTAAGCGAGAGCCTGCGTCCCAAACGCGGACGCCGTTCCTACTTCACCCCGGAAGGGAAAGTGGCGCTGATGTTCTTGAAGATGAAGACACAGATGAGCTTCCCGAAGTTGATGGAGGCGTTGAATGGCAACATCTTCTACCAGATGTTCTGCGACATCGTGATAGACCCTGCCCACCCTCTGGCGAACTATAAATTGTTGGACGACATTGCCCTGGAGCTTGCAGGGAAGCTGAAGATCCAGGAATTGCAGAACGTGCTGGCCGAGATGTGGAAGCCCTACATGAAGGACCTGGACACGATGTACACGGATGCGACGTGCTACGAGAGCGAGATGCGTTATCCGACAGACCAGAAACTGCTCTGGGAGTGCATAGAGAAGGGATATGCGCTGATGTGTGAGGCGAGTCGCAAGTTGGAGGTCCATCGCCCCCGGACAAAGTTCCTTGATGTCGAGAAGGCGAACTTGACGTACCGCAAACAGCGGAAGCACACGAAGAGCCAGACCCGAAAGATAACCCGCCGCTTGCTGGAACTGTTGGGCAAGATACTGAAAGAGCTGCGGAAGATGGAACGCGAGCACACTGAGGCGAGTCTCATCTCGGAAAGAGAGAACCAGACGATAGCGGTCATCACGACAGTGTACCGCCAGCAGCACAACCACTTCCGGAGCGGCGATGCCCGCGAGAGCATCCCGAACCGGATCGTGAGCGTGAACAAGCCTTATGTGAGACCGATCGTGCGAGGCAAGGAAGCAAAGAATGTTGAGTTCGGAGCCAAGTGCAACAACATCCTGGTGGATGGGATCTCGTTCATTGAGAAACTGTCGTTCAACGCCTTCAATGAAGGGACGAGACTCCCGCACTGTATCAAGATGCACAAGCGGCTGTTCGGAGTGGACGTAAAGAAGATAGGCGGCGACACCAGCTATGCAGGCAACACAAACCGCGAGTTGTGCACATCGAATGGTATCCATACTTCGTTCGTCCAGAAAGGCAAGCGGGCCAAGGAGAAGCGGGAGAAGGACTTTGTGCGGGAGGATCTCGCAAGAGTGAGAGCTACGACAATGGAAGGATCCTTCGGGACTCAGAAGGAGCATTACTCGATGCGGCGGATCAAGGCGAGGATGAAGATGACGGAAATCCTGTACATCTTCTTCGGGATCCATACGGCGAATGCCGTTGAGCTGTCGGGACGAATCGCAGTACTACAACCGGCCACCGGTTAAGTCTGGACTGAAAATATGCACATAAATGGGGCCTCCGACAGGAACGCCCCTGAGACATAACCCCGAAAACACGCGTAATCCGGGCGATGAAGCCCGGACCAAGCGGCAAAATGATATAAAACGACGAGTTGGACGCGTGAGCAAATAGGGATGACTCTCGAACAACTCAAATTGAAAACATTAAACGACAATCCCTAACTAAAGTTTTACCTCCTTCATCGCATGGTGACGGAGGTTTTTCTTTTCCAGGAAATTGTAGAGCTCGTAGCCGGGAGCGACATTGTACTTTTTGGAAATGAGGCTCAAGCGGTCGTCAGTGCCGTCGTGCTGGAAAAGGACGTCAAAGAAGAGGCGGGCCTTGCCTTTGTGGTGCTTGAGTTCCTTGAGCAGGGCGCTGCGAAGTTCCGGTGTGGCTGCTTCCAGCGGAATCTCGACGTGCAGTTCCTTGAAGAACTCGTCCCTGGTGTTGGAGAGCAGCATCATGTTCAGGATGCGGAGCTCATAACTGTCTTCGGAAGACGTGTCGTCGTTCTTGCGGAAGCGCGGCTTGGTGGTGCATTTGATCAGCAAGGCCGTGTGAACCTGCATGTATTGCATGAATTTCTCGTAGTCTTTGCTGAACAGCGAGAAGGTATGGCTGCCGGTAAAGTCTTCCAGGGTAAAGCGGCACCAGGGCTTGTTGCCGCTCTTGGTATAGCGCACGTCACAGTCCGAGATCAGGCCTGCCACATAATATTCTTTGTTCTGCACGGATTTGTCGGTCTGCAGCGTACGGTCGATCTCGTCAAGATGGGCGATGTCGATTGTGGCGAACTGGTCGATCTCGAACTGGAAGCGGTCGAGCGGATGGGCCGAGAGGTACATGCCGACGCATTCCTTCTCTTTCCTGAGCAGCTCCATCTCGTTGGCTTCCACTTTGGGCGGAATGGCGGGACGCACCGGCTTCATTTCCGCCATGTCGCCGAACAGGCTCATGCCCGCCGACATCGTATCATTCTGGAACTTGGAGGCGTAACGCAGCAGGGCATCCAGGTAGTTTTCGTCTTTTCCCGTCTCAAAGAAATACTGTGAGCGGGTCATCTCGCCGAAGCCGTCAAAGGCGCCAGCATAGACCAGGCACTCGATGACCTTCCGGTTGATGACGCCCAGCGGCATGCGTTCCACGAAATCGAAGATGCTGGCGAAAGGTCCGCCTTTCTCCCGTTCGGCGATCACGGCATTGATGACGTTGGCTCCTACGCCTTTGATGCCGCCCATGCCGAAACGGATGTTGCCCTTTTTGTTGACCGTGAACTCGGTGGCACTCTCGTTGATATCGGGGCCCAGGACCTGGATCTGCCAGCGGCGGCAGTCGTCCATGATCTTGGTGATCTCCTCCATGTCGTTGAGGTTGCAGCTCATGTTGGCAGCGAAGAACTCGGCAGGGTAATGGGCTTTCAGCCAGGCCGTCTGGTAGCTGACCCAGGCGTAGCAGGTTGCATGCGACTTGTTGAACGCATATTCTGCAAAAGCCCGCCAGTCCTGCCAGATCTTGTTGAGCAGCGCATTCTCATGTCCACGGGCTCGGCCGCCCTCCATGAACTTGAAATACAGCTCCTCCATGTCCTTGATCTTCTTCTTGCCCATGGCCTTGCGGAGCTTGTCGGCCTGGCCCTTGGTAAAACCGGCCAACTTCTGCGACAGCAGCATGACCTGCTCTTGATAGACCGTGATGCCATAGGTGTCCTTCAGGTACTCCTCCATCTCCGGCGTATCGTAGGTGATGGGCTTGACACCTTGTTTGCGGTCTACGAAGTCGGGGATATAATCCATCGGGCCCGGCCGGTAGAGCGCGTTCATTGCGATCAGGTCTTCAAAACGCTCGGGCTGCAGCTTTTGCAGCCACTCCTTCATGCCGGGCGACTCGAACTGGAAGATCGAAGTGGTGTCGCCACGACCGTAAAGTTCATAGGTTGCCTTGTCGTCGATGGGGATGGCCTCAATGTCGACGTCCAGGCCATGACCTTCCTTGATCAGGTCGAGCGTCTTGTGGATGATCGACAGGGTGTTGAGGCCCAGGAAGTCCATCTTCAGCAGGCCGCATTCCTCGATATAGTGGCCGTCGTACTGGGAAGTCCAGACGTCCAGGCCCGTGTCCTTGTCTTTCGACAGGCAGATAGGAATGTAGTCGCTCAGGTTGCCCGGGCCGATGATGGTAGCGCAGGCATGCATGCCTACCTGTCGGATGCTGCCTTCCAGCTGTTCGGCGTATTCCAGGACTTCCTTGTTGAGCGCATTGTCTTCTTTTTCCAGTTCTTCCTTGAATTCGGGCACCAGGCGGAAGCAGTTTTCCAGCGTAATCTTGACGCTTTTTTCTTCCCACTCACCCTTGTCATTCTTCTTGCGCTCGAACAGGCGGGCAGGTACCATCTTCGAGAGGCGGTTGCTTTCGTCGATGGTCACGTGGCTGATGCGCGCCACGTCCTTGATGGCGCCCTTGGCCAGCATGGTGCCGAAGGTGATGACGCGCGAGACATGATCGGCGCCATAGGTCTCTTCGACATAACGGTGCGCTGCTTCGAGATTTTCGAAGTCCACGTCGATATCAGGCATTGAGATGCGCTCCGGATTGAGGAAGCGCTCGAACAGGAGCTGGTACTTGATCGGGTCGAGATTGGTGATCCACAGGCAGTATGCCACGACACTGCCAGCGGCGGAACCGCGGCCAGGACCCACGAGCCAGCCTTCCTTGCGCATGGCCCGGATGTAATCCTGCACGATCAGGAAATAGTCAGGAAAGCCCATCGAGGCAATGGTCTTCAACTCAAAGTCGATGCGTTCTTCCTGCTCGGGAGTGAGCGTCTCGCCGTAACGGATCTGTGCTCCCTGATAGGTGAGATGGCACAGATAGGCCACGGACTTGCAGAAATCGTCGCCCCGGTAGTTGCCTTTCGGATCGTTCTTGCCGGCTTCGATATAGGGCTTGTACAGGTCCAGATATTTGTCGATGTCGCGCAGGAAATCCTCGTCGATCTTGAATTTGGGCAGGATGTAATCGTGGTCGATCTTGTAGAGTTCCACCTTGTCGGCGATCTCCAATGTTCGGGCGAGGACTTCAGGATGGTCGGGGAACAGCGCGGCCATCTCCTCTTCGCTCTTGAGAAATTCCTGCTGGGTATAGCGGAGGCGTTTGGGGTCGTCGATATCGGAGTTGGTGGTCAGGCAGATAAGGCGGTCGTGCGCCGGTCCGTCTTCCTTGCGGATGAAGTGTACGTCGTTGGTCGCCACCACTTTCACGCCCAGCTCTTCGGCCAGCGAGAAAAGGACGGGATTTACTTCCATCTGTGCCCGGTACACGTCGTCGTCGACGCCCGGCACTTCCGTCTTGTGCTTCATCACCTCCAGATAGTAGTCGTCGCCGAACACCCGCTGGTGCCAGCGGATGGCTTCGCGGGCGGCATCGATATCCCCGTCCATGATATCACGGGGAATCTCGCCGGCCAGGCAGGCGGAGCAGCAGATCAGATTCTCGTGGTACTGCTCGATCACTTCGTGCGACACGCGCGGGGCATAATAGAACCCGTGGATGTGGCCTTCGGTACAGATCTTCATCAGGTTCTTGTAGCCTTCGTAGTTCTTGGCCAGGAGCGTGAGGTGATAGTAGCGGCGGTGGTCGTTGTCCTTGAGATGATGGTCATAATGCCGCGTCACATACACTTCGCAGCCGATGATCGGCTTGACGATGGGCTGCTTGTTCTCGTCGAGATTGCTCTTGTCGTAGGCGAACTTGAAGAACTCCTTCACGCCATACATGTTGCCGTGGTCGGTAATGGCCAGGGCCGGCATGTTCAGCTCGCGGGCGCGGGCGAACAGTTTCTCAATATCGGAAAAACCGTCGAGAATCGAGTATTGCGTGTGGACGTGAAGGTGTACGAAAGACATGGATCAGGCAGGGGTTGAAAAACAAAGCAAGATACCAAAATTTACCCGAAGACACAAAAAAACCTCCGTCGAAACGGAGGTTTTTGACGAGAATCCCGCGCCATCAGGCGCTAGCGGAGGCCGTTGCGAAAGCCTGTGCAATAGCAGGCCGTAGCGGCGGGGTTCGGGGCAGAGCCCCGTAAACACTTACATCATTCCGCCCATCCCGGGGTTCATCGGGGGCATGGCGGGGGTTTCTTCCTTGATGTCAGCGAGGGCGCATTCGGTGGTCAGGAACATGCCGGCAACAGATGCAGCATTCTGGAGCGCGACGCGGACCACCTTGGTCGGGTCGATGACACCGGTCGAGAACAGATTCTCGAAGGTATCGGTACGGGCGTTGTAACCGAAGTCGTTCTTGCCTTCTTTCACCTTCTGGACGATCACGCTGCCTTCCTTGCCGGCGTTGGCGGCAATGGTGCGGATCGGCTCCTCGATGGCGCGGGCCACGATGCGGATACCGGTAAGTTCGTCTTCGTTCTCACCTTTGACCTTCTCCAGGACTTTTTCGGCGCGCACGAGGGCGACACCGCCACCCGGGATGATACCTTCTTCGACAGCGGCACGGGTTGCATTCAATGCATCCTCGACGCGGTCTTTCTTCTCCTTCATCTCGACTTCCGAAGCGGCGCCCACATAGAGGACGGCCACGCCACCGGCGAGCTTACCCAGGCGTTCCTGGAGTTTCTCGCGATCGTAGTCGCTCGTGGTGGTCGCAATCTGCTTGCGGATCTGGTTGGCACGGTCGGCGATGGCATCCTTGTCACCGGCACCGTTGACGATGGTGGTGTTCTCCTTGTCAATGACCACCTTCTCGGCACGGCCCAGCATGTCGGGCGTGCAGTTCTCGAGGGTGAAGCCACGCTCTTCGCTCACCACGACGGCACCCGTCAGGGTAGCGATGTCCTGCAGCATCTCCTTGCGGCGGTCACCGAAACCAGGAGCCTTGACAGCAGCCACCTTCAGCGTGCCACGCAGCTTGTTGACCACGAGGGTGGTAAGGGCTTCGCCATCGACATCCTCAGCGATGATCAGCAGCGAACGGCCTTCGCGGGCGATGGGCTCTAGGATCGGCATGAGGTCTTTCATCGTGGAGATCTTCTTGTCGGTGACCAGGATCTGCGGCTGGTCGAGCACGGCCTCCATCTTGTCGGGGTTGGTCATGAAGTAGGCGGAGATGTAACCGCGGTCGAACTGCATGCCTTCCACGACTTTCACTTCGGTCTCCGTGCCTTTGGCCTCTTCGACGGTGATGACGCCGTCTTTCTTGACCTTGGCCATGGCGTCGGCGATCAGCTTGCCGATGGTGTTGTCGTTGTTGGCGGAGATGGTACCGACCTGCTCGATCTTCGAGTAGTCGTCACCAACGGCCTTGCTCTGCTTCTTGAGGTCTTCGACGACAGCGGCGACAGCCTTGTCGATGCCGCGCTTGAGGTCCATCGGGTTGGCGCCGGCGGCCACGTTCTTCAGACCCACATTGATGATGCTCTGGGCGAGGACGGTCGCGGTGGTCGTACCGTCACCGGCCTGATCGTTGGTCTTGGAAGCGACTTCCTTGACCATCTGGGCACCCATGTTCTGGAAGCGGTCTTCGAGTTCGATCTCCTTGGCTACCGTGACACCGTCCTTGGTCACCTGCGGAGCACCGAATTTCTTGTCGATGACGACGTTGCGGCCTTTCGGACCCAGCGTCACCTTCACAGCGTCAGCCAATGCGTCAGCACCCTCCTTCATGAGGTTGCGGGCGTCGATATTGAATTTGATTTCTTTTGCCATAGTTGTTTCCTCCTTTATTTAAGCACTGCGACCACGTCACTTTGACGCATGATCAGATAATCCTTTCCATCCACGGTGATTTCCGTACCAGCATATTTGCCATAGAGCACGGTGTCGCCGACTTTGAGTTCCATCGGTTCGTCTTTCTTGCCGTTTCCGACAGCGACAACTTTGCCCTGCTGCGGTTTTTCTTTCGCGGAATCAGGAATAAACAGTCCGCTTGCGGTCTTGGTCTCGGCTTCCTTGGCCTCGATCAGGACTCTGTCTGCTAAAGGTTTAATGGTCATGATGATTATATTTTTAACGTTTATTGTTTAATTTTGCACTGCTGGACTAGGCAAATTGAGTGCCAACAGCCTTTTTATGACAAAATGTCATCTGTTTCTCCTGTGTGCCGCCCTCGTGCTGCTCGGCGGCTGCAAGCATGCCAGCCAGGGCCCCTCGTTGTCGGAGTATGGCAGCCGCTCGCTGGCCGGCCAGGCTGCGCGTTTTGAAGAATATGTCATGGAACTGGCGGAATTGTCGCTGGATGAAGCCATGTCGCGCCAGGAAGAGATGCTGACAGCGGCAGAGGCCGACAGCGCCCAGTGGCAGCAGACCATGACGCTGCAGGAAAAATTCTTCCTCGATCCCAACAGTCCCTACCGTAACGAAGAGTTGTACATCCCTGTCGTCGACCATCTGCTCGCTTCACCCCATTCCACCGAAACGCAACGGGACCGCGCCAGCTGGCTGGCTCCGCGCCTGCGCCTGAACCGCCTCGGCACCGTGGCCGCCGACTTTCCTTTCAAGCTGCCCAACGGCCGCACCCTCACACTCCATCAGGCCATCGACAGCCGCCATCCGCAGCAGACCCTGCTCTTTTTCAGCAATCCGGGCTGCCCGAACTGCAAGGAAATCACCGAAGCCCTCGCCGCAGACCCTGCTGTCGCCCAAAGGATTGCATCCGGCTCTCTGCTCGTGGTCAATGTCTATCCCGACGAAGACGTGCAGGCCTGGCTGGATTACCTGCCCAATTACCCGGATACCTGGATCTGCGGTCACGACGACGAACAGATCCTCCACAGCGACACCCGCTATTGGGTACGGGCCATCCCGTCCCTCTATCTGCTGGACGAAGAAAAACGGGTCGTCCTGAAAGACGCCCCGCTCGAACAGATCTTAATACAGTGCAAATAGCGCTGAACCGCTTCCCGACATGGCCGCATAGACGGCACCATTGTAATAGAGCGATTTTTTGGCCGTTGCCAATTCCGGATGCCGGGCAAAGACCGTTTCTTCGAAATCGTTGACCAGCAAGTCCTTCCATTCATCTATCGGGCGTTTCAGCACCTTTTCCAGCGACATTGCCGGTTCATGCGGCGAGATGCCGGCATAAGCATCGCGCGTGGATACGAAAACCGGCTGCGGGTAAATGCGCACCGTGTGCCCGAGCGAAATATCGAAGGGCGTGAGAATCTCGCCACGGCCACGGGCCAGCATCGGACGGTTATAGACGAAGAAGGCACAGTCGCTCCCCAGTTGGGCTGCCAGGCCCGCCAGCTCATCCTGCGGCAAGTTCAGCCCGAACATCGTATTCAGCCCCGTCAAAGTGAAGGCAGCGTCTGAAGAGCCCCCGCCCAGCCCCGCTCCCATCGGTATTTTCTTGTACAGATGGATGGCTACCGGCGGGATGTCGTAACGCGCCGCCAACAGCCGCCAGGCCTTCTCGCACAGGTTTTCTCCTGTGATCTCCGCATTGTAGCAGTGCATCTCGAAGCGGTCGGCATGCACCAGTTCCAGTACGTCACAAAGCCCTGGCACAGGATAGAACAGCGTCTCGATGTCGTGGTAACCGTCGGGGCGCTTCCGGATCACGTGCAGGCCCAGATTGATCTTGGCGTTGGGAAAAAGCAGCATCGGATGGATCGTTGAAACCTGTTACGAAGGTACGCCAAATCGACGGCGCGGCGAAGGGCAATTCTTTGTTTTTTTCAACAGACAAATAAACAAATAGCGCAAATTCTGTGTTCGAGTACTCAAATCTTGTTGATTCAACATGGTTTTTCCCTATCTTTGTATGCCCTGTCCTAACAGTGGCGAACGAACAAAAGCAGCATTCAGATGGTCAGACTCCTCTTTATCACAGACTTTACCGAATCTTTCGCCTATGCGCTGCTGCGGGGGATCATCCGTTACTCCAACCAGACAGACGAACAATGGGTGGTATGCCGCATGCCGCCGGCCTACAAGAAGACACTGGGCCTGAAAGGGGTCATCAAATGGGCGAAAAAATGGGGCGCCAACGCCGTGATCGGACAGTTCGAAGCGTCGGATCCGGTGGAACTGTTCCGGCGCAACGGCATCGTGGCCTTCGCCCAGGATTATAAGACCAAGTTCAGCAACATCCCCAACATCACGGGCGACTACATCGGAACCGGCCGGATGGCCGCCGACCTCTACCTGCATAAGGGCTTCCGCAATTTCGCCTACTTCGGATACAAGAATGTCTGCTGGTCCGACGAACGCTGCACAGGTTTCCGGCAGAGGATTGAAGAGGCCGGGCTGGGCGACAATTTCTATCTGTACGACAAACAGGAAATCGACAATCTTTGGTATTATGAGGCCGCCCCGCTCGAAAAATGGTTGCGTTCGCTCCCCAAACCCGTTGCCGTGATGGCTTGCGACGACAACCAGGGCAACGCCCTGATCGAGGCCTGCAACTCGGCCGGAGTGAAGATTCCCTCCGAAATTTCCGTGATCGGTGTCGACAACGACGAGGTCGTCTGCACCTTGTCGAATCCAACGCTGTCGAGCATCTCCGTCGATATCGAACAGGGCGGTTTCGAGACGGCCCGGATGACCGTCCGCATGCTTCAGGATCCTTTCTACAAAGGCTCCGACATTACCCTCCGCCCCAAGCGGATCGTCCATCGCGTGTCTACGTCGGCCTATGCCACCACAGACAAGGAAGTGCTTACCGCCCTGCAGTTCATCCGGCAGAACCTGGGCAAGAAAATCTCGGTCGAGGACGTTCTCGAACAAGTTCCGCTCTCGCGAAGGATTCTCGAGGTCCGGTTCAAGAAAGTCATCGGCTATTCGATCTACCAGTACATCTCCCAGCAGCGCATCTCCCGTTTTGCGGAGCTGCTTCTCGAAACCAACGATTCCATCCAGGAAATCGCCTACAAGCTGGGCGAAGACGACGCCAAGGCCATCTGCCGTCGATTCAAAGAGTTAAAGGGCTGTACCCCTTCAGAATGGCGCAATCAAAAAAATGCAAATTGAGCATAACCTTACAATGAGAGTTTTGTTTTCCTCCTTTTTCAGCCTGATTTTTGCCACCTTTGCAACGATCGTCCTGACAGCCGGCACTCCGCCACGCGTAAGCGATCTTCCCGTATCCGATAAATTTTTCAGCATCTCCACCGGACCCTGGGTGGATGCCTCCGTGTCTGTCGGCGTCAGCTGGGCCTGCGACACGAGCTTCAAGCATACCTGCGTCCTGCTGGCCGAAGCGGCCGACAAAGAATGGAAAGAGGCTCGCGAGATCAAAGCTTCCCAGCATGAGCGCTTTACCGCCTTTTATGGTTTTCCCTCCAAGGCGGCCGACGGCAGTGACATCGTGGAAGACGCCATCTTTACCAAATGCGGCGCCTCACTCAAAGGCCTGAAGCCCGACACGGACTACAAGTATGTGATTTTGGAGAAACAGGGCGGTGCGCCCGTGGCACGAAGCGTCGAGCATTTCTTCAGGACGGCCGGGGCAGAGCACTGGTCTGCCTGCATCATTTCCGACTTTCACAGTTATCCGCCCATTCCCACCCGGCTCGAGGCGGCCATGGGGATGATCGACACCATGCAAAGCTTCGATCCGTCGCTCGACCTGGTTTTCAGTCC
>Ga0265299_10005598_pt1 | contig 11625 bp, 8 predicted proteins | sample AusTroGonzalo_MG_4_FD_193485 | JGI IMG/M metagenome (GOLD analysis project Ga0265299, IMG submission 193485) | Bovine rumen microbial communities from tropical cattle in Woodstock, Queensland, Australia - Gonzalo_02 | ecosystem: Host-associated > Mammals > Digestive system > Stomach > Rumen ...
GAAAGTGCCCCAACGTGTCTGAGCATATTTCGAATTGCTCACTCGTGAGATGGTCGAGGGATCCAATCCCGTCTTCTCAGCTACGTCACGAAGGATCATCGGACGCAATGAGGCCTCATCACCATCCACAAAGAACTGATGCTGCAACTGAATGATGGCCCGCATGGTTACCGTCAGTGTATGACGGCGCACCTTGATGGCCTCGATAAAACTCTGGGCAGCATCCACTTTCTTCTTGATATAAAGCAGCGCCTCCTTCGTCTGTCGGCTCAGGTTTTCCTTGTTCTCCTGATACTCCTTCATCGAGTCTGCAAACGATTGGGATACTTTCAACTCAGGAACCTCGCCATTATTAAGCACAAAGGTTACAGTACCATCGTCTTGAGTATCTACGATAAAGTCGGGAGTAATCTGCTGCAAGTTCCTCCCTACCGTCTCACCCAGTGAGGCGCCAGGACGTGGATTCAACTTTCTCAGTTCACGGAACAAAGCCTCTGCCTGCATATCGTTCAGCGAGAGAGCCGATTGTATCTTGTCCCAATGTTTCTTGGTAAACTCGTCGAAATGGCTGCTCACCACACGCTGCATCAGATCTCTGAGGCGCGAGGGTTCCCGACGACTGATCTGCAACGACAGGCACTCCTGTAACGAGCGGGCGCCAATGCCTGCAGGGTCGAAATGCTGCAGAAGTTCCAACACCAGTTCTACCTGCTGCTCTGTCACGTCGAGGTTATGGTAGATGGCCAGTTCCTCGCAAATGGCATCGAGACCTTTGCGCAATAGGCCATCGTCGTCAAGAGAACCTATCAGATACTCCATGATGTAACGCTGCTGGCCGGTCATCTCCAGTTCGCCCATCTGCTCCTTCAACTGGTCGTAGAACGAGACCGTCTCACCATAGACCATCTCTTCGCGCTCTTCGGCAACGTAACCGCCCCCTTGATAAACGGGAAGTTCCTCATCATCACGACCAATATTGCTAAGGGCATCGTCGAGGGCTGATTGACGCTCCTCGCGCTCGCTCTGCGCCAGATAATCATCGGCATAATCCGTACCCTCAGAAGCATCTGGGGTGTCGGGGTATTCCTGAGTATCGGGATAGTCATAACCCGCCTCTGTCTCTAAGGCCGGGTTGTCATTCATCTCAGTATTGATACGATCCACGAGTTGTGTCAAGGGCAATTCCAAGAGGCTTGCCTGCAACAACTGCTGATGCGAGATGCTCTGTCCGAGTTTCTGCTCCAGCTTCTGTTCCTGTATCTGTCCGAATTCGCTCATTTAAAGTATTCAATCAACTGACTGGCGTAAGAGGCCAGTTCCTCGGGATTGGCATTGCCAAAACGTCGCCACACCTGCTCACAAGGCAGGAATAACGGACTAAACGTCACCTCCTTACGATGCAGATAGGGGTCACAATACTGGAACACCTGCAACACCTCAGCCACCTCCTGTGACTTCAACTTCAACAGGCGCGCCATTTCTTGCACCTCAGGCGTCTCTGCCACCATCGTGATGGGCGTCAGCCTGAAATAGAGGTCCAAAATCAGGATGAGCATCACTGGTGTCAACTTTTCTCCCTCAGCCACTGGCTTAAAGTCCTTTTCAAAACTCTCAGCGACTTCGACCCCGTCATAGAACTCATCGGCATTGTTAAAACCCTTCATCTCACGATACAGCCTAACAGCCCTCGCCAATTTACGGGGATTTTCGCCATAGGTTTCCCAGAAGCGTTCGATACGGGGTGTTTCCAGATTGGCAATCTGGCACATTTTGTTAAAAAGCACCGAAGGCGGCACGTGCAACTCCATGCTCAGATCCACCATCCGACGACTGTACATCGGTTTGATTCCCACGGGTTTCTGCAGGTAGATTTGCAACAGCAGAAGCCAGTAATCATCCTGCCATTTGATATTTTTGGCCATATTCCATGTTATTTGTTTGCAAAAATACTGTTTTTTTCGTATATTTGCACGCAAAATTGAAAAAAAGTTTATGAGAAAATTAATAATCGTCATCATTCTGGGTTGTATCACGCTTCAAGCTGCGGCCCAAGACGTTTGGAAAGAGATTGACCAAGACCCTCGCCGCTCTGCCAGCAACTACATGGCCTATCCAGAGCCTACCAAGCCTCTCACCCCCGCACCTAAGGGTAAGAAGCCATTCTATATCAGTCACTATGGTCGTCATGGGTCGCGTTTCATCATCAACCACCGCGATTACGACTACCCCTACTTCACCCTTCTCTTGGCTGATAGTTTGGGAAAGTTGAACGAAAAGGGACAGGAGATACTGCGCAGGATGAAGCTATTGCGTGATGACGCCACAGACAGACTTGGCGAACTGACACCTCTGGGTGCCCAGCAGCACAGAGACATTGCCCGTCGTATGTATGAACGCTTCCCTGAGGTGTTTAAAGGAGATGTCTGCATCGATGCCAAGAGTACGATTGTTATCCGCTGTATCCTTTCTATGGAGAATGCTCTGCAGCAATTAACAGCCCTCAATCCCAAATTACGTATTACCCACGATGCCAGCGAGCATGACATGTATTACATGAACCTTAGAGACCCCAAACTGAGAGCCAAACAAATGCCTAAGGTCTCGCAGGATATCTATAATGATTTCTGCCTGAAGCACGTTGATCCCAAGCGCCCTGTGGAGTCGCTTTTCAATGATACAACATACTCGAACAACTGCGTCAATCTGGAACGCCTGAACTATTATATCTTCAAGGTCGTTTCCATCGCCCAGAACACAGAAATGCGCGACAAGGTTGATTTCTATGACCTATACAACACTGATGAACTTTACGTAAACTGGCGCAAAGATAATGTCTATTGGTATCTTACGTATGGATCGTCTCCTCAGAATGGCGGCACACAACCTTTCTCACAACGTAACCTCTTGCGTAAGATCATCCAGGAGGCTGATAGTTGCATTGCCCTGCCACGCCCTGGTGCCACCCTGCGATTCGGCCACGAAACAATGGTTATGCCCCTCACCTGTCTGCTAGGTCTCAATGGCTACGATGTCCAAGTGGAGGATATGGAACAACTGGAGGAAAAAGGGTGGGTTAATTATCGCATTTTCCCCATGGGCGCCAACATTCAGTTCATTTTCTATCGAAAGAACCCCAAGGATCAGGATGTGCTCTTCAAAGTGTTGCTTAATGAAGAAGAGGCCACGCTACCAATAGCTACCGACTGTGCGCCCTACTACCATTGGAGCGACTTCCGCGAGCACTTCCTCCAGAAACTCGACAATTACAAGGATTAAATATCAATATCTGACTTCCAAAGAATTACCTGACCAGCATAGAGGGATTTCTGAACATCAATGATACGCTGGTTGCTGCTACCCCGGAAGAGTAAGTCTGGGTCGTGGAGCTTTTGAATGAAAGGACCATCTACAAGTACGTCGAGCAACTCTAAGAGTTCACGCTGTGCCCTTGTAATCAATGTCTCAAAGGTAAACCCTGTGTAGCACCATATATCCTTGTTCGTGCGCCGATGTATAGCCCGTGCCAACTCAGCAAAGCCGTCGCACTGATACATGGGGTCACCACCTGTAAAGGTAACATTGGCATAAGGGTCTGCCTCGATAATCTTCATCAGTTCCTCTGTACTCATCTCCCTGCCTCCCTTGAAATCCCACGACTGGGGGTTATGGCAGCCAGGACACTGATGACGGCACCCTGCACAATAAATGGAGGTCCGGAAACCCGGACCGTCCACCATGGTATCTTCTATGACATCGAGAACACGAATCATTCTCCAAACAAGTCTTGCACGCCGTGGTCGATATGTGTCACACGATCGTTGAGCTCAGCCAGTTTTCCACTGTTCCAACGGTCAGTAGTACCTACGAGATAACCTGTAATACGCTGCAACTTATCGATGTTGGTGGAGCCGCATTTCGGGCACTTCTCCAAGTGATCGTCAGCATTCTCATAGCCACAATCCATACAACGGTTACGATTATGGTTCACAGAGCCATAACCCATGTCGAGCTGATCCATCATATCCACCACGCTCATAATGACCTGAGGATTATGCGTTGCATCACCATCAATCTCTACGTAGAAAATATGTCCGCCACGTGTCAGATTATGATAAGGCGCCTCCACCTCAGCCTTATGACGGGCAGAGCACTTGTAATAGACAGGTACATGGTTTGAGTTGGTATAATAGTCACGATCCGTCACACCTGGAATTAAGCCGAACTGCTTACGATCCTTTTTAGTAAACTTACCACTCAGTCCCTCTGCTGGTGTGGCGAGTACGGAGTAATTATGATGATAGTGATTACAGAACTCGTTCACACGGTCACGCATATAGGTCACGATCTTCAGACCCAGTTCCTGACTCTCGGCACTCTCACCATGATGTTTGCCTGTCAAGGCTACCAAGCATTCGGCCAGTCCGATGAAACCAATACCTAACGTACCCTGATTAATAACGCTCTCGATGGTATCCATCGGTCCCAGTTTCTCTGCTCCGATCCACAGACTCTTCATCAGCAGTGGGAACTGCTTTGCGAAGGCCGTCTTCTGGAACTGGAAACGATCATCGAGTTGTTGGGCAGCAACCTCCAACATATGGTCGAGCTTAGCAAAGAACATATCTATGCGCTTTTGCTGATCCTGCTCACCCATACACTCGATGGCGAGTTTAACGATATTAATGGTAGTGAAAGAGAGGTTGCCACGCCCAATAGAGGTCTTTGGTCCGAAGCGGTTCTCAAACACACGTGTACGACAACCCATCGTAGCCACCTCGTGAATATAACGCTTGGGATCGTCGGCACGCCACTCACTATCCTGGTTGTAAGAAGCATCGAGGTTCAGGAAGTTGGGGAAGAAACGGCGTGCTGTCACCTTACAAGCCAACTGGTAGAGGTCGAAGTTACGATCCTCGGGCAGATAATTAACGCCACGCTTTTTCTTCCAAATCTGGATGGGGAAAATGGCTGTTTCGCCATTGCCAACACCCTCGTAGGTAGAGAGCAGGATCTCACGCATAATGCAACGTCCCTCGGCAGAAGTGTCTGTACCATAGTTAATAGATGAGAATACCACCTGATTGCCACCACGTGAGTGGATGGTGTTCATATTGTGGATAAAGGCCTCCATAGCCTGATGCACACGACCCACGGTCTTGTTGATGGCATGTTGCTGAGCGCGCTCCTTGCCTGTCAACCCGTCGAGTGGTTTCTTGATATAATCTATCAGAGGCTCGTCGTAGAGGTCTTGATAACTCTCACCATTGAGATCCTCCATGGCCTTTAATTCCTCGATGTAGCTCAGACGGACATAGGGAGCCAGATAGAAATCAAAGGCAGGAATGGCCTGACCTCCATGCATCTCATTCTGACAACATTCCATCGAGATACATGCCAATACAGAGGCTGTCTCGATACGTCGGGCTGGGCGTGAGGCACCATGACCAGCGATAAAACCACACTCCAAAATATGATCTAAAGGATGCTGCACACAGGTAAGCGACTTTGTGGGATAATAGTCCTTGTCATGGATATGCAGGTAGTTGTGCTCAACAGCTTCACGACTGTCTGGCGAAAGCAGGTAATCATCAACGAAGGGCTTGGTCGTTTCCGAAGCAAACTTCATCATCATACCTGCAGGCGTGTCAGCATTCATGTTGGCATTCTCACGCGTCACATCATTATTCTTGATGTTCACGATATCGAGGAACACCTCACGTGTCTTAGCCTTACGAGCCACACTGCGCTGATGACGATAGGCAATATACTTCTGAGCCACATCCTTACGGCTCGAATTCATCAGTTCCACCTCTACGGCATCCTGAATCTGTTCCACAGTCATCTGACTATCGCCACGCTGTGCGATATGATCTGTGATCTGATACAAGAGTCGCTCGTCCTCACCCTGTTCGGTATGGATCATGGCCTTACGAATAGCTGCCATGATCTTCTGCTCATTAAAGCCCACAATGCGTCCGTCACGCTTTACAACTGTTTGGATCATATTATTAAAGTTTTTATTTAAGTTATCCGAAAAAAGCGATCCCAGTCGAAGACCGAAACCGCTTGCAAAGATACAAAAATATTCTCAAAAGTTTTTGGATTTATCCCACTTTCTAAAGTTAATTTTTGTCAAGCACCTCAAGTCCAACAGCATAATACCATGACAGCTCTTTGATCTTATCATTCAGCGCTCCATAGTAGCCCGTAGTCGGATCCTGCTGAGAGGTTGAAATAATGATTTGATTATTTGAGACTGAAGGCCAGGGCGTAGGCGCGTATCTGCTTCACCATCGCCACAAGACCATTGCTGCGTGTGGGGGAGAGATGCTCCTTGAGGCCGATTTCATCAATGAAGTAGAGGTCGGCATCGAGAATCTCCTGGGGTGTATGGTCGGAGAGAACTCTGATGAGCAAAGCCACAATACCTTTCACGATCAAAGCATCACTCTCTGCCGTGAAGCGGATCTTCCCATCTTCATAGTCAGCCTGCAACCACACCCGACTCTGGCATCCGTCAATCAGGTTCTGTTCTGTTTTGTATTTCTCGTCAAGGGGTTCTTGTTCGTTACCCAAGTCGATAAGCAACTGATACTTATCCATCCAGTCGTCGAAACCAGAGAACTCCTCTATAATCTCGTCTTGAATCTCGTTAATCGTCATCTCTTACTAATTTAAACAGTTTATCACTGGGGCGCACTTTTTCGGGTACAGCGATGGAAACGCGCGTGCCCTGTTGAGCTATCTCTACTGGTCCGAAGTCATCGTGGATCTCATTGGCAGTTACGTAAATAACACCCGTAGTAGGCCCTGTAATGAGCATTTTATCGCCTACCTTAAAAGTATCAGCCTCTACCGAGAACTCTGCCACACCGAGTTTGGAGTAATATTTCGTGCCCTTGCCGATATAGACCTTGCGCTCTGTGGCATTTGAGCCGTAGTGCTTGTTCCACTCGCCCATGAGCTGGCCTTGATAGTAACCATCCCAGAAACCACGGTTGAAGACTGTAGCGAGGCGCTCATCCCACACATCTTTCTTCTCTTCGGTAAAGTCATCATCGAGCACGGCCTGAATGGCCTCCTTATAGCACTTCACCACAGTATAGACATATTCAGGACCTCGAGCACGACCTTCGATCTTAAACACGCGCACGCCCGCGTTCATCATCTTATCAATAAAGCGCACCGTCTTCAAGTCCTTTGGACTCATGATATACTTATTGTCGATATCAAGCTGATAACCTGTCTCATTATCCGTAGCAGTATAACTGCGACGACATATCTGGATGCACTCGCCACGATTAGCCGAGCGATTAGCGGCATGCAGACTCATATAGCACTTACCACTGATGGCCATACAAAGAGCGCCATGACAGAACATCTCAATGCGAATCTGCTCACCACTTGGACCACAGATATGTCCTTCTTCCACCTGACGGTAGATATCTGCCACTTGATCCATATTCAGTTCTCGGGCAAGTACCACCACGTCGGCAAACTGGGCATAAAACTTCAGAGCCTCGATGTTAGAGATATTGAGCTGTGTAGAGAGATGTACCTCCTGCCCCACCTTGTTGCAATAGGTCATCACGGCCACATCACTGGCGATGACAGCAGAGATACCTGCCTCTTTGGCTGCATCGATAATCTCGTGCATCAAAGGGATATCCTCACCATAGATGATGGTGTTAACTGTCAGATAACTCTTGATATTGTGCTCGTTACAAGTAGCAGCAATCTCTTTCAGGTCGTCGATGGTGAACGTCGAGGCGGAGTGGGCACGCATGTTCAGTTTCTCGATGCCGAAGTAGATGCTGTCAGCACCTGCCTGGATAGCTGCTGCCAGTGATTCCCTTGAGCCCACAGGGGCCATAATCTCGTAATCCTTGATATCTTTGCTCATTGCGGCTGCAAAATTACAAAGAATTACAGAGAAAATCCCCTACTATCGCAAATATTTAAGAATTATTCGTTGTAAAAGGGGAATCTCTTTGCCGAGATTCCCCTCATCCTTTATTTGTTCTTTTCGCGGATATGCTCTTCGTATTCCGCCAACTCGCGTTCGCCGATATGGGCGAGACCGTAGTGCTCGTCATGCTGTGAGAAGTCGAGGCCGACTTTTTCACTGAAGGCTGACACACGCATGGGGATTAACATATCTATCAACTTATAACCTGCCCAACTCATGGCGAAGGTATAGATAAACACGATGACAATAGCCAACAGGTGATAGAGGAAAATCACAAAACCTTCCCATGTACCGGCAATGAGTCCCTCTTGGATGAAGATACCCGTCAGTACTGTGCCGAAGATACCACCTGTGCCATGAGTAGGAAATACGTCGAGGGCATCATCAATTCTAGAATGCGAACGCCAATAGACGGCGATGTTACAGATGAGTGTAATGACAAAAGCAATGAAAATGCTCTGACCTACGGTGACATAGCCTGCCGATGGTGTGATGGCCACCAGACCAACCACACAACCTACAGCAGCACCCATGGCTGAGGGTTTACGACCGCGCAGACAGTCGAAGAATAGCCACGTCATCATGGCTGTGGCCGAGGCTGTATTCGTGTTCAAGAACGCCTTGATGGCCTGTCCGTCAGCATGGAGCGAGCTACCCGCATTGAAGCCAAACCATCCCAACCAAAGCATCGCTGCTCCCAGAAGTACAAAGGGAATATTAGCAGGCTCGCTCTTGCGTGTCTCAGCCTTGCGTCGTCCCAGATAGATGGCACCAGCAAGAGCTGCCACACCACTTGAAGCATGCACTACGATACCACCTGCAAAGTCAATCACACCCCACTTCATAAACAGTCCCTCTGGATGCCATGTCATATGGGCCAGCGGACAATAAATCACAAAAAAGAAGAACATCATAAAGAACATGTAGGCCGAAAAACGTACACGTTCAGCAAACGAACCTGTAATCAACGACGGCGTAATGATGGCAAACTTCATTTGAAACAAGGCGAACAGGGCCAAAGGAATCGTTGCGCCACCTAATATATTACCTGCGGGCGTAGTATAAACAGCCCCACCCACGCCATGGAACATCAGGAACGTCAAAGGATTGCCAATCACACCGCCAATATCGTCACCAAAGCACAGCGAGAAACCAACAACCACCCAAAGCACCGATATCAAGCCCATGGCGATAAAAGACTGGAGCATCGTAGATATCACGTTCTTTGCTCCCACCATGCCACCATAGAAGAACGATAGTCCCGGTGTCATCATCAATACGAAAATCGTAGCCGTAATCAGCCAAGCCACATCGGCAGCTGAAATTACAGACCAGTCACACTCGAATGTAGGCTCACCTACAAACACGCCTGCGAGGGCAATTAGTGTCATTGCCGTCATCAGAATTACCCAACGTTTCTTTACCTTCATAACTTTTTTGATTATTTGAAAACTTACGGCTGCAAAATTAGTGCAAATTGTCGGTCTTTCTATTATATTTCTGCCACTTTGAATCTTCAAAAGCTTCAAAACTTACATTTTGTTACTTACAAGCATGAGTTTTTAAACAAATTGAAAGCATTTCCAGCCATTCTCCTATCAATTTTCATTCAGCCCTTTGATGATGCATTCATAACAAAGCCCCATCTTTGTATTCAAAAGATAGCTATTTTTGCTGATATTTCTTGTACAATTCGGAAAACTTAGCTACTTTTGCACACGATGAAGAGAATTTTCTATTTCTTGGCCATTATATTGCTGTTAGGCTGTACCAAACAGCAGCCTCAGCGCTTCACCCACGAGGTGATGAACCGCATGACGCCTGTCAAGAATCAGGGGGATAGTGAAACCTGTTGGATCTACGCCATGCTTGCTGCCATTGAGACGGAACACCTTGCTTGGGGTGACTCTGTCAATCTCTCACCTTATTATATAGAGAAGATGATGGAACAGGAGCCTGATGCGCCAGAGAGCAAACGAGGCATGGGTGCCACATTGCTACGCCTGATCCAGAAATACGGTGTTGTAGGCTACGATGCCATGCGCAACGTAGAGACACCAGCCCCTACATGGGTGTTTATGCTTGGAGCCACCTATACGCCTCAGGAGTTCGCCCGCAGTGTCTGTGCCCCACAAGAGTACCTTGCCCTGACAAGCAACGACGACAAGCCCTATTACCACATGACTGATATCAACTTGCCCGACAACTGGCTGCACGACCGTTTCTATAATATCCCCATGGACTCTCTGCTCGCCAAGACAGAAAGAGCTGTCAGAAGACATCATGGTGTCTGTTGGGAGAGCAAAGGTCATGCCATGGCCATCGTAGGGCTCGCCCACGACAGCATCGGAGCGAAGTACTTCATCATGAAGAACTCTTGGGGTACAGACCGTCCTCACAAAGGGCTCGACTATCTGTCGTTCGATGACTTCAAGCGTACAACCTTAGCCGTTGAGATGAACAAGACGGCCTATCTGGAGAAATAATTGTATAATCCATAACACCCAACGAAGATGAAAAAAATGTGTTTGATGGCTCTCGCTTGGTGCTGTTTCCTGACCGTTACAGCCCAACAGCCGGTATCGCCCAACGGCAAACTGACCTTAAAGACAACAGACAAAGGATTCTGCGTGTATTACCAGCAGCAGGAAGTGCTGAACGTGGCTGAAACTGGCTACGAAGGTCTGGCGCAGAAACCCGACCTGAAATATGCTGGTGAGGTAAAGACCGACTACCAGATGCTGTCTGGCAAGAAACTATACTGCACCAACGAGGCTCGCGAGTATAAGACAGAATTAGGAAAAGGTCTACAACTCGTCGTCAGACTTTATAACGACGGTATTGCCTTTCGCTACGAACTGAAGGGGTTAAACAACCAACCACTACCCAAGGAACAGACGGCCTACCTGATTCCTGAAGGCATGAAGCGCTGGATGATGCAGTGGGCAGATAGCTATGAGGGATTCTTCCCCTTGACTACTACCGCCAAGGTAAAAGCCCTGCCCAGTTATTCACCTACCCCTAAATCGCCTGAAGGCTATAACCTCCGCTGGGGCTATCCCCTGCTGATGGAGCCTATTGATGACGTCTTCGTTTTGCTCTCCGAAGCCAATATCGAGCGCCAGCAGAGTGCATCATTCCTGGTGACAGAAGGCGAACTGTTCCGCGTAACCCCTGACAAGAACGAAACCACCCACAGTGGCGACTGGCATAGTCCCTGGCGTGTAGCTATCATCGGAGAGGCATCTGATCTCATCGCCTCGACACTCATCACAGATGTCAGCGAGCCCTGCAAGTTGAAAGATACCAGTTGGATTAAGCCCGGTGTGGTGTCATGGATTTACTGGGCTTATAATCATGGCTCCAACGACTACGAGATCATCAAGAAATACGTGGATATGGCTGTCACCCTTAAGTTGCCCTACGTGCTGATCGATGCTGAGTGGGATCAGATGAAGGATGGCAAGACCATTGAGGATGCTGTCAACTATGCCAACGCGAAGGGTATCAAACCCCTAATCTGGTATAACTCCTCCGTGGGTTGGATTGATGGCGCACCTACACCTAAGTTCCGCTTAAACAAACCCGAGGACAGAGAGAAAGAATTTGCCTGGTGCGAGAAGATCGGTGTGGCTGGTGTGAAGATAGACTTCTTC
>Ga0265299_10005602_pt1 | contig 11622 bp, 9 predicted proteins | sample AusTroGonzalo_MG_4_FD_193485 | JGI IMG/M metagenome (GOLD analysis project Ga0265299, IMG submission 193485) | Bovine rumen microbial communities from tropical cattle in Woodstock, Queensland, Australia - Gonzalo_02 | ecosystem: Host-associated > Mammals > Digestive system > Stomach > Rumen ...
TGACCCTGGGATCCAACATCGGGTCCTGCGTGGTGGCGGTCATCGCCGGAATGTCCAGCGGCCTCAACGCCAAGAGGACCGCCGTCATCCACATCCTGTTCAACGTCTTCGGCGCGCTGATATTCGTTGTCGCCGGGATCTTCCTCGGGGCGTTCGACATCACCTATGCGGGCATCTTCGAGTCCATGTTCCCCAACGCTCCCTCTACCCAGCTGGCCATGTTCCACACGGTGTTCAACGTCATCACCGTCATCATCATGCTACCGCTCACGGGCGCGCTGATCAAGCTGGTCGTCAGGCTGGTCCCGGAGAAGGAGTCGGACAAGGAGGCCGCCGGGTTCGCCCCCAAGCTGCACTTCATCAACGACTACATGCTCAAGACGCCCCCCGTGGCGGTCCAGCAGGTCATGGCCGAGGTCCTCAACATGTCCAAGATGGCCATGGAGAACTACAAGCTGTCCTGCCACATGATCCGCTACATGGACTTCAGGGACATGGACCGGTTCTGCGACAACGAATAGGAGTTGAACTACCTGAACCGGGCCATCGCCCGCTTCCTGGTCAAGCTGAGCGAGAACAAGCTGAGCGAGAGGGACCAGATCTACGTCTCCACCGTGTACCATACGATCTCCGACCTGGAGCGCATCGGCGACTACTCCAAGAACATCATGGGATACGCCAAGAAGATGAGCAGCCTCGGCGAGAGATTCTCCCATCTGGCTATCAGCGAGATCGACACCCTTGAGGCGCTCATAGACGACCTCTACGAGAAGATCTACCAGGCCTACTCCGAGACCGACGAGGCCGCCCTGGAGGCCGCCTACGAGGTCGAGGACCAGGTGGACAATCTCACCGCCGAGATGGCCGAGAGCCATGTCAAGAGGCTCAACGAGGGCATCTGCACCCTGGACGTGGGGTCCGAGTTCCTCTCCATGACATCCGATTCCGAGAGGGTCGCCGACCACCTCATCAACATGGGCAAGGTCATCAGGCTGTACTCCTGATCCTCGCCCCCGCGTGCATCGCCCCGCGACGTCGCTGGCTATCCCGGGCATGCCTCAGGATGTGCCGCGCTTCCTGATCAGGAGCACGGCGGCTATGGCGACGATGACCGATACGGCTATCGCGCCGTATAGGAGCGCATTGCCATCCTCATGCTTGTAGAATTCATTCATCGCCTCGCTGATGGCATCGATGTCGTACAACACCGAGTAGTCCGTGGTGTACTGGTCTATGAGCACCAGGTCGGGTGCCGCACCGGCCTCGATGTCCTCGCCGTCCTTGTTGGCGATCGCTGAGAAGGACGAGTATGAGGCGAACAGCCCGTCGGCGGAGCTCCCGAGCATGAGGGTGCAGGTCCCTCCGCCGGACCTCTCCCCGATGACCATGATCCCGTCTTCCTTCGCGTACACGGGCAGTATGTTCCCGCTGGAGAACGATACCCCGGTGGAGAGGATGGCGAAATTGAATCCGTAGTTCTTCCTCAGGTCCTCGTCATCGAACCTGCCGTCCAGATTGGTATCCACCAGGATGCGTTCCACAGCGACCTCTCCGGTCTGGACATCCAGTACGCGCAAGTCCACGTAGTCCCCCGTGATCGCCGCCAGGATGAAGGCGACGACGAGGATCTTCCCTCCCTCGTTGGTGCTCACGTCTATCACGAAGTTCTCGATGGCGGGGTCGGCTTGGGCCTTCTTCAGGGCCCTGACGAAGTGCCCGATGGTGTCGTCGGGATAATCGGTGCTGCCTGGCACATACTCCTTCCAAGCCACGTTATCCACCGCGAAATTGTCGAAGGTGAACACGGCGGTGTCCCCCCTCGAATAGTAGGTGTCTCCACCCCCTACGGATACGGCGCCCTCCCATGCGGCATCCCTGGCCTCGGCGAGGGCGGCCTCCTTCGCATCCTTGTCGGGGTGCTCGGGCAGCTGCAACGTATCCAGCTCGGCACGTATGGCGGCGGCCAGCTCTGGGAACGCCTCCTCGTCCAGGAACAGATAGGCTACCAGCGCGAGCATGGTGTGCCCCCCGTCGTACAGGTACTCGTCGATGGCGACCAGCCCGGCTATGTACTCGGCCATGCTGGTAGACTTCAGCCACCCTCCGATCTTGTTCAGGTTGATGTCATCGGATGACGACAGGACATCGTCCAGATGCCTCGTCTTGAGCATGGACCCGAGCTCGGATGTGCTGACCTTGCCGTAGAAGTTGTCCATCACCATGCAGAGGCATCCATAGGCCACCTCGGCCATCCCGGGATCGCGCACCCCGGAATCGCCCATGGCCATCATCCCCTTCAAGACCGGCGGAGTGAGGACGTGGGGGCTGTCCAACGGCAGCGTGAAGTTGAAACTGTTTAGGCTGGGGGCGATCCCAGAATCTCCGGGGAGGTACATCATCGCGAACCCAGCGCCGCTGCTGAAGAGGTTGGCGGCCGCGGCGACCGGCATGTAGATGTCCCCCTCCAGATAGTACATCCTCAACCCATAGTCGGAGAGCCTCACGGTCACCGCCGTGGAGCCCTCGTGCTTAGTGTATATCTCCTTTAAGAGAGGGGAGTCTTCGTAATCCTCGCCCAGGCTCAGGTCGACGAAGTCCCTGTAGTTCTCGCTGTGGACCGTGCCCTCCGCGAGGTCGAACACGGCCGATCCATCGTGGCTGGACGCCCAGTACTTCCCGTCGTTCCCGGGGATGATGGTCATCTCCCTGTCGGGCTGGTAGAGCTTGTAGAGCTGGGCGATGCCGATGTACGGGACGTTCGGCATGTCGCTGTAGTACTTCAGGGGGACCTTCACCGGTATCTCGGCTGCCAGGTCGTAGAAGTCCACCTCCCTGGTCTCCGGGACCGGGTCCTCGGCATACGAGCTGTCGGTCGCCACGATCGCGGCGGAAGCGGCCAGCACGAGGACCGCAAACAATACAATCGCATTCGCTCTCATCCGATGCCCCCGATATCGGTGCTCGGAGAAGCATCGGCCTGAGGATTGAAAAAGACTTCCAGGCCCGCTGAGGTATCGTCGGACGGCCTGGTTTTCCGGATTTCTGGCGAACACGCGGTACGATTCGGTTACAGCGGCGACTGTGGCGACAGCGCACACGATCGCGGCGGTGTACAGGGCATCGACGAACGGGACGGTCAGCGGCAGCAGGAATACCAGCAATCCCGTGGCCTTGTTCAGCATGGAGTGGTCCGAAACCAGCTTCTTCTCCTTGGCGAACCCGTAGGCCATGCTGGCGATCTTGACCGCCGCTATGGCGCACACCCATATCCACAGCCATGCCGGGATGTCCAGCTCGGGGACGATCTTCACCAGCGCCGATGCAGCGAAGACGATGTCCGCGACCGTATCGAACTCGGACCCGGATTCGGATTCGGTGCCGGTCCTCCTCGCCACGGCCCCATCGATAGCATCAGTCATTCCGCCGGCTATGTACGCTGCGAAGAATCCAGGGGAGAACGTGGGGAGGAACAGCATCACGATGGCGAGCGCTATCCTCGAGCAGGTGAGCGCGTTTGCGGCGGTCCAATTCGTAGTATCCGCCTCTATGATGCCGGAGGCCAGTATAATCTTTGCTTACGGAGCGTTTCGAACCCCGGTGCTGTGATACGGGATCGATCACCTTGATGTTTTGAGCTCGGTGACCAACGTGTTGGTACGATGGCTCGTTTTTGGAAACACGCGTCATGTCCGTACTTTGAATGGGATCCATATGACCGTTGGATCCCGTTCGACATAGTTTGTCGGGAAAACGATAGAATTCTTTTCAAGGATCTGGATAAGTAAGTGGCGGGCCTGAAGGGATTCGAACCCTTGGCCGTTCGATTAAGAGTCGAACGCTCTACCTAGCTGAGCTACAGGCCCCTAAACCACTTGATTACATTCTCATAGATAAAGCTATCCTACCAGCTGGATGAGCCCCTCGCCTCTTGGCGAAGATCCTGGCGATCTGGAGCGCGACGGCCCCGACGGTCACCGCGGTGGCTGCTGCCTTGGCCCTCTTGGCCTTCTTGAGTTCGCGCTCGGCCTCGGCCTGCATCTCCTCCCTCTCCTCGTCGGACATCACGGGGGCGGTGGCGGCCTCCCCCTGGCTCTCTATGTCCTTCTTCACCATGGGGTCCATGGATGCTCCGCATACGGTGCATCTGCCCATCTCCGCATGGTACTCGTCCAGCTCCGCCCCGCAGTTGGGGCATCTGTATGTCTCCGCCATGTTATCACCTCACTGCTTGGGGGCGGGGACCAGGAACTCGGCTATGCCGTATCCGGTGCGCCCGTCCATCTCCGTCTCCGAGATCGCCTCTATCAGCAGCATCTCCTTGCTGCCCTGCATCGGCAGGACCGCCTTATTCAGGATCCTGGCCTCGACGGCATACTCCTTCCCGCTCTTCCCGTGCATCCTCATCGTATAGGTCGCCGGGATGCCGGATTCGTATCTGACATCGATATCTATCTTCACGACGGGGTCATTGGAGTCCTTGCTCCCCACGTACCCGGCGTCGACGTCGCCCATGGCCGTGCACAGCTTGGTGGCGTTGAACCCCACATCGGTGCCGTAGACGGAGTTGAGCCACATCCACATCTTGGAGGAGCCCCACTCGCGTACGCCCTCGCTGTTGTCCCTCTCGCCGGTGGCGACCACGTCGTACGTCCTGTCGCCGATGACCACCTTGCCGGAGACGGTCCCGAACTGCTCGAAGTGCTCGGAGACGGTCTGCGCGGACAGCTCCACGCCCTTGGCGTCGACGCAGTCGTGGTAGTCCATCACCGGGTTGACCGGCTTCCATGCGAGGTCCATGGACGACAGGATGGGGGCCGGCTCCTTCGCGACATTGAACAGCGGACCCTGGAACGTGATGTGCCAGACATCCCCCTCCTGCTCGAACCTCAGCCCGGAGCAGGCCTTCTTGTCCTCGTCGCATTTCACCGTGTTCCTGAGGCCGCATATCCTGTCCTTCTCGATCGCGAACAGGAACACCGATTTCTCGTCCCTGTTGGGCTTGTTCCCGATGCGCATGAAGATCGTCAGGCCGTTCCCCTGGTCGTGCAGGTTGAAGTAGTAGCTCTCGTTCCAATCCAATTCCTGGCTCATTCTTTCGCCTCCAGTATCTTGACCTCTCCGCTGCTGCCGTCCACGGACACGGTGTCCCCGGTTTGCAGGATTGTGGTCGCTGATTTGACGGCCGTCACGGCCGGTATCCTGTATTCGCGCGATATAACCGCGCCGTGGCAGAGGATCCCACCGGTCTCGGTGATGAGGCCGCCGAGCTTCGAGAACACCACGGTCCATCCCGGATCGGTGTTGCTCGTGACCAGGATCTCCCCCTTCTCGACCTGGCCCAGGTCCCTCACGTCCATGATGACCCTGACCTTCCCGGTGTACCTCCCGGGGCTGGATGCCGCGCCGATGAGGACGTTTCCGTGGGTGATGGGCTCGTCGTCGAAGTCCACGCCGTTGAGGATGAACTTCGGGGGCAGCCTGTCGCGGTACTTCATGAACTCCGCCTTCCTAGGGGCGATCGTCTCCCTTATCCTGGATGCGTCGCCGCCCCTGAGGATGGCGACGGCCTCGTCGTCCTCCAGGAAGAAGATGTCCTCCATCTCGTCTATCAGGCCCTTCCCGCAGAGCCTCCTGCCCTGCTCCATGAAGATCAGCCTGTCGCGATACAGCATGTGGTCGAGGTAGAACCTCTGGTTCTCCCTGAAAGTGAGGTACGTCCTGGCGTACTTCAGGACCTTGAACATCAGCATCCTCTTGAAGGGGTTCAGGCGCTTCCTCACGTCCGCCTCGGTCTCCTTCCTGCGCTCGACGCTCCTATCGAACTCCTCCCTGAGGTCAGCGCCACTGGCGTACATCTGGACGGCGACGCCCATGACGTACTCCGGGTCCTCGGCCCACCTGGGGGAGTACAGCTCCCTGGTGCCGGACCTGTGGCCGTACTCCGCGATGAACGAGTTGTATGCGTCCTTGAAGGCGCAGTCCGAGGACTGCAGCCACTCCACGAACTCCTCCGCCGGCATGGACTGGGACTTCGCGAAGACGTCGGGCTCGGCCCTCAGGGCCTTCCCCAGGTCGGAGAAGCCCTTGTTCGTCTCCACGGTCTTGTTGTCGTCCGGGGCGCACATGAGGCCGGCGTAGACCGTGCCGTCGTCGCCCAGCCATTTGGCGCACCAGTTCTTCACCAGGAGGTTGGTCATGATGGAATGCGAGACCATCCCGTAGCGGATGAGCTGGAAGTGCTTGGTCACGCCCACGCGCACCTTGAAGTACCAGTCGGCCAGCTCCTCGTCGCTCAGCGATTTCAGGTCCTGGGCGTCGAACTCGGCGCACAGCTTGAGGAAGCCCTCGGCCCACTGGCGGTAGACCCTGTCAGTCTTCCAGATCATCCCGTCCCTGTCCCTCACCATGAGGCACAGCTGGGACTTTATCGTGCCCGCGTAGTCGTTGGGGTACTTCGAGATCCTCTCCTGCTCGGCGCGGGGGAAGTACTCCAGGAGCTCCCTGGAGCGTATGAACTTGGGATAATGGGCGAATATCCTCTCCAGCACGGTGGCGGAGAAGTACACCCTCGATTTGTGCAGCTTCGTCAGGGGGCCGGACTCCAGGTCCTTGTAGCCCATCATGTGGGCGCCCTCGTGGTTGACGTAGTCGGTGAGCATCTTGCCCAGGACCGTGTAGAACATCGGCGTGGTGGCATCGGCCCAGTACTCGTCGCCGTATCCCCTGGACCACAGGATGCCGTCCCTCTCGGACGCATCCGGCAGGGTGGTGATGGCCCTGGACTGGAGGATGTAGACCTTTCCGTCCTCCACCGCCCACTCTATGTCCTGGGGGCACTCGAAGTGGGACTCCAGCTTCATGCCCTCCTCGGCGATCCTCCTCAGGATCTTGTCGTCGGCGCACCTGGCGTCGACCTTCTCGGGGGGTATGTCGACCTGGAGGTTCTGACCGCCCACCAGGTAGAATCCCTTCTCCTTGCTGCGGACCTCCGCGACCTTGACCTTCCCGTCCTTGGACAGGACGTACCTGTCGGGCGTCACCAGGCCGGAGACTATGGACTCCCCCAGGCCCCAGGACGCCTCTATGATGATGTCCTCCTCCCCGGAGACCGGGTCGGCTGTGAACATGACCCCGCTGATGTCGGAGTTGACCATCCTCTGGACCACGACGGCCATCCCCTGGGACAGGTGGTCCTTGGAGGCGTCGTGCCTGTACTTCATGGCCCTGGCGTTCCAGTAGGAGGACCAGCAGGTCAGGATCATCCTGACCACGTCCTCCCTCCTGACGTTGAGGTAGGTGTCCTGCTGGCCGGCGAAGCTGGCATCGGCCAGGTCCTCGGCCACCGCGGAAGACCTCACGGCGAAGTACTCCCCGTCCAGCGCTCCGCGCTGCTTCTTCAGGTCCACCAGCTCCTCCGCCTCTATGTCCGCGTCCAGGAACATGGAGCGGATCTTCTCCGAAGAGGCCTCCAGCGAGGCCTCGTCGTCGAAATCTGTGGAATCCAGGACCTCCCTGATCCTGTCCCTGAGCCCGTTGCGGTCCAGGAACATCTCGTAGGCGTCCACCGTTACGGCGAACGCGTACGGTACGCTGAATCCGCTTGAGATCATCTTGGCAAGGTTGATTCCCTTGCCGCCGACCAGCTTGATGTCTAGGTCGGGAGAATCCAATTGAACTACAGGGCGGGGGTCGGTTGCGGTCATTCGAATCCATGAATGTAGAATGTAGATAATTGGGTATCGGTCCCGTCAGGCTTAACTATCGCGACTATCATCCAGCGGGCATGTGGAAGATACTCGGGAAGGACGCCATCTACATCGACATCCCCGAAACCTGGAAGGCCCGCATGCTGGAGCTCGCGGGAGACGACGAGAAGTCTCAGAAGTTCAAGGAGATCGTCTCCGTTTCCGAGGTCACGTACCTCATGAACGGGTCCACCGAGGAGCACACATTCTTCATCCGCCTGGACAAGGCCGTGACCCCCGAGGAGATCCAGATCCTCGCCGACGTGGCGCTGGACATCCTCAAGGCCACCGAGGACCCCTGCATCTCCATCGAGGACCAGGTCCAGAGATACCAAGTCGTCATCACCAACTGGGAGGAGCCCGAGATCATCGGCCTCAACAAGACCCCCGGCATGTCGTCCGGCCAGGTCTTCCTGCCCATCATCAAGGGCATGGACGCTCCCGGAAGGGCCAACAGCTCCATGCAGGATCAGTTCTTCCGAACCTGCACCGGGTCGAAGCACGACGCGGGGTCCCTCCTGGGGGTCCCCGGTGGGGCATCGGACAGGGACGGCACGTCGCCGCCCAGGCTGGAGCATATGCCTGAGGGCATGAACTCCCTCCTGGCCCTCTGGATCGCCTTGACGGTGGTGCTCTCCAGATAACCGTAGTAGAGCTCGGACGCCAGCACCACCATCGCCAGCATGACGACTATGGACATCGCTATGCTGACCAGTACGAACGGGTCCTTCCACAGGACGATGGCGAGGAGCACCGTGGCCAGCGCCAGCGGTATGATGATGCGGCTCATCGTGCCTATCAGACCGTCGTAGAGCCTGAACCCTCCATGGTCTGTCTCGATCCTCACGTCCAGCGTCTCGAAGGCGGACATGGAGAGGACGGCGATGGCGATGTAGCCCATGGCGATGAACACGGCGTCCACGGACCCAGAGGTGAACTCCGAATAGTTCTGGTCCGCGAACATGAACATCCAGATGAACATGCAGAAGAACAGCGCCAGCAGGATCCTGTTGGCGATCTCCTTCACCGGCACGCCCTTCCTGCGGATGCTGTCCTCCATGTCGATGCGGCGGGTATCAAGCCCCTTCGGGATGTCGAATATGTAAAGTGCCAGTAGCTCCAACGGGGTGTTGCGGCCCCTGCCGTTGACGAACTCGATGGTCCTGAGGATCCTGAAGAACACGAGCCTCTGGATCATGTCCGCGGCCACGGCCGCGCCCTCGAACCCGAACACCACCAGGATGGTCTCCACTGTCCCCCACGGCAGGAGTACGATGGCGATGACGGTGGCGGCAGAGGCGATCCCGAGGAGCAGCCACCTGCGGTGGATGACGTAGCCGTAGACGCCCATGGCCATCAGCGGCAGGAGCATCAGGTTGAACGACTGATACCAGGTGTAATCGCTCACGAAAGGGACCACGATAGAAAGTGCCAGACATATGATAATAGATGCCGCGAAGCCGAGGAACACCCTCCACTCCGTCGCATCGAGCATGACCGGCAGGGGCTGATCCCTCTCCGGCGCCGGAGCGGCGCGTTTAATCGGAATCTTCGGCTTGAGGTACATCGCTTATCAATCCATGCTTCCAGGGTCACCTGGGCCTTCTCGCCCTTGTATATCCCGAGGATGATTCCCATGCTGTCCATGGACTTCGTGGGGAACGGACCGAAAACCAGGTCGGTCTGGTTCTCCTTGTGGCCGGCCGCGGAGCGGTCGTCGTTGGCCACGACTATGTCCACAGGGTTGTCCGACTTCAGGCTGACGTACAGGTTCCTCCGGGGCTTCACATCCAGCGGGATCGTCACTACGTTGCGGTAGCAGCCGTCGACGGTGGGATCGAAGTCGCCGACGGATACCGTCTCGGGACCGAATACGGTGACCTTCTTGGCGAACAGGGACATGCCGGGGAGATGCCGATTTGACTATTTGGGTCATTCGGGCAGCTCGGGGCCTTCGTAGCCCTCGATGTCGGTGGAATAGCGCCACATGCGGGGGTAGTGCCCGGGCTCCATGAACACCCTCTCGGTGTCCACCGCCCTGCCCTTGTCGGCGTTCATTACCTTCTCCGTGGACATGGACATCCACCCGAGGGCTATGAGCTCGCCGCGGGCGGTGATCATCGCCACCAGGGCGTTCTTCCTGATGTCCTCGTCCAGCATGTGCACGCCGGATACCTGCAGGTCGGCTCCGTGGCATATCGCATCAACGGCGGTGGCCTTCACGACGACCTTCGGCAGCGGCTGGATGAGGGCCTCCATTGGGAGCAGCATATCCCTGAGCATCCTCTCCTTCCCGTTCTGCTGCCAGAACACGTATGCGTCGCGGATGTCCTGGAGCGTGGCCGCCCTCTCCTCGGTCATCCTGCCGGACCTGGTGCGCCTAAGCTCCTTCATGTTCGCACCGCACCCCAGCATGTCGCCGATGTCGGTGCACATAGTGCGGACGTAGGTCCCCGCGTCGCAGGACACCCTGAACAGGATATCCCTGCCCTTGATCTCGAGGATCTCCAGCTCGGCGATGTGGCGGATCCTCATCTGCCTCTTCACCGCGGACCTGACCGGGGGCAGCTGGTAGATGCGGCCCTTGAACCTGCCCATGACCTCGCGGATCCTCGCCTCGGGGCGGTCGGCATGGAGCTGCATCAGACAGACGTACTCCTTGTCGGACGACAGTACGACATCCGTAAGACGGACCGCCTTGCCCAGCGTGATGGGCAGGACCCCGCTCACATAGGGGTCCAGCGTGCCGCCGTGCCCGATGTGCTCCACATGGAGCGCATCCCTGACCCAAGCGGTGGCCTGGTGGGACGTGGGGCCGGACGGCTTGTCCAGAATTATGACCCCGCCCTGCAGCAGTTCGCCGACTGTCCTGTCGGAGGGCTTCTTCCCCCACTTGTCGGGGATAGCATCGGGATCTTTGACTAACATTCGGGCACCGACCGCTTCCAGTATCCTCTGCAGGACCTGGTCGGGGTCTAGATCGTCCGTGTTGATGACCAGGTCGTAGACGCTGAGGTCGTCGATGTCAATGTCGTAGTACATCATATACCTCTTGGCCTCGGACCTCTGCCTTTCGACCGTCTCGGCGACGGCCGCCTCCAGGCTCTGCCCCTCGCGCAGTCCGATGCGCTCCATGCGGACCTCAGGGCTGGCGTCGAGGTATATCCTGAACGCCGGTATGCCGTTGCGGGTGAGCATGTAGGCCGCTAGCCTGGATTCGAGAATGATGTCCTCGTGGTCCCTTGCGGTCTCCACGAGGCGTGAATCGATCATCTGATCGATGGATGGGTCCTTCTCGGCCATCTGGCCGAGCTCGCCCAGGGAAATGTGTTTTTCTGCAGCAAGCTCGCGGAAGATCTTCCCGAAGACTACGGCCTCCAGGCCTAGGGTCTCCGAGAGCTTGCTGCAGGCGGTCGTCTTCCCGCTTCCGGGCGGACCGCTTATGGTTATTCTCATGCGGGTTCTACCGTCCCGTTGTCGATCTCCTCGAGACGCTTCTTCAGCATCACCCAGCGGATGAGCCTCGCCTCGATCTGCCCGATGGGCATGGAGATCAGGGTGTACATGACGATCCAGATGGGGATGAATCCCATCAGCCTGTCGTTCAGGTCAAGGTAGCCCCAGGGCATGTTCACGATGACATCCTCTGTGAAGTAGGCGCCGACGCTGGGGTCGATGAAGTAGTAGATCCAAGCGTACACGGGGATGACGAACAGCATGGTTATGGGCATGGTCTTCATCTGGCTCATACTCGTGTCCATGGTCATCGCCATGATCTTGGGCTGCTGCTCCTCCAGCTTCTTCAGCTTGAAGAGGTTGTTCTCGATCCTTGCCTGGCGCATCTCCTTGTTGAACTCGGACTGGATGTGCTGGTTGC
>Ga0265299_10005603_pt1 | contig 11621 bp, 7 predicted proteins | sample AusTroGonzalo_MG_4_FD_193485 | JGI IMG/M metagenome (GOLD analysis project Ga0265299, IMG submission 193485) | Bovine rumen microbial communities from tropical cattle in Woodstock, Queensland, Australia - Gonzalo_02 | ecosystem: Host-associated > Mammals > Digestive system > Stomach > Rumen ...
TGCAGATGAACTACTCGTGTCTGCCCAACGAGGACGGCACGCTGAAGGGCAGCAAAACGATGAGTACGACGGTGGGTATGGACATCGACCACATTGCCCCAGAGGAGCTGCTGAACGTCAAGGAGCGCATCCTCGCTAAGAAGGACGAACTGGGTCTGCTGATGCTGGAGGAGAGTGCCCGCGGCAAGGGCTATCACCTGGTGTTTAAGCGTCGTCCCGAGTTGTCACAAGAGGAGAACCTGAAGTGGGCCAGCGGACTCTTAGACGTCAAGTACGACGACGGGGCAAAGGACATCACGAGGGTGTTCTTCACGACAACGGAGAAGGAACTGGCGTTTCTGGATGACGAGATTTTCACACAGGGGACACAGGACACTCAGGGGACAGTCCCTCAGTGCTCCGCAAGCTACGCACAGCAGGGACAGTCCCCAAACGCACAGCAGGAGGGTAAGAGGCAATATCCGCAGGACTTCAAGGGTGTGCCTTATTCGGAGATTATCGCTGAGTTTTGGCGTCGTACGGGTGGTGAACCCACGGAGGGTGAACGCAACAAACGGCTACACCAGTTGGCGGCTAATCTGCGTGCCATCACCGACAATAACGAGGACTGGCTGCTGGAGCTGATGCCCCGTTACGGCTTGTCGGCACAGGAGCTGCGCAGTATCATCCACTCCGCCTGCAAGGAGCCCACCAAGGGTTCGCGACTGATGGACCAGATAGTGGAGAAGTGCACAGCGGAACCGACTCTATTGTGCACTTCAGAGTGCACAGCGGAACCGAACCTATTGTGCACTTCAATGGTTAATGTTCAATGGAACAAACTGCCCATAGGCTTGAAGGAGAGTCTTGTCGGTGTTCCTGCGGCGATGCACATGCCGGTGCTCTGTTCGCTGATGCCGCTGGCGGCAGCCTATGCCGACCAGGTGGAGGTGCGCTACTGCGACGGCGAGATGCAGAAGTTGGGCATGATGTCGATTATCTATGGCGAGCAGGCTTCGGGTAAGTCGGTCTGCAAGCATGCCGTGAACATCTGGAAGCGCCAGTTCGACGAAGAGGATGCCTTGGCCCGTAAGCGTGAGGACGCGTGGAAGGAGCGCAAGAAGAGTCGCAAGGCCAACGAGAAGGCTCCTGAAGACCCGAAGGTGCTGATTCGCGTGGTGCCGGTGACGGTGAGCTGTTCGACGCTGTTGAAGCGTCTGAAGAACGCCAACGGCCATACCCTCTACTCCTTCGGCGAGGAACTGGACACGCTGCGCAAGACCAACGGTGCCGGATCGTGGTCGTCGAAGTACGACATCTACCGTCTGGCCTTCGACCCCCTCGACTCGGAATGGGGACAGGACTACAACAGCGACCAGGCAGAGTCGGGCGTCGTCAAGGTGGCGTACAACTGGTCGATGCTGGGCACCAGTGGGGCCGTCAGGAAATGCTTCAAGGGCGACAATATAGAAAACGGTCTCTCCAGCCGTATCCTGTTGGCCGAGATGCCCGACACCTCGTTTGCCAAGATGCCCCGATACGGTCGTCGCTCGGCAGAAGACGAAGCAAGGATTCAGGAGGCCGTCAGCAGGTTGCGCTCGTATAGCGGTTATATCGATACCCCTCGTCTCCGCAAGGCCATCGACCAGTGGGTGGAGCAGCAGCGCATCATGGCGCTGAAGGACATCGACCACGTGAAGGACGTCTATCGCCGTCGTGCTGCCGTCATCGGGTTCCGTTGCGGGGTTATCCACTTCCTCCTGTCGCAGGGAAAGGGTAAGGACGAAAAGCCTCGGGAATCGAAGGCAACCATCGACTTCGCACTGATGATGGCCGAATACTGTCTCGACCAGCAAATCAAGGTGTTTGGCCAGGCCCTGCAGCATCAGTATGTGGATGCCGAACAGGAGTGCCAGCGGTATGGTGAGAACCATAGTGTCTTCGACCAGTTGCCACCCACCTTCACGGCTGACGACCTGGCAGCATTGAAGCGCAGCGCGGTATCGCGAAACTCCATCATCAAGATTATCTCACGCTGGCATCGTGACGGCTGGGTGGAGAAGGCGGACCAGAAGCGATGGAGGAAAGTGAAGAGTGACAATGACAAAGTGACATCGTGACATTAAGGAGAATTGAGAATTGATAATTGACTATTGATAATTATGGAACTGATATTGACAAGAATAGCAAAGCGCAAGACCTACACCATTGGTAGGCTTGCCATCAAGAGAGAGGTAAGCGATGAGTTTAAGACCTACGACGAGGAGGAGTACTTCTGCGACACGCTGGAACCCACATGGCGCGACTACCAGAACGGCGCCTACAAGGTGAAGGGCCGCTCGGCCATTCCAGAAGGGCGTTACGCAGTAGTCATCAGCTGGAGTCCGAAGTTCGAACAGTGGCTGCCTATCCTGCTCGGTGTACCGAAATTCAGCGGCATCCGCATCCATGCCGGCAACTGTTCGGAAGACACCGAGGGCTGCATCCTCGTGGGCGAGAACCGCGAAGTCGGCAAGGTGGTCAACAGCCGCAGATGGCTCCATCGCCTGAAGCAGAAAATAGTGGAAGCCAAGGACAGGGGAGAGCCCGTGTGGCTCACCGTGAAATAAAACAAAAAGGGCCATACCGCAAGAGGTACAGCCCTTTTTGTGTCTTCATAGTACTTGACTTAACGTCAGATTACTTCTTTGACCTAAAGGTACAAAGCGACTTCGTCGATTACTTGTTCAGAGCGAGGTCGATGGCTACGGCAACAGCTACTGTAGCACCTACCATCGGGTTGTTACCCATGCCGAGGAAGCCCATCATCTCTACGTGAGCAGGAACAGAAGAACTGCCTGCGAACTGAGCGTCAGAGTGCATACGGCCCAGAGTATCGGTCATACCGTAAGAAGCGGGACCGGCAGCCATATTATCGGGGTGCAGGGTACGACCCGTACCACCACCGGAAGCTACTGAGAAATAGGGCTTGCCAGCGAGCACGCGCTCCTTCTTATAGGTACCTGCTACGGGGTGCTGGAAGCGAGTGGGGTTGGTAGAGTTACCCGTAATGGAAACGTCTACGTTCTCCTTCCACAGGATAGCTACGCCCTCGCGGACATCGTCAGCACCATAGCACTTTACCTTCAGGCGGTTGGGGTTGTTGCCATAGGGAACTTCCTTGACCACCTTCAAATCGCCGGTAAAGTAGTCGAACTGTGTCTGTACATAGGTGAAGCCGTTGATGCGGCTGATAATCTGTGCAGCATCCTTGCCCAGACCGTTCAGGATAACGCGGAGGGGCTTCTGACGAACCTTGTTGGCCATCTCGGCAATCTTGATGGCACCCTCGGCGGCAGCAAAGCTCTCGTGACCAGCAAGGAAGGCGAAGCACTCGGTCTCCTCGCGGAGCAGACGGGCTGCCAGGTTACCATGACCAATACCAACCTTACGGTCGTCGGCAACAGAACCGGGGATACAGAAAGCCTGCAGACCGATACCGATAGCCTCGGCAGCATCAGCAGCAGTCTTCACACCCTTCTTGATAGCAATGGCGGCACCACAAACGTATGCCCACTTGGCATTCTCGAAGCAGATCAGCTGGGTATCCTCACACATCTGGTAAGGATCAACGCCTGCCTTCTCACAAATCTCGTTGGCCTCTTCAATACTGTTGATGCCATTCTCCTTCAGAGCAGCAAGAACCTGGTTGATACGGCGCTCCTGACTCTCAAACTGTACTTTTCTTATCATAGGAATAATCTTTTTTACTTTTTTACTTTCTTACTTTTTTACCTTTCAATTACTCCTTACGTGGGTCAATAGCTTTCACTGCACCCTGCTCCTCAGTGGTACGACCATAGGAACCGGTGAACTTCTTGATAGCCTCGTTGGCATCCATACCGCCCTTGACGGCTTCCATCATCTTGCCCAGGTGTACGTACTCGTAACCGCAGACTTCGTTGTTGGCATCGAGATACATCTTGGTGATGTAACCCTCGGTGAGCTCCAGGTAACGGGTTCCCTTGGCAACAGTGCCATAGAGTGTACCTGTCTGTGAACGAAGACCTTTACCAAGGTCCTCGAGACCGGCACCGATAGCCAGACCACCCTCAGAGAATGCGCTCTGTGTGCGGCCATAGACAATCTGCAGGAACAGTTCACGCATAGCGGTGTTGATTGCATCACACACGAGGTCGGTGTTCAGTGCCTCCAACAGCGTCTTGCCAGGCAGAATCTCGCTGGCCATAGCTGCTGAGTGTGTCATACCCGTGCAACCGATGGTCTCTACCAGAGCTTCCTGGATGATACCGTCCTTCACGTTCAGACTCAGTTTGCAGGCACCCTGCTGAGGTGCGCACCAGCCGATACCGTGGGTGTAACCCGAAATGTCCTTAATCTCTTTTGCCTGAATCCATTTGCCCTCCTCGGGAATGGGTGCAGGACCATGATAAGCGCCCTTGCAGACACTACACATGTTCTTCACTTCTGTAGAATAAATCATATGCTTGATAATAAAAAAATGAGTAATCAAAAACGTCTGTGCCGCGAGCGGGACTCGAACCCGCACAGCTGCAATAGCCAAGGGATTTTAAGTCCCTCGTGTCTACCATTCCACCATCGCGGCGACCTTAGACTATTGAAAATTTTGCATTTCCGCTGCAAAGGTAAGAAAAAAAGTGAAAAGTAAAAAGTGAAAAGTGAAAAATTTTTCTTTGCAAGCGATTTTTCTTCTTTCTTCTGCCTTTTGCCTTCTTACTTTTTCCTCGGCATAACGCGCTCCTCGATGCTCTGGAAGATGATGAACAGCACGGGGACGATGAACAGCAGGGCCAGAGTACCAATGAGCATGCCGCCAATGGTTCCCACGCCCAGCGAGCGGTTGCCGTTGGCACCGACACCTGTTGCCAAGGCCAAAGGCAGCAAACCGAATATCATGGTCATAGAGGTCATGAGGATAGGACGCAGACGTACGCCTGCGGCATCGAGGGCGGCAGCGGTGATGCTCATGCCCTGACGACGGCGCTCAGAGGCGTATTCTGTCAGCAGGATGGCAGTCTTTGACAACAGTCCGATGAGCATGATAAGTCCCGTCTGCATGTAGATATTGTTCTCCAATCCCCACAAGTGGGCAAAGATAAACGAACCACAGAGTCCGAAAGGTACGCTGAGGATGACTGCCAAGGGGATGAAAAGGCTTTCATAGAGGGCACAGAGTATCAAATAGATGAAGACGATACAGATGACGAACACGATGGTGGTGGTATTGGCCGTCGAGGCTTCTTCACGCGTCATGCCGCCAAACTCGTAGCCATAGCCTTCGGGCAGCTGCTCGGCAGCGACCTCACGGATGGCTTGAATGGCCTGTCCGGTGCTATAGCCTTCGGCGGGTGTGCCGCTGACGCTGATGCTGGGGAAGAGGTTGAAGCGTGACAGCGTTTCCGAACCGTAGATACGCGTCAGCTTGAGGTATTGTCCGATGGGCGACATATCGCCGCTGTTGTTGCGTACGAAGATGTTGTTGAGCGACTGTTCGTCGAGCCGGTACTCCGGCGACGCCTGTACCATGACACGATAGAGCTTGGTGAAGCGCACGAAATTCGATGCATAGCTGCCACCGATATATCCTCCGAGGGCCGACAGCACCTCACCCGGTGCCACACCATGACGCTTGCAGAGCGCTGCGTCAACGTCGACACGATACTGCGGATACTTCAACGAGAAGTTGGTATGGGCACGGCTGATTTCCGGACGCTCGTTAAGGGCATGAATAACCTGATTGGTATAGGTCATGAGGTCATTGATAGTACCTCCTTTCTTATCTTGTATATAGAGCTCGAAGCCATTGATACGCCCGAAGCCCGGCAGCATGTTTTGCGTGTTGACGGTAATCTTGGCATTAGCAATGTCTGCTGTACGGCGGTAGATTTCCTCCATGATGCTGTTGACGTCGTCGCCTTTTCCCTTGCGCTCGTCCCACTTCTTCAGCTTCAGCGTGAAGTTACCATTGGAAGCCGACTGGTCGAAGCCGACGCTGTTGCCCGCCACCATAGAATAGGTGCGCAACTGGGGCAGGTCCTTGATGCGCTTCTCCACTTGCTCCAGAATGCTGTAGGTCTGTTGCAGCGTGGAACCCGGCGAAGCCTGTATGTTGATGAAAACCGTTCCCATATCCTCGTTGGGCACCAGTCCTGTCTTGGTGGTTTTCATCATCCAGCCCAATGTGACGAAGGCTATCACCATCAGCACACCTGCCAGCCACTTGCGACGGAAGAAGACGGAAACGGTCTGCTTGTATTTGAGAACTATGGTTTTAAAGGCAGCGTCGAAGGCATGGTGGAAGCGGGTGGAGAAAGAGGCCTCCTGTTTTCCCTGCGGCAGAACCGCAGGGCACACTTCTTTCTCCATGCCTCTTGCCTCTTGCCTCTTGCTTCTTGCTTCTAATCCATGCGGTGTCATGAAGAGGGCGCAAAGGGCGGGTGACAGCGTCATGGCGTTGAGCAGCGAGATGGCAACGGCAATGGCCATCGTGATGCCAAACTGAGTGTAGAAGGTGCCAGTGACGCCCGTAATGAAGGAGACGGGTACGAAAACCGCCATGAATACCAGCGTGGTGGTGATGAGTGCCGACGTGATGCCATGCATGGCCTCTATCGTCGCTTCGTAGGGCGACGTATAGCCCTCGTCGAATTTCGCCTGTACCGCCTCGACAACAACGATGGCATCGTCAACCACCGTTCCGATAACCAGCACCAAGGCAAAGAGCGTCAGCATATTGAGCGAGAAGCCAATGGCATAGATGGCTGCCAAAGTGCCGATGAGCGACACCACAATAGCCATAGCAGGAATCAGGGTGGAACGGAAGTTCTGCAGGAAGACATAAACGACCAGCACCACAAGCAGCAAGGCTTCCAAGAGCGTTTCGAGCACACTGATGATGGAGGCGTCGAGATAGTCTTTCTTGCTTTCCAGGTCTTCAATGACCACCCCCGGGGGCAGGCTCTGGCGGATATCTTCCACCTCGCGGTCAATCTGCTTGATAATCTCGTTGGCATTGGAGCCGCTGGTCTGGTTGATGGAAATATTAACGCCCGGATGACCATTGGTCTCGCCAATGAAGTCGTAGCTCTGTGGACCTAACTCCACACGAGCCACGTCGCCTATGCGCAACACGTCACCATCGGGCAGTGAACGGATGACCATACGCTCGTAGTCCTGCTCCTCCTCGTAACGGCCACGATACTTCAACACATACTGGAAGGTATTTTCGGAGTCTTGTCCCAGCGTACCCGTCGCCACTTCCACATTCTGCTCGTCCAACACCTTATTGATATCTGCCGGCGTGAGTCCATAGGCCGCCATCTTCTGCGGATTCAGCCAGATGCGCATGGAATAGTCGGCGCCCATGACGTTCACCTCACCCACACCGGGAATACGACTCAAGCGAGGCTCGATATTGATTTTGGTGTAGTTGGCAAGGAAGGTGCGGTCGAAGGAGTCGTCGGGACTATAGAGGGTTATCTGCTTGATATTCGACGTCTGTCGCTTGCGAACGGTCAGTCCACTCTTCACCACGTCACTGGGCAGGCGGCCCTGCACGGTGGCGGCACGATTCTGTACGTTAACCATTGCCATGTCCGGGTCGGTACCCTGACGGAAGAAGACGCTGATGCTGGCACGACCCGTATTCGATGCCGACGATGACATATACATCATGCCTTCGACACCGTTGATGGCCTCCTCCAAAGGCACGACGACACTCTTCTGCACCGTCTCGGCATTGGCTCCCGTATAGTTTGCAATAACACGAACGGTAGGCGGCGCTATCTCGGGAAACTGCTCCAAAGCCAGTCGCGACAGGCCGATGATGCCCACAATGACAATGAGCACACTAATCACGCATGCCAATATCGGACGGTCTATGAATGTCTTGACGTTCATCGCTTCTTATTTTTCCCTCTTACTTCTTCCCTCTTCCTTCTTACTTCTTATCTCCGTTCCTTCTTTCAGCAATCCGGCACCTTCGCTCACAATGACATCACCCTCGTTAAGTCCCTGCTCCACGATATACTCCTTGCCATTATTCAGGCGGAACACCACCACTGGCGTGGCAACTGTTTTCCCGTCAACGACACGATAGACGAACACTTTGTTCTGGAGTTCATAGGTCGCCGTCTGTGGGATAACGATGCAATCCTTCTTGTGCGTCGGCAACAGCACCGTACCGCTGCCGCCATTGCGTAACAGCCGCTGCGGATTGGGAAAGACGGCACGCAGGGTAACGGCTCCGGTAGCAGCATCTACCGTGCCACTGACGGCGTCAATACGTCCCTGCTGGCTATAAACGCCACCGCCAGCCATCTGTAGTTGTACGCCGGGGGCCTGTTGCACGAACTGCTGAATGGAGCCATACTGCTCAATGAGCGTCATGGCTTGTGCCTCAGTGATAGAGAAATAGGCATACACCTCATGGTCGTCGGCCACCGTCACCAAGGGTTCCGCCATGCTGCTGCTGACTAAAGCACCAACATGATAGGGAATCATGGAAGCGGAGCCGTTGACAGGACTCTTCACCACCGTATAACTGAGGTTGTTGCGAGCATTCACCTCTTGTGCCTTGGCCAATGACAGGGCGGCCTTGGCCTCGTTCAAGGCATGCAGCGACGTCTGCAACTGATAGTCGGACACGACCTGTTCTGCCTTTAGCGTCTGGGTACTTTCATACTCCATCTGAGCTGTCGCCAGTTTGGCGCGGGCGGTTTCTACGGCAGCCTGTGCCACCTCCAAGGCAGCCTGGAAAGGAACCTGGTCGATGATGAACAGCTGCTCACCCTTCTTGACCTCGTCACCCTCCTTGATGCAGATGCGGGTAATCGTGCCCGACACCTGCGGACGAACCTCAACAATCTGCCGACCGGTCAAGCGGGCAGTATAGGACGACACCAGTGTCTGGTCACTCCGACTCACCGTCATCGTGGCATACTCTGCCTTGTCGCCATGTTCCTTCTTTTTTTTGTCTGCACACGCCGTCATCAACAGCACAGCAGCCAGCATGCAAAATAGGATAGTTTTCTTCATTGTTTTAAGTCTTGGTGGCAAAATTAGTAATTTTCCAATAAAAAACAAACAAACTTGCTTTCTTTTTTGCCTTTTGTAGAAATATTCGTACCTTTGAGCTACGCTCGAAGATACTTCCGTTTGGAAAAATCCAAATAAATTTGGTTTTTCTCTCACTTATTCGTACCTTTGTACCCGCTATGGGTATATTATATATCGTCCCCACACCTGTGGGAAACATGGAAGATATGACGCTTCGCGCCATCCGTATTCTGAAGGAAGCTGATTTGGTATTGGCCGAGGACACGCGTACATCGAGTCATCTGCTGAAGCACTTTGACATTGAGCAGCACTTGGTGTCGCACCACAAGTTCAACGAACACGGCACCAGTGCCAAAGTGGTAGAACGCCTGTTGGCGGGTGAAACGGTGGCACTCATCAGCGACGCAGGTACACCGGGCATCAGCGACCCGGGATTCTTTCTGGTGCGTGAGGCCGTCAAGGCGGGTGTTGAGGTGCAGACACTACCGGGTGCAACTGCTTTTGTGCCCGCACTGGTATCGAGCGGACTGCCCTGCGACCGCTTCTGCTTTGAGGGTTTCCTGCCACAGAAGAAGGGACGGCAGACGAAGCTGCAGTCGCTGGTCAGCGAAGAGCGCACCATGATTTTCTATGAGTCGCCGTACCGCGTGCTGAAGACCTTACAGCAGTTTGCCGAGGTCTTTGGTCCTGAGCGACAGGTCAGCGTCTGCCGTGAAATATCCAAAGTGCATGAAGAAAGTGTGCGCGGCACGCTGGAGGAGGTGATAGCGCACTTCCAGCAGCATGAGCCGCGCGGTGAATTCGTGATTGTCGTGGCCGGTGCCACGAAATAACGGAATCCCGGAATAACGATATCCCGGAATCCCGTAAAATCCTAATAATCGAATGACGAGCCTCCCAGGAACTCGCGCAACAGCGAGGTGGGCGGTATCTGGTCTTCAGGTATGGGCTTAATGTACTTCAGGAACTTCCGTAAGCGATAAGCCTCAGCATATTCCTCGCAAGTCTCGGGCACCTGCTCCAGCAGTGGCTCAGCCTGCTGCTTGATAACTGCCAACTCGAAGAGCATAGCAGAGTTGAACATGGCATCAGCATTCTCCTGGAAGGGGAATATCCAGCGATTCTCACCATTGCGCACACTGGGCCAGCGGCGAATGCTCTCGCGGGCAGAAACACCACGATACTTATGGTCGCGGATGATGCGGCGCAAAAGGCGGTTATCGGTCGTTGGCACGTAGTTGTGGGAGTCTAACAGTATCGTGGTCAGCGCGGAAGCATAGACGCGGAATATCTTGTCGTCAGGAACATCACCGGTCAGTTCCGGATTCAATGCGTGAATACCCTCTACCACCAATACCTCATTGCCTTCCAACTTGAGCTTATGACCGCTCATCTCGCTGCGGCCCTCCTGGAAATTATAGCGCGGCAGCTCTACCTCCTCGCCACGGAAAAGAGCACTCAACTGCTGGTTGAGCAGCGGCAGATTGAGGGCGTGCAGGTGTTCGAAATCGTAGTCGCCTTTCTCGTCCTTGGGCGTCTTGTCACGATCCAGGAAATAGTCGTCAAGGGAAATACCGACAGGGTAGATGCCGTTGACTGCCAACTGGATGCTCAGGCGCTTGCAGGTTGTGGTCTTACCACTACTGCTGGGACCGGCAATGAGCACAAGTTTCACGCCCTTGCGACTGGCTATCTCGTCAGCTATCTGGGCTATCTTCTTCTCCTGCAAGGCCTCGCTGAGCTGGATAAGGGTATTGGTATGACCGTCATCAATGGCTTTGTTCAGGTCACCGACAGTGCGCATGCCCAAAATCTCCTGCCAACGGTGGTGCTCCTGGAAGATTTCAAACATCTTGTCCTGACGAATGAAGGTACCGAGCTTCGAAGGATTCTCCTGGGAAGGAATACGCAACAGGAGACCATTGTAGTAGTACTCCAGTCCGAAGAGATGCAACAGTCCTGTATTCGTCAACAACGTGCCATAGTAATAGTCCTTATAGCCATCCAAGTCATAGTAGGTGGTGTAAAGCCTTCCACTGTTCTCCAGCAACTTGACCTTTGACTGAGCGCCCATCTTCCGGAACATCTCTATAGCCTCTTCGGTCGTTGATTCAAAACGGTGAATATCCAGCTTCGCATCAATAATCTCCTGCATACGCTGACGCAGATCACCGATGTCATCGGGCGTCATCTCAATCCTGGCTCCCGACTCCTTCTTTCTGACGATGTCTACATAGTAACCGTTACTGACGGGGATGTCAATAACAACCTTACAGTCGGTCCACAGGTCGTGCGCTGCCTTGCAAAGCACGAAGAACAAAGTTCGCGTATAGGTTCGGATACCAGTAGAGGTTTGCAGGTTCAGGAACTCTATGTCCTTCTGCTTATACACGCGATAGTGCATACCTTCTACCTTGTTATTCACTTTCGCACTCACCGGTCCGTATTCCATTTGAAGACCTGTTAAGGCAAAGACTTCTGAGAGGGTGCTGCCAATGGGAACCTCGAATGTTTCCTGGTTATTCTTGCAACGGATTTTGATTAGTTGTTCCATAGTTTTTTAG
>Ga0265299_10005604_pt1 | contig 11621 bp, 9 predicted proteins | sample AusTroGonzalo_MG_4_FD_193485 | JGI IMG/M metagenome (GOLD analysis project Ga0265299, IMG submission 193485) | Bovine rumen microbial communities from tropical cattle in Woodstock, Queensland, Australia - Gonzalo_02 | ecosystem: Host-associated > Mammals > Digestive system > Stomach > Rumen ...
CCTCGATGGTGATCATGTTGTTGTGCATCCAGTATTTGACGGAGCTTTTGCCGTTGGCCACGGTGCTCTGGCACACTTCTGATTCGTGGTGTGGGAACAGCAGGTCCATGCCGCCGCCGTGGATGTCAAATTGCTCGCCAAGGTACTTGGTGCTCATGGCGGTACATTCGATATGCCAACCCGGGAAGCCGACGCTCCACGGGGAGTTCCAGCGCATGATGTGTTCCGGAGCGGCTTTCTTCCAGAGGGCGAAGTCGGCAGGGTTATGCTTTTCACTTTGGCCGTCCAGCTCGCGGGTGTTGGCAATCAGCTCGGCCAATACGCGGCCGGAGAGCTTGCCGTAGCCGAAATCCTTGTCGAACTTCTCCACATCGAAATAGACGGAGCCTTCCGACTCGTAGGCATAGCCTTTCTCAAGAATCTTCTGCACCATCTCGATCTGCTCGATGATGTGGCCGGAGGCGCGGGGCTCGATGGACGGTCCTTTCACGTTGAGGGCATCCATAGCCTTGTGGTAGCTATCCATGTAATATTGCGCCACCTCCATCGGCTCGAGCTGCTCTAAGCGGGCTTTCTTGGCAATTTTGTCCTCGCCTTCATCGGCATCGTGCTCCAGGTGGCCCACATCGGTGATGTTACGCACGTAGCGCACTTTGTAGCCGATGTGCGACAAGTAGCGGAACACCACGTCGAAGGTCACCGCCGGACGGGCGTGTCCCAGATGCGGCTCGCCATAGACGGTCGGCCCGCAGACATACAGCCCCACATGGTCGGGCGTGATGGGTTTGAAGAGTTCTTTGCGTTTTGACAAGGTGTTGTATAGGAACACTTTGCCTTTGTTGTCTTCTTTGTTCATATTGAATAGGGTATTTGTCGGAATAAAATTGGGCGCAAAATTACACAAAATTCGGACACGCGCCGAGGGGTGTCCGAAATTCCGTATGGCAATGGGATGTTTCCGGATCCGCCGTAGGGGCGAATGATTATTCGCCCCTACAACGTGGGTGAACCGTAATAATAGGGTGTTATCCTTTCACGACCTTCCGCACGGCAACGACCTTCTCATCTGCCACGGCCTTCAGAAAATAGATGCCGTTGGCATACAGTGACAGGTCGATCTGTGCGGTCTGTAGGGGCAAATAATTATTCGCCCTGACCACGTCCAACAACCGTCCGTACGCATCCACCAAATGCAATTCCATATCGCCGAATTGTACATTGTTCATTGTACATTGTACATTGACGATGTCGGAGGTCGGGTTCGGATACACCTTGAAATCGAAACCGTCGTAATTGTCAACGCCCACGGTGATGGTCAGGTGCAGCGTCACTACGGAGTCACATCCGTGGACGGTTTGGAGAGTCTGGGTGTAGTCGCCGGAGGTACAGTAGGTTTGGGAGTTCCAAGTGTAGCAAGAATCGGAGGTGGTGATGGAGAATTCGGAGGAAGCACTGTTATTCACCGTGAGATGCAGGGTCACCACGCTGTCGTAACCTAACAGCGAAGTGAAGGACTGGGTATAGTCGCCGGAAGCGGTCAAGTGCTGTCCGTTCCAGTCGTAGCTATCGCAGGTACTAACACTCACGTCAGTGGTGACCGGCGTGCCGTTATAAACGATGTTGGAACGTGCCCCAGTGAAGGTGATGTCGCGGGTGTGCTGTACGCAACTGCTATTCATCACCACCTCGATCTGGTAGAACAGCGCATCGCCAGACGGATTATTGTCGGTGTACGAGGTCAGCGTGGAGGGCATGGTTTGGATCAGCTGCAGGTTGTTGTTGGCCGTGCCGCGATACAGCTTGTAGCTGGCAAACTCAAAGCCTTCGTAAGGTGTCCAAATCAGGTTGTAGCTGTTGCCAAGTCCTTGGTTGATGGTAAGATGCACGGTCTTGTGGTACTCGCTCATCGGGGTTTCGCCGCCGCAGGTATCTACCGCCGTGATGCGGTAGCGGTACGCCCGCACGGACGGGTCAGCAGTGGTGTCCTCATAGGCGTTGGTACTGCCCGCTGGCACGAATGTGAGCGGCTCAAACACATTGGCCTGACCGTTCTCGCGGTAGATTCGGTAGCCCACCACATTGGGATTGGTCATTTCTTCCCAAACTACCAAATTGTGGCTGTTCTCGACCCCGACCATGCACAAAAATGCAGTGTCAACAATTTGTTTACTGACACCTACAAGAACAGGTTCCGATATACTTGTGCAAAAGCTACCGTCTCCGTCACCAATGGTTACCCAGTAGTAACCTGGTGTACAGACACTTATACTTGATGTGGTGTCGCCTGTGGACCATAGATAATTATTGTAAATATTTGATAAAGAAAGAATTACTGTGTCGGTTTCGCAAGCAGACAATGTGTCGCTAACCGTTATTTGCGGCACAAAATCCGCCATCACGGTGAGGTGTAGCGTATGCGTTGTACATCCATTAACATGGGTGTAAATGCCTGATGATGTATATGTTTCATTGAACCAATCGAAACTATCACAGACTGTTTCGTAGGAAACATAGTTTATACTTGGGTTGACAGTTAGGTGAAGTATAGCTATTGTATCACAGTTCACCCAATAGTAATCTCCGCTTGTTGTGTATGTTCCTCCGTTCCATTCAAAACTGTCGCATGCGGTCGCTATAGTTACAACAGTATCTTGAAATGGAACTGTAAAACAAACAGTATCAGAGATTTCACTGTAATATTCACCATAATCATAAGAGTAGTACATTGCACGTACTGCTACCGTATACGTGTTTCCCGGTACAAGCCCTTGAATATGGTATGTCGTTGTAAAAGAATTTGCCACGATCCATTGAATACTTGAAATCTCTTTATAACGCACTTCCCATCTGGTTTCATTTCCCCAAGCACTCCAACTAACATCGGCAGAACATGGGGTAATATTGGTGACGGTAACATTCGTTGGCGGATTATAATCCTCATTGTTATCAAGTATAGAGGCGGGAAACAGATTGTTGGCATCATACTCTTTACTTGTCTGTACAGTGTTGGTTTGTCCGAAAAGCGTAATTCCCATCATTAGTATGGATAAAAGAAGTAATTTTTTCTTCATTTGTTTGGTTGCCTGTTATATTCCATCGGCCCGTCGGTTCTTTGTTCGATTTTATTTTTGTATTAATTGTATTTCAGCTGCTTATAAATCGTTTCCGCACTTTCGTCACAAGCATAAAAAAAATCGTGAACTTCGTTTATCTGATTCTGAGGTTCTGGAATACCTGTACAACAAATAAGAAAGCTCACGATTACTCGTAAGCATTCTCGTCTTTCTTCTTGTTGTACTTTGAAATTTTCCAGATTTCAGAATCACAAAGAAAAGCGAAAACGCTTTATGTCAATATGTTAAAAAGTCTGTTCTGTCTCTATACGCGATAGGGGTTTGGTGAAAAATTGGGGTTAGTTAATTCTTTGCAAAGATAATACGAAAGCGATTATCAATGTTTTATTTTGATGCCTTTTTCTGAAATAAACTGTTTTATATAATCAGCGATGTCCACAGTTGAGACATCGTATTTCGGTTCGAGGAGTGAGAAATCAGTCGGTTTTCTAAAGTAGTTGTCATTTAGTAGGATGCCATAGATGGTTTTGGAATGGATGTTGTGTCTTGAAAATTTGCCCGCATACGCCACGCCCTCTTCCAAGTCATAACCAGCTTTCAGCAGGGCGTAGATGTCGTAATAGTCGCGAAAGGCACTTCTGACTGCAATGGTGAAAAGCTTCATTCCAAGTAATTCTTGCAAGGAGGGAGTCACAATGTTGTTGTACACAAAACCTTTGCCTAATTCCGGGACTGCGTTCTCGGGGCGGAAAAACGACAGCTTGACGTTGCCGTTTACGAAAATCTGGAGCTGATTCCGTCCGAGAAATTCTTTTCTGCAATCAGGATAAACATCTGTGATGGCATTGGATATGGCTGAAAAATCAAGTAGAGGGCGCTCTTTCCGAGTCCCAAGCAGCTCAAAGTCAAGGTCTTCGCTTTTGCGATGCAACAGTTGAAGGGACTGCGCCGTGCCGCCGCACAGGTACAACCCTTTGAGGACTTCCAACTGCGATACCGTCTCAAACACGGGAATGGTCTCAGACCTAAGCCCTTGCCTCCAGTCTTGGTTTTCCATAACGTTTCAGGTATTTGTCTGGATTCTTAATATCGAAAAACATGGCTGCCAACAACCAGTTGATGATGCCATAATAGTCGCCTTGCGAGACCAACCGCTCCCGCCAGACATTTCGCAATTGCGGCATTGGATAAATTTCGCACAGCTTGTAAAGTTCCTCGAACTCAAGGTATAACAACGCTTTCTCTATGAGCAGTTCGTCATCCACCTTGTTTGGGCTCTTGGCATACGACCATGCGCAGCCCATTTGTTCCAAGTGCTGCCACAGGTGGTTCTTTTTGCACTCTAAATCACTATTGCCAAGTGTACGATCGTATATCATGCCGCAAAATTACAAAATATTCTTGTTTACGTAATTACGTTTCTGTTTTTTTTAAGCGAAAATGCTTTATGTCAATATGTTAAAAAGTCTGTTCTGTCTCTATACGCGATAGGGGTTTGGTGAAAAATTGGGGTTATTATTCGGGTGCGAAGATACGAATTATTTGGATTGTCACCCAGTAGAGACGCAAAATGTTGCGTCTCTACAAAATTTCGCCTCTCACCCTGTCTCTGAGCGAGCTTTGTCGTCGCGTTGGCTTCACGTAAATTGCAAACTTTCGGGCTATAACTCGAAAAAAAAATTGAGTTTTAGCCCGGAAGTATGTAATTTTTGAAATTATTGTGTATCTTTGCGGGCGGAAAAACTTAATGAATATGTCTCAAAATACAGATGTTTTAGTGGGTCGAAAGGCGGAAATAAAGTCTCTGAACCAGATTGTTATGTCAAAAGAGGCGGAATTTGTGGTGGTGTATGGACGAAGGAGAGTCGGCAAGACCTTCTTGGTGAACACCTTCTTCAACGACCATTATGCTTTTAAACTGACAGGACTCGCCAAAAAGAGCAAACGCGAGCAGCTGGCCAACTTTACTGCTGCGCTCAACCGATATGGTGATGGCGTAAAATACACAAAACCAAGGACTTGGTACGAAGCCTTCGACAAATTGAGAGGCTTGCTGGAGTCCAAGAAAACGAAAGGCAAAAAGGTGGTGTTCATCGACGAATTGCCTTGGATGGATTCCCGTGGCGGCAATCTGATTTCTGCACTTGAGCATTTTTGGAACGATTGGGCCGGAACACAATCCGACATTCTGTTGATCGTTTGCGGATCGGCTACTTCGTGGATTACGAAAAAGATTCTCAAAAATAAAGGCGGATTGCACAATCGGGTCACCCAAAAAATATACTTGCACCCATTTACGTTGTCCGAATGTAAGGAATATATTCAAAGTCGTGGACTTGCGATGGAAGACAAGGAGATTGCTGAATGTTATATGATTATGGGTGGCATACCGTTCTATCTAAAGAACCTGCGTCGCGGTGCAAGCTTGTCGCAGAATGTGGACGAGATGTTTTTCGCAGAAAAAGGGCGGCTGGATGATGAGTTCGATGCCCTTTACGCTTCACTTTTCGATCATTCGGAAAACTACATTAAGGTGGTGGAAGCATTGAGCAAGAAAAACAAAGGGCTGACACGAGAAGAGATACTGGAAGCCAGTCATCTGAACAACAACGGACATTTTTCCAAAATCTTGGACGACCTGACAAATTGCGACTTTATACGGTGTTATAAGGGCTATGGGGACAAGAAACGGAAATCCATTTACCAACTGACCGATCCTTTCACGCTCTTTTATTACAAATTCATCCGGAAAAACGCCCCAAGCGATAAACCGTTCTGGCAGTACCAGATAGGCACGCACCAGCATGACACGTGGGCAGGGTTGGCCTTTGAGCAACTTTGCCTGAATCATCATCGCCAAATCGAGCAAGCACTTGGCATATCGGGCATCTCCACCAAAGTCTATTCTTGGAACAGTCAGCCCAACGCCGCGGAGAAGGCGCAGATAGATTTAATCATCAAGCGCGCCGACAAAGTGGTGAATGTTTGCGAGATGAAATTCTACGATGGGGAGTTTACGATAAAAAAGCGTGATGCCGACGACATCGAACGTCGTGTAAGGGCATTCCGCTCGGCCGAGCATGTCAGGATGGCCATCCACCCTGTACTTGTCACCACGTATGGGCTGACTGACAATACATACAGCAGCGTGTTTCAAAATGTGGTTGTTTTGAAAGATTTGTTTAGGTAAAAGGTTTGTGATACAAGGAAATACGGAAATTTCAGTATCTTTCTTTTCTGCAAACTTCCGGGCTAAAACTCGAAAAAAAATTGAGTTTTAGCCCGAAAGTATGTAAAAATTATCTTACTGAAAAAAACATTTGGAATGCAAAAGGAGACAAAAACGTGTACTTTTGCAACGTCCTAGGAGTCCGTTGCATCCCTGCAGCGGAAAACATCGCCAATGATGTCGATGCCCCTACGCAAACAACTTCTCGATCTGCGCCTCGTACTTTTTGAGCAGCACGTTGCGCTTGAGCTTCAGGGTGGGGGTGAGCTCGCCCGACTGTATCGACCATTCGTGGTTCATCAGCAGGAAACGCTTCACCTTCTCGGTGTCGCCGAAGAATTGGTTGAACTCGTCCACGATCTTCTTGTACTTCTTCTGCACCTCGGGGTGCTCGATCATCTCCTCGTTGGTGGTGTAGGGGATGCCCTTGTTGAGACACCATGAACGCAGGTCCGCAAAATTCGGCACGATGAGGGCGGCGGCGAACTGCTTGTTCTCGCCGACCACCAGGATGTTGTCGATCAGCGACTCTTCCAGGAACTTGTTTTCGATGATGGTGGGCACCACATATTTGCCGAACGCGGTCTTGAACATCTCCTTCTTGCGACCGGTGATCTTGAGTCGGCCTTCGGGGGTGAGCTCGCCCAGGTCACCGGTGTGCAGCCACCCGTCAGCGTCAATGACAGCGGCGGTTTGTTCGGGCTGGTTGTAGTAGCCTTTCATGACGTGCGGACCTTTGGTGAGGATCTCGCCGTCTTCCGCGATGCGCACACGCGTGCCGGGCAGCACGGGACCGGCGGTGCCGATCTCCACTCCGCCTTTGAAGAAGTTGCTCACGGCTATGACAGGTGAGGTCTCCGTGGTGCCGTAGCCTTCCAAGACGGGAATGCCCATGGCCCAGAATATCTTGGAGATACGCGGTTGGATGGCAGCGCCGCCCGTCACGATGACCTTGAGGTTGCCGCCCAATGCCTTGTTCCACTGGCTCAGCACCAGCTTCCGCGCTAACTTCAGCTTGCGGAGGTACCGTTTGCTCATGTTGTCGCCATATTGCAGCGCGATTTCGTTCGCCCAGAAGAAAATCTTCTGCTTGGTCTTCGGCAGCTTGTGCCCTTTGGCGAGAATTTTGTCGTAAACTTTCTCCAAAAGTCGAGGCACCGTGGTGAAGATGTCGGGTTTCAGTTCCACCATGTTCTCCTGGATTTTGGCGAGGTTCTCGGCATAATAGATTGGCAACCCGAGATACTGCCAGGCATAATTCATCATGCGCTCATATACGTGACACAGAGGCAGATAGCTCAGAATTCGGTTGTTCTCGGTGGTGGGGATGATGGGCAGCACCGCCTCCACGTTCGAGAGGAAGTTGCGGTGCGAGAGCATCACGCCCTTCGGAAAGCCTGTCGTACCGGAGGTATAGACCAGCGACACCACGTCTTCGGGCTTGATGCTGTCTTTAATCTCTTGCAGGTATTGCGGTGCGGGGTTGGCGCGGCCTAGCTCGATCACCTCGTTCAAGTGCTTGTAACCTCGAAGGTTACGGAATGTGTACACTTTGTCCTTCAAGTCGGGCTTGTCGTCCAAAATCTGGGTGATCTTGCGCAGCAGGTCCCAACCGGCCACGAAGACCATCTTCACGTCGGCGTCATCGAAAATGTAGCGGTAGTCGCTCTCGCTGATGGTCGGGTAGATGGCCACGTGTAACGCCCCGATCTGCATGATGGCCATGTCGAGGAAGTTCCATTCCGGCCGGTTCGGGGTGATGGTGGCTACCGAGTCCCCCTTCTTGATGCCGAGCTGCATCAGTCCGTATGACAGGTTGTTGACGATTTCCACATATTTTGCCGTGCTGTATTTCACCCAAATGCCGTTCTCTTTGCAGCACAAGGCGTCCTCTTTCGGGAATTCCTTGAGATCCCGTTCAAGCATATCGAATAATCGTGTGACTTGCATAGGCTTCCTTTTAAAACAATCGGCAAAAATACAATTTTTTGCTTATCGCCTGTCGTTTTAATAAATAGGCTTTCGCTTTCATAAAAATCGTACTTTCGCAGGCTTTTTTAATGTCGTGTTATGGTGAAGAAAATAGTGCATATATTGTTGGTTTCCTTGCTTTTGCTGAATTCAGACGAGGTGTTCGCGCAGAGGCAAAGTCTGGATGATAAGGACAAACGGACTCCGGCTTACAAGAGTATTCCGTCGTCGTCCTTCTTTACGATCAACGCCGAGTATTTGAGTGGGTATCGTCCGAACCGGTATTTTAGTGCGCAAGTTCCGGCTTTCGGATTTAAAGCGGGTACGATGCGCAATGTCGGATGGTATATCGGCGTGATGACGAATTTCAACTTCAAGGGGGCTTTTGTTACCTGCGATGAGTCGGAGATTAATGTCGGGAGAACCAGCAGCACCTATTTTGATGCTCTTGCGGGCATCACGCTGCGCTATTGGAAACCATTCTCTTTTCACATCGGACTTGGATACAGCTACCGTTCCTTCAACAATGAGACTATATATGGCCAGTGGGCGCATTTATCCTCACACACGGCACAGGGACCCGCAGCTTCGGCCGGCTTTATGCTCCATCTCGGCTCTTTTGTCGTTTCTGCCGAAGTGATAGGCACTTATAACCTTCAAGGTGTCAATGATATCCGTTATCGTGTCGATAAAACGCGCTTCTCTCTTGGCTTGAAGGCAGGTCTTGGCTTATGCATCCCCTATAATTACCGTGGTGGGGACTGGAAACATTCATCGTTGGGGATCGAAGGCCCCTCCATGACGATGCCTGAACGTCGCGCAGATGCTGTTCCCGACAGCAAAGTCTTGTTGGATACCGGTGTGGCACAAATGAGGGTTGCTGTTCAGCAGCCGACATCGCATGACATATTTCCCAAGGTTGTCACCCTCCCTGTCAGTCAGTTGTCGCAGGGTTTTGTGACCGTTTGCGGTGAGGTTGTCGAGGAGGGTCCTGAGCCTGTTACGGAGCGCGGTGTCTGCTGGGGTACCAGCCAGTATCCCACGATTACGGGTGAGCACACGAGTGACGGTGAAGGAATCGGCTATTTCACGACGGTTGTCAGCGGGATGAAGCCGGGCAAAACCTATTACATCCGTGCTTTCGCCGGAACGAGGTCTGGTGTCCGGTATGGAAATACCGTCTCCGTCACGCTTCCGGATATTCCGCAGATGCCAGCCGGTGGAAACCAACCTCCTGCTCCAATGTTACAGCAACCGGTACCGCCTCAACAGCCGGTCGCCCCTGCCGTGCAGCAAACGGTACCTCCCCAACAGCCTGTTGCCCCTGCCGTGCAGCAACCGGTACCGCCTCAACAGCCGGTCGCCCCTGCCGTGCAGCAACCGGTACCTCCCCAACAGCCTGTTGCCCCTGCCGTGCAGCAACCGGTACCGCCTCAACAGCCTGTTGCCCCTGCCGTGCAACAGCCGGTACCGCCTCAACAGCCTGTTGCCCCTGCCGTAGATCAGCCGGTACCTCCCCAACAGCCGGTCGTCCCAGACGTTCAACAGCCGGTTGATTCCGTCCCCTCTCCGGGCGTTCGGGAGTAACAATCTTGTTTCCTGAAGACACAAAAACAAGAGACCGCTATCCGTAGCAGTCTCTTGTTTTATATTCGATAAAGAAGTGTGTGTTAACGAATGAACACGCCCTTGATGGGGTAGTGGTCGGAGATCAGCCAACGGCCATATTTGTCGGAGTCCAGAGTTTCGTATCGTAGAGGGGTGGCGTTACGGTAGAAAATTTGGTCGATGACGATGTTGTTGGGCGCATTTCCCCAGCCGTTGAATGTGCCACGATGGTCGGTGACAGGGGCATCCTCTCGGGTCTCCTTCATGATCTTCTTCAACGGCTTGAAGATGGCACTCTCGGTGGTGGAGTTGAAGTCGCCGGTGAGGAACACGGGAGCTTTCTTGTCGGTGATGATGGTTTTCATCCGCTGCGGGATGAGTTTCAGCGACTCGCGACGGGCCACTTCGCCCACGTGGTCGAGGTGCGTGTTGAAGCAGTAGAGCGTCTTCCCGGACTTTTTGTCCTTGAAGTAGCCCCACGTGACGATGCGGTGACAGGCACCGTCCCAGCCTCGTGAGCAGACATCAGGCGTCTCGCTCAGCCAGAAGTCGCCATGCTCCAGCACCTCATAGCGGTCGGCGCGGTAGAGAATGGCCATGTGCTCGCCGCCCTGCTTGCCGTCGTCGCGGCCAACGCCGATGTATTGGTATTCAGGAAGATTTTGGTTTAGATAGTCAAGTTGCACGAAGTAGGCCTCCTGCACGCACAGGAAGTCGGGCCGCTCCATCTTGGCCATGTTGATACAACTGGCTTTCCGGTTGTCCCAGATGTTGTCGCCGTCGCCGGGGTTGTTGTAGCGGATGTTGAAGGAGATGACCGTGACGGTGTCCTTCTGGGCGGAGATCATGCCGCAGCATCCTATGATGCACAGTAGTGCGATGATTGTTTTTCTCATACTTCTGTTGTTATATTCGTTGCTCCGTGTGGACCCAGGGCTCGCTGCGCTTCACCCCGGGGTGACACGTGTCGGGCTTGCAGCCCTCTGGTAGTCTGCCTCTTCGAGGCTGCTTAAGGAATTATTCTTCCTTATGCATTCTTCATTCTTAATTCGAAAAGACGTACTGCAAAATGTTCGCTCCCATCTGCAGCGCCTTGGTGCGGGTGGCCTCGGAGTCCTTGTGGACCACGAAGTCCTCCCAGCCGTCGCCGAGGTCGCATTCGTAGGTGAAGAGGAAGACCATGCGCCCCTCCCAGAAGAGGGCGAAGGCTTGCGGCGGCTTGTTGTCGTGCTCGTGAATCTTGGGCAGACCGTTCGGGAAGTTGTATTTCTGATGGAAGATCGGGTGGTTATAAGGGAGTTCCACGAGCTCCAGTTCGGGGAAGACTTTCTTCATCTGGGCGCGGATGTAGGGCGACATGCCGTAGTTGTCGTCCGCATGCAGGAAACCGCCGGCAATGAGATAGGTGCGCAGGTTCTCGGCTTCGGCATCAGTGAAGGCCACGTTGCCGTGACCGGTCATGTGGATGAAGGGGTAGCGGAAGATGTCCGCGCTGCCGACCTCCACGGTGGCGGGCTTCGGGTCAAGGGTCATGCCCAACTGCTGGTTGCAGAACTTGATGAGGTTCGGCAGCGATGTCGGGTTGGCGTACCAGTCGCCCCCGCCGTTGTACTTCAGCAGGGCGATCTGCTGGGCCGGAGCGATGAGAGCCGTTGCGATTATCAGGAAGGTTATTATGGTCTTTTTCATTATCGTTACTGTTTCGTTATCGTTATATCCCAGGGCTCACTGCGTTCACC
>Ga0265299_10005608_pt1 | contig 11619 bp, 9 predicted proteins | sample AusTroGonzalo_MG_4_FD_193485 | JGI IMG/M metagenome (GOLD analysis project Ga0265299, IMG submission 193485) | Bovine rumen microbial communities from tropical cattle in Woodstock, Queensland, Australia - Gonzalo_02 | ecosystem: Host-associated > Mammals > Digestive system > Stomach > Rumen ...
AGTGGCTTCCGTTCCTGGGCCTTGAATGGCGGCAATGTGTCGGAGCGTATTCTCGGACGGTTTTCATAGCTGTTCTGCCGGGCGGCCTCGATGGAGTCGGACAGGCGCTGCTGCTCCTGCGCGAATCGTTGGAATTGTGCCTCGTATTGGTGCACGTCAAGGGGCGGTTTCGGATGGAGGTCTCCGACAAAATAGAAGATGTTGCTCGCGGTCATCAGCGTGAGCAGAAAAAGGGCGGCAGCCCATTCGCCTCGGGTGAAGTGTAGTTTCGTTTTCATGGTGCAAAAATACAATCCCGAAGGAGGGGTTGTCAAGAGGGTTCGTGGCTTTTTTGCTAACATCCGATTGTTGAATAAATGGAATAATTTGCTATTTTTGCGCCCTAAAATTTGTCGAATGGAAAAGATATATTTCACCGACCTTTTTCCGACGGAACAGGCGCAGGCAGAGGAGAAATTGCGCGATTGGCAGCGCAAGTACCCGGCCTCGCCGATCCTCAACATGTTCACGCTGAAAGCCTCCTCGCCGCGGCTCCCGCATCGCAATCGGGCACGGATGCTGCTCACTTTGCCCGACAAGCTCCGTTTTGACGCGTTGCCATTGGAAGTCACCCCGGTGGTGCAGGTGCGCGAGAAACCGCAGATCAACGTCGTGGAGACCAAGCAGAGGCATAACGAGACGCTCAACCCCATCTTCGTGAAACACCCCTCACCCGACCATAAGGATCGCCAAGCCCTTATCGACCAGCTTATTGACAAATTTTCGAAGGATGCTCCGAAAATCATCTACTCCCCCGATGTGCATGATGCCGACGCCGACTATGGCCAAGAGAGCTCTGTGGAAGATCAAAGTATTGTAAGTGTTTCATTAGCAGAAATATACGCCAGTCAGGGTTACGTTGAAAGAGCCATCCAGATGTTTGAAATATTGAAGTTGCATTTTCCTGAAAAAAATGCTATCTTTGCCGCCCGAATTGAAGAGCTGAAAAAAATGATGTCGGAGGGATGATTTTGGCATTGTTTTTGCAAAACAGTCAGGCTTATCGGAGAGAAGTGTTAAGTAATAAATTCATAAACTAAAAAGTTAAAAGAGATGTTTACATTGTGTGTAGTATTAATCATTCTGGCAAGTATCGTGCTGGCTTTCGTCGTGTTGATCCAGAATTCCAAGGGTGGTGGTCTCGCTTCCAACTTCGCCTCTTCCAACCAAGTGATGGGCGTGCGCAAAACCACCGACGTGCTTGAGAAAACCACTTGGGGTCTCGCCGCTGGCATCATGCTGCTCTGCTTCGTCTGCGCTTTCATGGCCAAGAGCGAATATAACAGCACTCATGGCACCAGCAACACCCAAGTTGAGCAAACCACCGATGCCGCTGAAGAATAAAAGATAACTGAAGAAAAGTTTCGAACATGCAGTGCCACACGGTGTTGCGTGTTCTTTTTGTGTAATAAAAAATATAGAATCAATGAATATAAAGCACGAAAACGTTCCCGGCCTGGTGCAGGAACTCACCATTGAAATCCAAAAGGAAGATTACGCTGAAAATGTCGATAAAGCGTTAAAGAAACAACGCCGCGAGGTCGCCGTCCCCGGCTTCCGCAAAGGGAACGCCCCCATGGGCATCGTCCAGAAAATGTACGGCAAGAACATCCTCGTGATGGAAGTCGACCGCATGGTTAACGAGCAGATCGACAAGTTCTTCAAGGATAACGAAGTGAAATACATCTTCGAGCCCATGCCGGTGGAAGGCAAGTCGCAGGTGGATTTCGACAATCCCGACAACTTCTCCTTTGTCTATGAATATGCCCTCCGTCCCGAAGTGAATATCGACTATAAGGCCATGCCCGCAGTCACCGATTTCACCGTCATCCCGAACGAGGAAGAAATCACCAACTACATCGACCAGTTGCGCGAACGTCACGGCAAATATGTAACGCCAGACACTATCGAGAAAAATGACAGCATTTCAGCCGATTACGGTGGTGAGAAAGAGGCTTTCTTCTTCATCAGAGACTTGAAGGATGAGGCCCAGAAGGCACTCGTCGGCAAGAAAGTCGAGGACAAAGTCACGCTTGCCATGCGCCAGGCTTTCAGCTCCGACCCCTTCTTCGCCCGTGCCTTCGACCTCAAGGTGGAAGAACTCAAGGAAGAAGATCCTTACACCTACGAGCTGACCATCAAGCGCATCGGCCGCATAGAGCCTGCCGAACTCAATGAGGATTTCTTCAAGGTGGCATTCCCGAACGGCAATGTGACCGACGAGAAGCAACTGAAAGAGGAAGCTAAAAATGTGCTGGCCGAGCAGTACAAACCCGATACCGAGCGTTTGTTCATGAACAAGGCTATTGAAACGCTTTTGGACAACGTCAAGATTGAGCTTCCTGACGATTTCATGAAACGCTACATCAAGGCGGTGCAGAAAGAGATGACCGACGAGGAATTGGAGAAGAATTTCGACCAGTACAAACGTTCCTTCGCTTGGCAGATTTTGGAGAACACAATGGTGGAAGGCGAGGATGTGAACGTCACCCGTGCCGATGTCGAGACCTATTTCCGCGATTACTTCATCAAGAGCTATTTCGGCAATTTCAACCCCGAAAGCGTTAAAGATCAGTTAGATAAGATTGTGGCTGATGCGATGAAGAATCAGGAGTACGTGAAGAACGCATACGATCTTCTCTATGACAAAAAGCTGGTGGAGGTCATGCGCAAGAAGATGAATATCGAACATAAAGAGGGCGATTTCAAGGCCTTCATGAATGAGATTTCCCCAAAGGGCGAGAATACCACCGAGGAGAAACCGAAAAAGACGACCAAGCGCAAAACGGCGGCCAAGGCTGAAGAGCCCGCTGCGGAAACAGAGGCTCCCGCCGAGGAAAAGCCCAAGAAAACCCGCGCAAAATCCACCAAAAAAGCCGAGTGATTATGAGAGACGAATTCAGAAATTACGCGCTGAAACAGCATGGCATCAGCAGTCTGAAAATGGACCGCTATACCTCCATGACGCGCAACTATATCACCCCGTACATCATCGAGGAGCGCCCGATGAACATCACCCAGTTAGACGTTTTTTCCCGTCTGATGAAGGACAGAATCATCTTCATGGGTGTGCCGATCGACGATGACGTGGCCAACATCATTCAAGCGCAGCTCCTCTTCCTCGAGTCGCAGGATTCCGAGCGCGACATCCAGATCTACATCAACAGCCCTGGCGGTATGGTGTATGCCGGACTGGGCATCTACGATACGATGCAGTATCTGAAGCCCGACGTTTCCACCATCTGCACGGGTATGGCCGCTTCCATGGCTGCTGTGCTGATGTGCGCCGGTGCCAAGGGCAAGCGTTTCGCGCTCCCGCACTCCCGCGTGATGATCCACCAGCCCATGGGCGGTGCACAGGGTCAGGCTTCCGACATCGAGATCGAGGCCCGCGAGATCCAGAAGATCAAGAAGGAACTCTACGAGATCATCGCCTACCACTCCGGCAAAGACTACGACCAGGTGTGGAAGGACAGCGACCGCGACTACTGGATGACGGCCGCCGAAGCGAAAGAGTACGGCATGATCGACCAGGTTTTGGGCCGCGACCAACGCAAATAACCGATTTATCCGATCAGAATCGAAATAACCGGCTTCCGGATATGTCCGGGTGCCGGTTTTCTGTTATAAAAACACATTATGGCGAAAAAAAATAGTAGATACGACAGGACGTGCAGCTTTTGTGGCCGCGACATCCCGAACGACCAGTTCATCATCGGCGGTTTTGATGCGATGATCTGCAGCGACTGCCTGCAGGCGGCGATGGACATCTATCATCAGCATTCCGTGGAATCGCAAAAGAAAGAGCTTTCTGATATTAAGCTGAAACTGCTGAAACCCAAGGAGATAAAGGCGAAATTGGACGATTACGTCATCGGCCAGGAGGAGGCCAAGAAAGTGCTTTCCGTGGCCGTCTATAACCACTACAAGCGGTTGATGCAGGGCGTTGACGAGTCGGACCCCGATGTGGACATTGAAAAGAGCAATGTCTTGCTGATAGGGGAGACGGGTACGGGTAAAACCCTGTTGGCCAAGACGATATCCAAACTTTTGGATGTGCCGTTCTGCATTGCGGACGCGACGGTCTTCACGCAGGCGGGCTATGTGGGCGAGGACGTGGAGAGCATCCTCTCTCGTCTGTTGCAGGCCGCCGACTACGACGTGAAGAGGGCTGAGCGCGGTATCGTCTTCATTGACGAAATTGACAAGATTGCCCGCAAAGGCTCTGAGAATCCGTCGATTACGCGCGATGTGTCGGGCGAGGGCGTGCAGCAGTCGTTGTTGAAGCTCCTGGAAGGTTCTATGGTGAATGTGCCGCCGCAGGGGGGGCGCAAGCATCCTGAGCAGGAGTTCATCCAAGTGAACACGCGAAACATCCTGTTTATCGGCAGCGGGGCGTTCAACAACCTGTCGAACATCATCTGCGACCGTATGAACACGCACGCCATCGGTTACAATACCAAGAACATCAACTTCAACCCTCAGGAGGCGTTGAAATATGTCAGTGCGCAGGATGTGAAGGATTTCGGGTTGATTCCGGAGTTGTGCGGCCGTTTCCCGGTCATCACGTCGCTCAGCGCCTTGGACCGCGTGGCGTTGAAGCGCATCCTCACCGAGCCGAAGAACGCGTTGGTGAAGCAATACATCGCGCTGTTCAAGATGGACGGCATCACGTTGAGCTTTACGGAAGAGAGTCTGGACTACATCGTTGACAAGGCGGTGGAGTTGCAGTTGGGTGCCCGCGGTCTGCGCGCCATCGTCGAGAAGATCATGACCGACGCGATGTTCGAGTTCCCGAGTCTCAACAAACGGAAGGTTGTGGTGGACAAGGCTTACGCGCAGGAGAAGTTCGAGAGTTCGATCTTTTCATTCAAGGATAAATAGCTTAATGGGTTAGTAGGTTAGTGGGTTAATGGGTTAGTGGGTTAGTGGGTTAATGGGGATGTCTGGGAAAGGCGTTCCCGTTTTTTTTTGTGCGGATCATTATTTTGATATTTTTTGCATCTTTGCACCCGCATGGAGAGAATGGAACTTCTATAACTTTCATTCTCTTTCGATTAAATGAATGTCTTTAAAACCCAAATATTATGGCAAACCCAACTATCATTCTGATCATTGCAGGAATCATTCTCTTCATTGTGGTGCTCGCGATCTGCTACGTGAAGGCACCCCCGAAGGATGCATACGTCATTTCCGGCCTCTCCCGCAAGCCGAGAATCCTCATCGGCAAGGGCGGACTCAGGATCCCCGGCCTCGAACGGGTCGATAAGGTCTTCCTCGGGCAGACGAGCGTCGATATCAAGACCTCGACCCCTGTCCCGACCAACGACTTCATCTCCGTGGTGGTGGATGCGGTGGCGAAGATCCGCGTCATCAACACGGATGAGGGCATACGTTTGGCCGCCAAGAACTTCCTCAATATGTCGGAGAAGGACATCGCCACGCAGATCAAGGATTCCCTGGAAGGCAATATGCGTGAGATCATCGGCACGCTCGACCTGAAATCCCTGAACATCGACCGTGACGGTTTTTCCGACCAGATTGCCAAGAAGGCTACTCCCGATATGGCGAAACTTGGCATTGAGGTCATCTCGTGCAACATCCAGAATATCACCGACAACGAAGGTCTCATCAAGAACCTTGGCGCCGACAACACGTTCAAGATCCGCAAGGAGGCCGCCATCACCAAGGCGCAGGCCGAGCGCGACATCGCCATCGCCGAGTCGGAGGCCGCGAAGGAGGCCAACGATGCGCGTGTCCTCAACGAGACCATCATTGCGGAGAAAAACAATGAGCTGGCTGTGAAGAAGGCCAACCTCAAGGTGGTGGAAGACACGCAGCGCGCGAAAGCTGATGCCGCATACGAGATTCAGAAGCAAGAACAGCAGAAGACGGTGAATGAGAAGACGGTTGATGCGGAGGCCACCAAACAGCTTCTGACGCAGGAACGGCAGAAAGAAATCAACGCGGCAGCTGTGGAGGCGGAGACGGAAAAGGCTCGCAAACAGGAGGAACTTACGCAGGAACAGGTCAAGATCCAAAAGAACAAGTTGGAAGCGGATGTCCAGAAGACCGCCGATGCCGAGAAGTACCAGAAGGAAATTGCGGCGGCGGCTGAGCTGGAACAGCGGAAACGCAAAGCCGAGGCTGAGGCATACGAAGCCGAGCAGCGCGCCCGTGCCGTGAGAGCGCAGGCGGAGGCCGAGATGTATCGCATGGAACAGGAATCCATCGGTAAGAAGAAACTCGCCGACGCAGAGGCTTACGCTATTGAACAGAAAGGCATCGCAGAGGCGTCCGCCATCGAGAAACGCGGCATTGCGGAGGCGGAGGCGATGGAGAAGAAGGCTCTCGCATTCCAGAAATACGGAGACGCCGCCAAGGCGCAGATGGTCATCGACAAACTGCCCGAAATCGCCAGGTCCGTGGCCGAACCCATCGGCGCCATCAAGGATGTACGGATTTACGGCGGCAACGGCGACGGCATTGCGCAGCTCTCCGGGCAGGTTCCGACGGTCATCAAGCAGACCATGGACACCGTGGCGGATGCTACCGGCGTGGATATGACCGAGATTGTGAAGCAATCAACCCTCGAGAATGCTGTAAAACGTACCTCCGGCAAAGATAATAAGTGATACTGCCTACACAATCGTCGAATATGAAAAAAGCCGCTTTGCTCCTGCTTGTCTGTCTTTTGGGAATTTCCCTTTATGCGCAGAAACATCCTCCGAAAGTGAAACCCGCTGACCCGCCAGCACCTTACGGGCCGGTGCCGACCGCCGCGCAGGTGGCGTGGCAGCGCATGGAGATGAACATGTTCTGCCATTTCGGGCCCAACACCTTCACCGGTCTAGAGTGGGGCGAGGGTACGGAGGCGGAGGATATCTTCAACCCCACCGCCCTCGACTGCAACCAGTGGGTTTCGGTGGCGAAGAATGCTGGTTTCCAAGGCATTATCCTCACTGCCAAGCATCACGACGGCTTCTGTCTGTGGCCCAATCCCGTGAGCACACACACGGTGCGCAAGAGCGCATGGCGCAACGGCAAAGGCGACGTGCTGAAGGAACTGTCGGAAGCGTGCCATAGGGGAGGGGTGAAGTTCGGTATCTACATCTCCCCGTGGGACCGCAACGCGCCGACATACGGAACACCTGCTTATAACAAGGTGTTTCTCAAGACGCTGCGAAGTGCCCATAAGCATTACGGACCCATTTTCGAGCAGTGGTTCGACGGGGCCAACGGCGAAGGCCCGAACGGCAAACGGCAGGTTTATGATTGGAAAAAGTTCAACGAGCAGACCCATAAACTACAACCCAATGCGGTGATTTTCAGCGATGTGGGTCCGGGTTGCCGTTGGGTTGGTAATGAGGAGGGTTCTTGCGGGCGCACCTGCTGGTCGCGGCTCGATGTGGAAGGACGCGAACCCGGCAAGAACGCCCCGTCGCAGGATACGCTCAACGCGGGCAACTACAACGGCGCGTGTTGGATCCCCGCAGAGACGGATGTCTCCATACGCACCGGTTGGTTCTGGCGCGACAGCGAGCACCCGAAATCCGTGCAAGAGCTGCTGAAAATCTACTACAACAGCGTGGGACGCAACTCCCTGCTGCTGCTCAACGTGCCGCCCGACAACCGCGGACTTATCCCCGCTGAGGACTCGCTGCGGCTGATGGAGTTCCGCGCCGCGCTGGACAGCATTTTTGCGCACGATTTGACGAAAAATGTTAAATTGGTTTGTGCATCAAACTTCCGTAGGGTTAATGAAAATGACTACACGGGAAACTGTTATTCGTGGCGCAATATGGTTTTCCCGGAACCATATTGTGGCTTTTCAGTCGTTGACGACAATTTTGACTCGTATTGGGCCACCGACGACACTGTGACCACTGCGTGGGTGGAAATTAAGTTCAACGAACCCCGGACATTCAACCGTGTGATGCTGCAGGAATACATTCCTCTCGGTCAGCGTGTGGAGAAATTCCACATTGAGATCGAGGATGAGAATGGCAACTGGCGTACCATCGCCGAGGAAACCACCATCGGCTACAAACGTATTGTCTTAACGGAGACTGTCACCACCAAGAAAGTGCGCGTGGTCATCGACCAGTCCCGCGCCTGCATCGTGCTGAACCGAGTAGGGCTCTTTCTGGATAATATTTATAGGCAATAGGCAACAGTGGAGGCGCGAAATGATGTCTCCATTTGTCTTAGAATGCCAGAAATCCGATTCCCAGCTTTATTCCGAACCAATAGGCGCTGAGGATGCGTCCGCGGGCGTAGTTGTCGAAAAACAAGGGCGTGTTGTTGCTTTCGGCAAAGTCCGAAGTGGGGGAAGCTTCGCGGAGTGTCTTGATGGATGCCTGGAACCCTCCGAAAGTGGTACCGAGGCTCATGCCCAGGGTCAGTTTCAGCCGGTTGAGCACATAGAAGTCGTAACCGTATTCCGCTTTGAATCCGAAAAGAGAGCCCTTGTTGTCGAAAATGGGGTCCCTCTCCTCTGCCGGAATCATGGCGAGCTGGGAGGATAGGCCTGTCGTGTCCATCTGGTAATGGAAGAAATACCCGTCGAATGTGAACTTGAAATAGTGTCCCAACGGGGCGAAACCTTTGCCGAGATACTGTTTGTAATAGACGTTGAACCCGTGCGCTGTGACGTTCCCATTGATCGTTTTGGGATTGTAGTATCCCCATGCGTCAGGCTTCGATAACCGATAGTCGGAACCTTTGAACGGGGAGTTGTAGTAGTTGTATCCCACCCCTACGGTGCCTTTCTCCCACACAATCAGCTCAAGACTTGGGGAGAGGAAGTAGTTTAGCCCGAGGTAGTGTTGTGCCCCTTCGGATATGTCCCAACCCGAGCTTACAGGATTGGGGTTTATCCACGCAGGCGAGAAATAACCCTCCATGTTGAGGATTACATGGTTCCCTAAGTAGTTGTACATCTGGGCGTTTGCCGATGACAGACTTGCGGCGATGACGAGGAGTAGTATTGCTTTTTTCATATATAATCTCGATTATTCAAAAATGTCTTGTCTTTAATGCGATTTCCATTCCACCCGACTGGGAAGGACGGAGTCTCGGACTCGCAAGGGTACGTCTAACGTCTTACATACTGTTCGAGACGTTGGTAGACATATCCGTTAATGTAGGCTTTGCGCATCACATCGGAGCGGCGGAAGTAGCTGGACGTTTTGGTAGTGCCGTCTTCCAAATCGATGATGCGGAAACTGACATTCATGTCATGGCGGCGGAGGCATAGTGCGCTCACGACGAAAGGCAGGGTGTAGGGACACATCGGGATGAAAAAGGGAAGGATAACCTTACTGGGGGAGAATGCTTTGCCGGGAATATCTGTCACGTGGACCATACAGAGCTTTCGGCTGCCTAACTCGTCGGCAATGTCTTCAAGATATTCGGAGGTGTAGTAGCGCATGTCGAGGCCGTCGGAATTGATGAATTCCTCGTTCCAGTGGCGCAACTTCATGAAGCTGTTGTAGGTTTCTGTCTTTGGCTTTGTGAAGTCCATGGTAAGCGTGACCGGGGTGATTTTGTTGCGTTTGAGGGCTTGGCACATCAGTTTCTGCAGCTGCTCGGCGTTGCGTTTGTCGATGGACGGATTCTTGATGAGACCATAGCGGTCAAGAGTGAGGTAGATGGGAGTGGCGATGATTAACGAGCTTTCGCTGCCGATGTTGTCTTCGGAGACTGCGTTCAGGATCTCTTGCATTTCGGCGTTCACCACAGCATCGTTCACCCAGGCCTTGAAGAGGGAGTCGTCGTGTATATCGACCAGCATGTAGTTGACGGTCTTGAATTTAGGGTCGGGCAGCACTTTGGTGCTTACGCTCTGTTGCTTGATGCGGCCGTATTTGGAATTGCTGGTGGGGACCTGTGCCGTGTCCACCTCTTCAGGGGCGACATCTTCTAAAGAGGTGCCTTCCGGGTAGTCGCAGAAACTGGTGAACCGCATCTTGTTCTTCACGAAAATGTCGGAGATGAGGTCTTTGACAATGGCTGACAAATATTCGTCATCGGGGGCGGCTTGCATTGCTTTCCACGCTTTGCGCAGTGCAAGCACCGCATATTCGTCACGGCTCATTTTGGAGAGGAAATAGTTGACTTGCTGCTGTTCGCCTTCCACTTCCCGATAGGGTTCGGCGAAGATGTTGGTCTGTCCGTCGCTCTTGTGCTTGGATGCCCCGTAGTAGGCGGTGACCATGGCGTGGCGCAGATAGGCATTGTAGGGGAATGTCTGTTCCAAGATATGTGTGTTGTAGATGGCCTTGTCGTAGTCGTGGTTGATCAGGAACCGGTCAATACAGGCGAAGCGGGCCACATTGCGCAGCCGTGTAAATTGCTCCTCGGGTTGCACGAACACTTTTCGGCCGTCGTTGGAGAGCTTGCTGGCGAGTCCCTTGACCACGGTGCGCCGCTTCTCGATATTGGGATGGGTGAGCAGGGTGTCCATGAGTTTGGATCGGTCGGTAATGCTGGCGACTGACTTCAGGAAATAATTGTCTGGGAAGTGGTAGAAATCCTCCTCCACTTCGGAGCGCTGGAAGGGGATTTCGTCGAAGGGTAGGTCGGCATAGAGCAGCACGTCGAAAAAGCCGTCGAAGATGTCGTAGCTGTAGGGGGTGTCTTTGTAGAAGGTGAGCAGCCCGACCCGGTCGGCAGCAAACTCCTGGTTGCGCGAATACTGTTGGTTGCGCATGTAGCTGCTGACATTGCCACCGCTCCGCTTTCCGGGATTGTCCGTCTCTTTTCCGTGGCCTTCGCTATAGTGGGCGATTTCATGGGCGAGCGCGAAAGCGAGCTCGGCCTCGTTGGAAACCTGTGCCAACATGCCCATCGTCACCAATACGGTGCCGTTCGGCAGCGAATAGGCGTTCACAATCGGGGTCTGCAGGATGTAGACGTGGATGTCCCGTTGTAGCTTCGGGTGGTTGACGAGCAGCTTCTGGGCAATATGGTCGAGGTATTCGTTCATCTCGGTGCCGTAGAGAATTCTGCCCCGCTGGAGCATGGTGACAAGGAATTCGCTGTATTCATTGGATGTTTTCGGGGTGTTGGCAGCCTCTTTCAGATCGGCGGGGAACTTGCCCTGCGATTCGAGCGGCGCAAAGTTGTCCACCGAAAGCTGCTGTTGTGCAAAGGCGGTCAGCGCGAACAGTGCTGTGATGGTGAGTATGATCCGTTTCATGAAGGTTTAGAGTTTAGGGTTTAAGGTTTAGGGTTTAGGGTTTACAGGGTTATGGGTTATAGGAAGAAATCTCACGTCTCACGTCCCAATTTCCAGCATCAACCCCTTCAGATAATCCCCTTCCGGATGGTAAATGCTTACTGGGTGGCATGAGGCATGTTGCAATCGGCTGACCACGCGCACGTTGCGACCGGCCAATGCAGCTGCCGAGAAGGTGAGGGTTTGGAAGTCGTCGTGGCTGATGGCCTGCGAGCAGGAGAAGGTGAAGAGCAGCCCGCCGGGGCGGATTTTCTCCATCGTTTTGCGGTTGATGTTGCGGTAGCCTTTGATGCCCTGTTCGCGCACGCGGTGGTGCTTGGCGAAGGCGGGCGGGTCAA
>Ga0265299_10005612_pt1 | contig 11615 bp, 7 predicted proteins | sample AusTroGonzalo_MG_4_FD_193485 | JGI IMG/M metagenome (GOLD analysis project Ga0265299, IMG submission 193485) | Bovine rumen microbial communities from tropical cattle in Woodstock, Queensland, Australia - Gonzalo_02 | ecosystem: Host-associated > Mammals > Digestive system > Stomach > Rumen ...
CCCTCGACCGTCAGCTCGAGGAGCCTGTCGAAGAGGTGCGGCTCGTATACGCTGGCCTCGTAGGTCTGGATGCGGGGGCCGACCTGCGCATAGAGGCGGCCCTTCTGCCCGCCGCCGCGGAAGAGCATGCCGGGCGCGAAGATGTCGAAGTTGGACTGCGACACCTCGGCCGAGACGTACACGGAGTCGACCGAGCTGGCGCCCACGCCGGCCATGAACGAGCCGGTGTTCTTCTCGGCGACCTCGTAGACGAGGTCCCTGTACTCCGCGCCGTTCGCGTCGCGTCCGCGGCCGGTGTCCTTGAGATAGTACCTGACGCGCGAGAAGTAGTCCAGGTTCTCCAGCCTCTTCTTGCTCTGCTCGGCGCGGTCCTCGAGCATCCTGTCGCCCGGCCCGAGGGATATCTCGCGCCTGACCACCTTGTCCTTTGTGTAGTCGTTGCCCTCGATCCTGACGTCGTTTATCACGACCGGCACGCCCTCCTTCACGGCGAAGACGACGTCAAGCAGCCCGGGTTCCTCGGCGCGCGGGATCCAGCGGACGTCCACGTGCGTCCCGGCAAGGCCGGAGTCGCCGGACCCGACTACCACCTCGACGCGGCGAGCCGCGTCCGCGAGGTCCTTCGCGCCGGCGACGGACCCGGCCGCCGGGAGCTTGCTCTTCTTCGCGACCTCGTCCGCGGAATAGCGCGTCACGCCCGTGACCTCGGTCGAGGCGACCTTGTAGAGCTGCCCGCGCTCGACCGTGTAGACGACGTCGGCCCGCTCCTTGCCGCAGGGGACGCGCACGGGCTCGGCGACCTTTGCGTCGAGGTAGCCCAGGTCCGCGAAGTACTCGCGCACCTTCGCCGCGCTCTGCGCCAGCTGTTCGCGCGTGGCCGGGGCGTCGTTGAACCAGCCGACGGGGTTCCACCACGGGTGGTCGCCGATGAGGGGACGCAGGTCGGACGACTCGTCGTCGGTCGCCCCATTGAAGACGTAGTCGCGTATCTTGAGCCTCTCGCCCTCGTCGACGAGGAAAGACAGCGTGCAGTTGCCGCCGTTCGGGAGCACCTCCGGGACGGGGGTCACCTTCGCGTCCGGGAAGTGCTTCTTCTGGTAGGCGAGCCGCACCCTGGCCGCAGCCGCCGCGAAGTCGCCCTCTCCGTACAGCCCGCCGTCCTTGAGGTCCGCCTCCTTCGCTATCTTGGACTCGGAGAAGTACTTGGCGCCCTTGACGACGAGCGGCGACTGGAAGCGCATCTTGCGCCTGACGTAGAAGACGACCTCCACGCCGTCGGCCCCGCGGACCGCGTCAGCCGTTATCTCCTGGAACTCGCCGGTGGCGTTGAGGGCGGTGACGTCGCGCGAGACCGCGACCGGATCGTAGACGGACCCGGCCTTCGTCTGGCAACGGGTCAGCACCGCGCTGGTGTCTCCGCCAAAGCCATCGAGGGCCTTGACCGACACGCTGACAACGTCCACGGCGGAAAGCGACGCGCAAAGGAGCGCCGCAAAGACGGTGAAGTAGTTTTTCATACGCATATTTTACCAAAAATCAGCTGTCCGCGGACGCGGAAAGCAATTCCTTGAGGACTTTGGCGTAAGCCTCCCTGTCGGGGCTCCCGTCCGACTTGCAGCACCCGACCCCTGCCGGGACCGTCACGGCGCCGCTCCCGGCGGAAAGCGCCCAGGAGTCGAGTCCGCGCAGGATGCTGTCCGCCTGCCCCAGCAGGTGCCTGCTGTGCGCGAGCCCGTCCAGCGCGCCGCAGTCGGCGAGGACCCGGCACACGAACTCCTGGTCCTCCTCCTTCATGTACCCCTTCTCCACGGAATAGGCGCACTCGACGCATATCGATATCGGGACCGCGTACCCGTGCGGAAGCTTGTATCCGCTCATGGCCTCCAGGCGGCCTGCGCACCAGAGCGCGAAGTCCGTCGGGCCGTTCTTCACGCGCGAGCTGACGCAGTCCTTCACGAGCTTCGCCATCGCCGCGGGGTCGCGCGACTTGAGCGCCTCCGCGTCCCGCGCCACGGACTTCATCAGCGTCGCGTCGCAGGCCGCCGCATAGCGCACGGCCTCCCCTATCCCCCCACGCCACACGCCGTCGAGGACGGTGGCCGCGAAGGAGGTGTCGATGACGACGGCGGCGGGACGGCAGGGCGTGCGGATCGCGTCCTTCACTCCGTCCGCGTCTATGGCCGCGCAGTCGGCGAACGCGCCGTCCACCATGGAGGCGACGGTCGTCGGCATCCTTACGAGCTTCATTCCGCCGCGGACCTGCGCCGCCGCGCATCCGGCGACGTCCAGGAGCGTGCCGCCGCCGATCACGACCATCACGTCGTTCGCGCCGACCTTGGCGGCCAGCGTGGACGAGACCAGCCCCTGCAGGGTCTGGCATCCGTCCGCCTTGATCTTCTCTCCTCCGCCGACCACCACGGGCGTCGCGGCCAGCGTGACGCCGTTCGCCTGGACGAACCTGCCTATGCGCGTGCCGAGCCCCTGCGTGCGGTGGACGACGTTCGCGTCAGCCACGAGCAGCACGCGCGGCGCGTCGGACCCCGAGACCTCGCGCAGCGTCTGCGCCAGCACGTCCGCCCCCTCGCCGAACACGTCGTCGGCGAACCTAACCGGATAGCCGCCCTTCTCCGTCCAGGACACGGATAGCCCTTCTGTCTTTCTCGCTCTTGCCATATCACCTCGCTAGTTTTACCAGTTCCTCCGCATGGGCCCGCACGACGCCCGTGAGGCCCTCCCCGCCCAGCATGCGGGCGATTTCCGAAATCCTCGCGTCACCCTTCGCCTCCTCGATGCGCGTGCGCGTGCGCCCGCCGGAGACGGACTTGGAGACGACCATGTGCCTGTCCGCGTAGACGGCGCTCTGGGGAAGGTGGGTGATCGCTATCACCTGGTGGTGCCTCGACACCGCCTTCATCCTCTCGCCCACCGCCCGGCCGACCTCGCCGCCGATGTTCGCGTCTATCTCGTCGAAGACCAGCACGTCGACCGAGTCGTGCGCGGCGAGCACGCCCTTGAGCGCCAGCATCACGCGCGCCGCCTCGCCGGAGCTCGCGATCGCCGCCAGGGGGCGCGCCGCCTCGCCCGGGTTCGGCTCGAACATGTACTCGACCCTGTCGCATCCGTGCGGCGACAGCTCCGCGCCCCCGATGGAGACGGAAAACCGCGCCTGCAGGAAGCCGAGCTCCCTGAGCCCCTTCGTCACCGCCTTCTCGAGCCTCTCCGCGGCGGACCTGCGCCTCTTCGAGAGCTCCGCGCCCGCGGCGCGAGCGGCGGACTCGAGGGTCTTCTCCTCGGCGCGCAGCTCCCGGAGCGCCCCGTCCCTGCCCTCGATCTCCGCGAGGCGCGACTTCTTCGCGGCAAGCACGCCGAGAAGTGCCGCGACGGAACCGTCCGTCCCCTTCCCGTACTTGCGCTTCATCCTGTTCACGACGCCAAGCCGCGCGTCAAGCTCCTCGAGCGCGCCTGGCTCCGCGTCTATGCGCGAGGCCGCGTCGGCAATGCTCCGCGAAAGCTCCTCTATGCGCAGGACAAGCGACTCGGCCTCCTCGGACCACGCAGACGCCTCGGGGAGGTGGCGCGCAATCGCGGCGAACCTGGGCCGCAGGCGCGCAATCGCGTCCGCCGCGCCGGAATCCCCGCCGAGCGCCTCGGTCATCTCGTTCGCCGCCTCCGCGATCTCCTCGGCGTGCGCCGCCGCGGCGTGCCGCTCGGCGAGGTCCTCGTCGGACTCGTCCAGCGCCGCCTCCTCGAACTCGCCGACCTGGTAGCGCAGGAGGTCCGCCTCCTCCTCCGCCGAGCCGCCCTCCTCGAGCTCGCCGATCTTCGCCCGCACGTCGCAAAGCGCCTTCCACGCGCGCCCGTACGCCTCGGCAGGCGTCTTGCCGTAGGAGTCGAGAGTCTCGCGCTGGAAGCGCTCCTCGAGTATGAGCTGGTTGGCGCGCGGACCGTGGATGTCGACAAGGACGCGGCCAAGCCTCTTGAGCGTCGCGACGGTGGTCTGCGCGTCGTTCACCCAGACGCGGCCCGAGCCGGACGCGCCGACCGTGCGGCGGACAATGAGCTCGCCGCCCTCGCACTCCGGAAGCCCCGCGTCTTCAAGGACGCCGGCGACGCGGCGCCCGAGGGCGGACACGTCAAACGACGCCTCCACGCGCGCCTCCTTCGCGCCGTCGCGCACGACTGCGCTGTCGGCCCTTCCGCCCAACACAAGCTCGAGCGCGCCAATAAGCACGCTCTTGCCCGCGCCAGTCTCTCCTGTGAGAACGTTGAGACCCGGCGCAAACTCCACCTCGGCCCCTTCCACGACCGCGAGGTTCTTTACAGACAGGCGATTGATCATTCCTTCCGCAGACAGCAAAAAATGGAGCGGGCGATGGGAATCGAACCCACGTAAGAAGCTTGGGAAGCTCCTATTCTGCCATTGAATTACGCCCGCAGAAAAAACGTTGGCGGAGAGAGAGGGATTCGAACCCCCGATACCCTTGCGGGTATGCATGATTTCGAGTCATGTGCATTCAACCAGGCTCTGCCATCTCTCCTGCAACGGCGGAAATGATATCAAATAATGCCCTCCAAAGTCAAGTGCGCCTACGGCGTTTTTTCCGCGGCCGCAAAAGGGAGGCTGGCCAGGCGAAGCGCTAGCGCCTGTAGACGACCTTCGCGTAGCCGTCCCGCTGGACGCCGCGCGGATAGCGGACCGCGCCGCGACCGAACAGAACCGCGTAGAACGGCGTCGTGCGGCGCAGCCCGACCGTTGCCTCCAGGAGCTCTGGGACCTCCTTCTGGACAAGGCTCAGGAACCCGCACCAGCACGTGGAGATCCCGTTCGCGTTGGCAAGCAGCTCGAAGTTGGCGCATGCGATCGTAACGTCCTCGCGCGGCGTCGTGACGCCGGGACACGTCTCGTCGGACGATACGACGAGAAGACCCGTCGCCCCGCGGAAGAACATGTCCTCCCCGCCGTTCCTCAGCTTGATCGCCGGCACCGCGAGCCAGCGCGGCAGGAGCTTCGTGCCGTCGCGGTGCGCCTCTATCGCCTTTATGAAGTCGCCGCGGAAGCGGTCCATGGCCTCGCGCGTCGGGACGCAGGTGAACGTAAGGGCGCGGGCGTTGCATCCCGTGGGGGAGTTGCCGAGGACCTTCAGAACGCGATCGAGCGTCTCCTGGTCCACGTCCTCGCCGGAAAAGCGCCTAACCGAACGCCTCGTCCTGAGCCAGTTCTCGACGGACGCAGCGCCCGGGAGCTCGAGACCTTTCGCGGGGACGGAGTCCTCCGGGCGCCGTCCGTCGAACGTCACCGCCCCGAACGGGCAGACCGCGAGGCAGTGCTGGCACTTCATGCACCTGTCCGGAAACGCCATCTTCGGCATGCCGCCGGCCTCCGCGCGCAGCGCGCGGAACGCGCAGTCCCGCACACATGCCCCGCACCTGCGGCACTTCGCCGCGTCTACTTCGAATATTTCGCTCATGTGTCAACCAGGGGATGTATCCCATGCCGGCCTGTGCCGTTTCGCAGGCCTGCCTTTTCCTGTGCGGCAGATTATACCAAAAATCCGTCCGCCGCATCAAATCCGCCGCCGGCGGACTTCCAGCCGGCCGCCTGGGAAATTTGCTATAATAAGGTACAGATGAAAAGCGAACGATCTTTCTGGCGCGAAGCGAGGCAGCTGTTGCTGATAACGCTCGCATGCATGGCCTACTCCGCTTCGTGGACCGCGCTGATCCTGCCGTACGGCATCGTTTCGGGAGGCGTCGCCGGCCTTTCAAACCTCATATTCTACGTCTCGCATGTACCGGTCGCCGCGACCTACTTCTCCGTCAACCTGATCCTCTTCCTCGTCGCGCTCAAGCTCCTCGGCTGGAGGTTCCTCGCGAAATCCGTCTACGCCACGGCTGCGATTTCGCTCTTCCTCTGGATCGGGCAGCGCCTGCTGACGGACCCCGCGTCGGGCGAGCTGGTCAGGATTCTCGAGGAGGAGCGCTTCATGGCGATGCTCCTCGGGTGCTGCGTCTCGGGGTTCTCCGTCGCCGCCCTGTTCGCGTGCAGCGGATCGTCGGGCGGCACGGACATCATAGCGGCTATCGCGAACAAGTACTTCGGCGTCCCGATAGGCACCTCCCTGATCGTCGTCGACCTGTTCATCATCGGCAGCGGGCTCTTCATCCCCGATCTCGGCACGCCGCTCGAGCGCGTCCGCTTCGTCGCGTTCGGCCTCTGCGCGATGGGCGTCGAGTGCATGACGATAAACTACGCGCTCAACATCCGCCGCCGGTCGGTCCAGTTCATGATATTCACGCGGAAGCACGACGACATATCGCGAGCCATCGCCGAGGCGACGGACCACACTACGACGCTTCTCGACGCGCACGGCTGGTACTCCGGCGACGAGATGAAGGTCGTCTGCGTCCTTGCGAAGATGCGGGAAAGCTCCGAGATATTCCGCATCATCCACTCGGTGGACCCGAAGGCCTTCGTCAGCCAAAGCCGCGTCATCGGCGTCTGGGGCGAAGGCTTCGACAAGATGCGGCGGAAGTAGGCCGCTTCCTGGACCAACCTTCCCGCCTGCAAAGACAAAGGCCGCGCCTTGTTCATGCAGTCTCCCGCTCGATCGGTCCTTACGGGGCGGCGGGGCCTCGTCAGAAACCGAAGTTCAGTATCGGGAAGACGAGCGAGCCTCCGGAGGCGCTCATGTTGAGGAGCCCGAGCTGCACGCCGTGCAAGTCCCCAGTCATGTTTACGATTCCCAGCTGGAGGCCGACGGTCCGCGAGGCGATGTTGAGCGCGCCCAGCTGCACGCCCACGCACGTGCCGGCGAGGTTGACAGGCGCGAGCTCGAGTCCGGTCATGACGTCGGTTACGTTGTTGACGAGGCCGAGGTCGAGGACGGCGAGGTTCTCCACCTGACCGTATCCGATGTTGACCATCGCCCCGTACACGGTGTGCGAGGGGCTCGGCAGCTGAAGCGGAGGAGTCACGATCGAGAAGCCCAGCGGCAGCCAGGTCCTCGAGTCGTCGGCCGATGCGGTAAATACACACGCCATCAAGGCTGCGGCCAAGAGAAGTTTCTTCATATCAACGCTCCTTTCGCGGTTTGACTTTGCCTACATTATACCAAATCAATCGCCGCCGCGGCAGCGTTGGCCGTATGAAGCCGCCGCAAGCTTGTGATGGGGTGCATATTATGCCACAAGTGGCCGCAACAGCGATTCTGAGCGCGGGATTTTTGCTATAATAGAGGCATGAAGACAACGACTAGGCGCGACTTTGTCGCGATGGCGGCGGCGTCTGCGGCGCTGGCCGGGTGCAGGGGGAGCGGGTTTCTTGCGGCGGCGAAGGCGCGGAGGCTCAACATCCTCTACATAATGACCGACGACCACGCGGCCCACGCGATAGGCGCGTACGGGTCGCGGATCAACCGCACCCCGCACCTGGACGCCATGGCCCGAAGCGGCGCGCTGCTCACAAACTGCTTCTGCACCAACCCGATCTGCACCCCGAGCCGCGGCGGCATACTGACGGGCGAGTACAGCCACAGGAACGGGGTCCCCGTCTTCAACTCCATCTCCAAGGACAAGAAGACCATAGGCGGATACATGCGCGACGCGGGATACTACACCGCCTTCGTCGGCAAGTGGCACCTGGGCGGACCCGAGACCGTGCGCGACGAGGACTGGAACCGCTGGATGGTCTACGCGAACCAGGGCGTATACTTCGACCCCTGGTTCTGGGAAAGGAAGGAAGGGAAGATCGCCAAGACAGAGTACCGCGGCGAATACGCGACCGAGAACATAACGCGCCTCACGAAGGACGTCATCGACGGCGCGGTCGCGACCGGCAGGCCCTTCTTCGTCATGATGCACCACAAGGCCCCGCATCGCAACTGGCTGCCCGCGCCAAAGTACCGCATCCCCTTCCGACAGATGACGCTCAAGGACATACCCATGCCCGACACCCTGTTCGACAAATGGGATGGACGCGCCTCGGCGATAAAGACGACCGCCATGACGCTCCTCAGGCACATGCGGCCGAAGGAGGACCTCAAGCTCGCCGAGTACTTCGCCGACGGCGGGAAGTTCGAGTTCGAGGGGCGCAGCTACGAGGGCGCGAAGGACGCGTCCGGCAAGTTCGTCGACGCGTGGCCCGAGGGAATGGGCGACCGCGCCAAGACCGCGCTCTCGTACCTCCGCTACATGCAGGACTACCTCGCGTGCGTGCAGTCCGTCGACGACTCGGTCGGCGAGATGCGCGCCTACCTCGCCGACAGGGGGCTTCTCGACGACACGCTAGTCATATACACGTCCGACCAGGGCTTCTTCCTCGGAGACCACGGGCTGTACGACAAGCGCTTCATGATGGAGGAGGTCATCAAGATGCCCTTCATCGCGAGCTGCCCGAAGCTGATCCGCGCCGGGTCCGTCAACGACGACATCGTCACCAACGTCGACTTCGCGCCGACGTTCCTGGACATCGCGGACGCGCCGCGTCCGCCGCAGATGCAGGGCGAGAGCTTCCTCTCCAACCTCGAGGGCCGCACGCCGCGCGGATGGCGCAAGGACTGCTACCTCCGGTACTACGTGGAGGGAGGCGAGCACGCGACGAGCGCGTGGTACGGCGTCCGCACCGAAACGGACAAGCTGATGTTCTACTACAAGCGCGGCGAATGGGAGTACTTCGACCTCGTGAACGACCCGGAGGAGCTCCACAACGGCTACGGCGACGCACGGTACGGCAAGCGCATAGCGGAGCTCAAGAGTCGCCTCGCCGAGCTGAGGGAGGAGCTGGGGGACCACGACCAGTACAAGGACGCAGCCGAGTACGGTCCGGTAGGCAAATGAAGCCCTTCTCCCTCCTGGTGAAGCCGGCCGGGGCCGACTGCAACCTGTCGTGTCCCTACTGCTTCTACAGGAGCAGGGCGTCCCTCCACGCCGACGCGCACCCGCGCATGGACGAGGCGCTTCTCGCGCGCGTCGTCGAGTCGTACGCGGAGCTGCCGCTCCCGTTCCACTCCATCGCCTTCCAGGGCGGCGAGCCGACGATGATGGGCGAGGGGTTCTTCCGCCGCGCGGCGGAGCTGGGGCCCGGCGTGGAATTCTCCCTGCAGACGAACGCGACGCTCGTCACCGATTCCTTCGCGAAGTTCCTCGCGGAAAGCGGCTGGCTCGTCGGGGTGAGCCCCCACGGGGACTCGCCCGAATTCCGCCGCGGATACGCGAGGCTGGCCAAGGCCGGGGCGGACGTGAGCGTCCTCATGCTCGTCACGAACCGCGACGTCGGCCGTCCGGAGGAGCTCTACGCCTACATCGCGGACGAGCTCGGCTGCCGCTTCCACCAGTACATAGAGTGCACATGGCCCGCGGAGTTCGCGGTCAAGGGCGGCGAGTGGGGCGACTTCATGGTGCGGCTCTTCGACGAATGGCGCAGGCGCGGGGACGAGCGGCGCGTGAGCGTGAGGACGTTCGACAGCATAGTGGCGGAGCTCGTCGGCGGCAAGCCTTCGCTCTGCCAGTTCGCGGACGACTGCCGCCACCACCTCGTCGTCGAGGCCAACGGCGACGTCTATCCGTGCGACTTCTTCGTCCGTCCGGAGCTGAAGCTGGGGAACGTGGCGACGGACGGCTGGGAGGCGATTGCGGAATCCGCCGCGTACGCCGCGTTCGGCGCGCGCAAGCGCGGCCATCCGGACTGCCCCAGGAACGGGCACGCCCTTGACGAAGGATGGCGCAGGCTCTACGCCCACGCCATCCCGCATCTCCGAAAGCTCGTTTCCGAACTCCCTACCTCTCCAGCCTTTCCTTAGCCTGGCGGATGTCCTTCACGCGAGTGTCGCCTCCCTCGCGCTCGATGACGTAGTTGCCCCTGTAGCCGAGCTTCTCGAGCTCGGCGATGAACGTCCTGCCGCCGGCCTCGCCGTCGCCCCACGGCACCTCGTCGCCCCACGTCCCCGGGCGCTGCGTGACCAGCGCGTCCTTCACGTGGACCTGGACGATCCAGGGATACAGGACCCTGAGCGCCTCGAGCGGATTGCCCTTTGCGTAGAGGATCATGTTCGCGGGGTCGAAGTTGATGCCGATGCCGGGAACCTCGGCCATGAACTTCGCGAGGTCCGCCGCCGTCTCCTGCCCGGACTCGAGGATAATCTTCACGCCGTACTTCTTAGCCTCGTCGCGCATCCACTTGACGCGCTCCACGTACTTCGCGTACGCGGCGGGATCGCTCTCGTCGAGGAATCCGGCGTGGAGCGACATGTACTTGCAGCCAAGATCCTTGGTGAGCTTCGCGCCCTTCGTCACGATCTCCTGGTTCGCGGCCCAGTGCTCGTCCGGTACGATTCCGCCGGTCTTCTTGATCGTCTCGAGGGTCGAATAGTCCTCGCCGACCGTGCCGACCATCGTCGACATGAGCTTCCACTCGCCCTTGGCGACCTTCTCCTTGACGAAGGCCAGCGTCTCCGCGCCCTCGGCGTCGCCGTGGCGTCCGTCCGCGTGGATGAACGGGCCGAGCGCGAGGTGAATCCCCTTCACGCCCATCGCGTCCATCTCGGAGGCGACCTCGCGGAGCGGCTTGCGGAAGCTCCAGCTGCAGACGCCGATGCGCTCGGGCTCGATCGTCTCGACGGGGAGCTCGCGGATGAATATGTTGCGCCACTCGGTCGGGTCGCCGTGGCACTGGAGCTCGATCTGCTCCTTGAAGAAGATCGGGCGGCGGCGGTCCCAGTAGTTCTCGAGCGTGACGTTGTCCACGACGAGGACGCCGTTCAGCCAGACCGTCACCTTGTCGCCCTTCATGACCACGTGGAAGCGGTTCCAGTCGCCTACCTGGCGGTCGGCTATAGCGAGCGCCTTGGACGGGTTGTTCTTGTTGTTGTAGAGTCCGCCGGAACCGATGTGCCACTGGTTGTGCGCGTCCCATATCTGGACCTGCGGCGCGCCCCTGAGGTATAGGCCCGAGTCGCCGGTGACGGACATGATGCGCCAGTCGGCCCACATCTCGAAGTCCTCGTAGTCGCGCCCGGTCGCGAGGGAGTACCCGCCGCGGTATCCGTCGAAGAAGAGGTTCCCGTTCCTGACGTGCCAGTGCTCCAGCATGGACTTGTCGGCCCTGGCCTGCATCTCGGCGCGCTTCTCGGGCGAAGCCGCCTGGCGTACGATCGGGTTGTCGAACTTCTCGTCGGTCGTAACGCCCTTCCAGTTGGCGAGGTCGGACTCGCTCCCCGTGAAGTACGGAGTGAAGCCGGCGGGGCACTTCTCGGCCTGGCGCGGGCAGACGTCGCCCATCTTCGCGTCCGCCGGGAGGTCCTTGACGCGGATGTTGCGCCACTTGACCGCGTATCCGTGGCCGAGCCAGCCGATCGGACCCGAGGTGCGGTGGAGCCCGGGGTGCTTCTTGCCGTCTGGAGTGTCGCCGTCACCCTTGAACTTGGAGACGTCGCCCTTGGTGATCAGGTAGCCGTTGAGGTACACCTCGATCTCGCTGCCGATGACCTTGACCTCCTCGAAGTTCCACATGCCGGGCTTGCGGACGTAGCTGCCGCCGCCGGCGAAGTTGCCGTCCTTGCCCCATATCTGCTTGTCGACGTTGTCCCTGCGGGAGGGATAGATGCCGTAGATAGAGCCGG
>Ga0265299_10005615_pt1 | contig 11613 bp, 9 predicted proteins | sample AusTroGonzalo_MG_4_FD_193485 | JGI IMG/M metagenome (GOLD analysis project Ga0265299, IMG submission 193485) | Bovine rumen microbial communities from tropical cattle in Woodstock, Queensland, Australia - Gonzalo_02 | ecosystem: Host-associated > Mammals > Digestive system > Stomach > Rumen ...
TTCATCCGTTCAGACTTTTGGGTTTCATTCGTAACTGATATTCCTCAATATAGCGATTGGCAACACTCTGTTGAGAGTAACAGCGAGCCACCTTTTTCACACACTCATGGCTTAAGCCTTCGTAATCAGCCTCAGCCAATACATAGTGAATGCCCTGCGCCAAATCGTCGGCATCGCAGGGTTGAGCCACATAGCCGTTTGACTGGTGGTCAATCATCTCAGGAATGCCACCGACGCGGAAACTGACACAAGGAACACCACAGGCCATTGCTTCCATCAGCGTATTAGGCAGATTATCCTCCAGTGAAGGCAACACGAAGACATCAGCTGCATTATACACGCTGACGATACGTTGCGGATTACTGACATATCCCAACGGATAGGACGGCAACGCCAACTGTGATGCCACCTCCTCAGCATGTCCGCCAAGAATGGCAACACCAGTATTCCCTCGCATTTCAGGGTGCTGCTGAACCAACTTTTGAATAGCCTCCACAAAATAGTTCATACCTTTACGAGGATCCGTCACGCGCTGGGAAACAAACAGGATGATGCGACGATCCACAGGCAATCCTAATGTCTGGCGAGCCTGCTGTTTATCCTGTGGACAAAAGACACGCGAATCAATGGCATTGGGGATACTGACGATGCGCTGTCCTGCTAACAAAGCACTCTTCTTAGCCTCGCCAGCCAGCCACTCACTACAACAGACAAAGGTAATGCGTTGTTCCGCGAGCATCCGTTGTTTCTGGTTCCAAATACGTTTAGCCATATTACCACTCGGCAAGAGAGGACACTGGGTACATTCCACCTGATATTGTTCACAACCACGACAATAATGACAGATTGCCGTTGCTGGCCAAATATCGTGCATCGTCCAAACCACAGCCTTGCCACTCTCCAGAATCTTGCGGATATTCTTCAGCGACAACATGCCCTGATTGATCCAATGCAAATGAATGATATCCGCCTCCTGAAATTCTGGAAACTTCGTGATATCCATTCCGCAATTGGCAATATCTATCTCAAACAGGTGCTCGCGCTTGAAATGAAGTCGTGTCCATATTACAAAGCGTTCCCAAAGGAAATTCCATTGCTGACGCCACGACTGAGGCAGGCTGCAAACTGTCAACTGGTTCGTTTCCTTATCACGCACCAGCATCTTTGCCTTCACGCCGTTGTTGTTCAAAGCATCCATCAGGCGGTGGGCTGCAACCGCCGCCCCACCCGTCCGTTCGCTCGTATTTACTATCAGTACTCGCATACCTTATTATATATATGGGTACAAAGGTACGAATAAGTGAGGACAATACAAAATAAAAAGGCATTTTTTTGTTTGTCGAACGAAAGTACCTTCTCGTGAAAACGAAAAGGTACGAATAAGTGAGGATAAAACCAAACAAATAAGTGTTAAAATAACATGTTATCGTGCACATCACTTGATTTAAATCAAGAACAAAGCACTTTTTTGCGAAAAAAGATGGTAAAACATTGCAGGTTTCTAAAAAGTTCGTACCTTTGCATCGTCAAACGAAAGGATGACACTTGACTAAGTGAGGTCAAGAATGGTTAATAGATTGTTTTAGGTTAGTAGTAATATTTATAGTTTTAGGTTTTTAGTTATTGGTAAGAAGAAAGTTTTAAATGTGTTAGGATAACAGTGATCGCTGTGAAGCGCTCATAACTTTCTTTTCTAAGGAAATCGTTTTAAAGGTAACAATATGCTGCCGCAAGGCAGACCTCCAGTTGAAAGACTGGAATTCTTTCGAATACAAAGGATTTTTAGTTAAACATAGGCTTTTTGAATACCACTGCTCGTTGATGAGTAGTGGTATTTTTTTGCTCTTATTTTTCAATAAGAGCCACTGCGTAAGCGGAAATACCCTCTTGTCGTCCTGTAAAGCCCAGCTTCTCTGTTGTCGTTGCCTTGATGGAGATGGCTTCGACATCACAGCCAATGACTTGAGCCATCGTTTGCTGCATGGCAGGGATATGGGGATTCATCTTCGGCCGTTCTGCACAAATAGTCGCATCGATATTTACCAAACGATAACCCTTGGTAGCTATCAGTTCTATGGTTTTCTTGAGGATAACCTTGCTGTCCATGCCTTCGGTTTCCGCAGAAGTATCTGGGAAGTGATAGCCAATGTCACGCATATTGGCAGCACCCAGGATAGCATCACAAATAGCATGTATCAGCACGTCGGCATCGCTGTGTCCCAGCAAGCCCAATTCATGTTCGATCTTTATACCGCCCATCCATAAATCCCTATTGGGAACCAACTGGTGGACATCATATCCCATTCCGACTCTAATCATGTTTTCGTTATTGCGTTATTTCGTAATTCCGATTTATTTTCTGAACAAGTCCCTGATACCATCCATGTCGAAGGCCAGAGTAAAACGTAGCGTCTGGTCCAAAGGATTACTGCGAGCCGTAGAGATGACATAACCCACATCCAGTGAGAATACACTCATGCGGAAGCCACCACCAACCGTAAAGTACTTACGGTTACCCTTACTCTCCGATTCATGATGATAACCGGCACGCAGTGAGAACTGGTCGTGATAAACATACTCTGCACCCACGCTCCACTGGATTTCCTCCAATTCCTCCTTGAAACCGCCAGGTGCATCGCTAAAACTCTTAATCATACCACTGAACGAGCTGAGGTCACTATACTCTTCGATGACACGCTCTTCGTAGTCCTCCTTCGATTCGCCGTCATTCTGCTTGGGAACCGTAGGAACCATCAGTTTATTGGCATCAGCGGAAAAGGAGAAGCGATTATACTCGTCAACGGGAATCATCAGCGAAGCACCCAACCTAAGGTTAGCAGGCAGGAACTGAGAACGGTCGTCACCGAAATAGGTAATCTTCGAACCCATGTTCTGCAGTACCAGACCCAAACCCAGCTGGCATTCGCGCTGTCCGATATTCAGATAGTTGTTGTAATAAGCATGAATATCGGCAGCAAAGGCAGAAGCCGGCGAAGCATCCTCTGTATAGTCGTAACGCAAGTCACTGTATATCCAGCGCAAGGCAACACCCAGCGAGAACTTCTCTGACAGCATCAGTGCTGCACCAACGTCGAGCGACATTTCGTAGGGTTTCACCGTCATGGCATTCTCCTCAAACGACGTCATCACTTCACCCAGCGAGAAATAGCGCAGCGAACCACTGATCGACGCATTGTCGCCTAAGCGGTAATAGCCTGCCACGTATGCCAAGTCAATATCGTTCACCAACTGTCGCAGCCAAGGGGTATAGTTCAGGGCGATACCTGCACGGCTGATGCAGAACGGATACTTAGCGAGGTTCCAGTACTGTGAATTCACATCAGGATCCGTAGCAGCACCGACGTCACCCATACCTGCCGCACGGGCATCTGGGGCAATGGTCTGCGAGATGACAGCATGTTCAATGGGGTTGAACTGGCTCTTGGTATCCTGGGCTGAAACTGTTAAAGGTAAAAAGGCAAAAAGATAAAAAGGTAAAACCTTTCTTACCCAACCAATTACCTTACTCTTCATTCTTTTCTTCATATCTTTCATACATTTTACTTTTTTACCTTTTTACTTTTTCACTTTTACTTGTGCGTCAGCACAATGAGTTTCTTTGCTTTCGAGGCGTAGGTGCTGCCGTCGCTGGCTATACGTATCCGATAGAGATAGACACCTGTCTGCAAACGGCGTCCTCCGTCTATCGTCAGGTCCCAGTCTATGGCATAGCTATTATCCAAAGGCACACCATTCTCCGTATGCGACCAGAGGTGACGTCCGGAGAAATCAAACACATCCAGAACGACGTCGATATCGCTGCATGTCCTGTCGTGAAGGATGCGGAATGAAGTTGCCGTCGTGGCAGGATTCTTCGTAGCCTCCACGTCAAAGAACAGCGGTTCCAATCCTTTAACGACATTGAACGTCAGTTCTGCCGTCGACGAGTTATTCAGCACATCCCAAGCACGGAACAGCAGTTTGTGTTCGCCATACGACAATGCCGGTATACTAAAGCCTATCGTTCCGCTGGTATAGCTGCCGAAGTCGTACTGGAAATAGTCGTTCAGCGAATAGGTCCTTGTCATCTCTCCGTCGATAATCAGCTGCAGGTCGTGACCAATGCCGCTACCCGCAGCATTGATACCATCCTCATCGTTCAGCTGTGCCACGAAGTAAGGCGTCGGATTCACGCTGCCACCATTGACAAACGCCTCGCTGTTCAGGAAGCAATAGATGTTAGGACCCGCACCGCCCTGAGGAAGACCTCCTGAACCAGTCATCAATACATCACTGCAGATGCCGCTGGCCTCCTTCGTCTTATCATCATTGACCGCATAGAGGTTAATCAGTCCGTTGGCATCAGAATAGCTGATATCCTTAGGAACGGCAAAAGTCAAGGTGAAACGTCCGTTCTTCACCACATTACTGCCATTGAAGAGCGTATTAGGACGGTCGTAAAAAACAAACGGTTCGCTGGTCTCCGAAGGATCGTTCATCTTACAGACAATCTTCTCCAGCGCATCATGTACAATAGCGGTCAGTGTACCATTATAATCAGCCGACAGCTGGCCGTCCTTTTCCATGACATGACCACTGATAGTCGCTGTCGACCCTGCCTCCAACTTCTGCGTCTGACCATCCAACAATGGCGTACCGTTAATAGAATCTATCCTGATGCCCATCGTCGGTGCTGCCAGTCTCATGGCCGGGTCACCCAACAACGTGTATTGCAACTTATTCTGCGTGCGGTCTGTGGAGTAAATAGGTTTCCCATTCGAGTACCCGGTAATGATACCTGTCTCTATCAGTTCGTTCTTGGCCCGCCGAACAGCTTCACCGATAGGAAGCAGTTGTCCGCTGTCGTTCTGACTCAACACATGGCGGGTGAATGCCAGGTTCATCAGTCGGTTCTGAGTCTCGTAGACGGTACGAGTTGTACCATAGAAGGCCACTGCACCACCTCTCTTATTAAAGAATGCCGTCTCGCCAATGTTTTCTTCTTGTCCGTCGAAAGGCATGATGTCGCACGAAGCCGTCAACCATAGCGGCAGCCGTGAAGAGATATTCTCGAAGTCAGCAAGGCGCAGCACATATTCATGCGAGATAGCATCGGCACGCCCGTGTCCGGAATAGTTCATGATCAGCGCACCTTGTTGCAACTGCTGTTTGATGAGTCGCGTCACATCGGGATAACTGTTTCCCGTCGATGAACTGACACGGGTATAGGCATCCCACATCACACGCTTCACCTGATAAGTCGGATAAAGCCGCTCAACCTCCCTTGCCACGCTATCGGCATCATACATGTGGGCATTCTCATTACCATCATCACCCATAAAGCAAATCAGGTTTTGCCAGGCGCCAGCATTCTCGTTGTTGACATAGCTCTCTATCTTGTCTACAGCAATGCCGGCAACTTCAGCCGTTCGCGCTGAGATACGTCCTACGGCCACATCGGCCTTGGCTATCAACATATTACCTCCTTCGTCATCATCCATCAGACAGAAATAGTCGTCCGTCACATAACAGTCGGTGGCACTCGACGAGTTCTCACTCTCATAGCACAGCAGGAAATCGTCAGGCGAATAATCTTTCCACTCTGCACTCAACATACGGTTGTCCCATGCTCCATCGCCCATTAGCAACAAATAGCTCGGCATATCAGCATCCGACGCAGCGCGGTCGTAGAGCATCTTCAGATAGCGGCGATAGGCATTGGCATCGGGTGTTCCGCTGGAGAACTCGTTGAACAGTTCATCAGCAGGAACGATACTGACCCTCAGACCATCCTTCTGCTCGTGCATCGTCTTCAGACGTTCTGCCTGTACCTTGAGTTTCTGCGTCGTAGGAATGATAATAACCATATCAGCAAACGGGTCTGCATGGTGATCCTGATTCGTGATGTCATAGATGTACTCAGGCGTAGGGAACGTGGCAGACAAATCTGGAGCCGCGGCGGGTTCATTGGCATGGATGGAGATATAATCCAGGCGTGTCGTTCCACCGCCCGCAAGTGTCTGAAGCGTCACTTTGTTGGAAGCCTGCAGGTTATGAAGTATCTTGATACTCTCAGCCTCGCGCATCTGTTCATAGCCGCCATGCGCCAACACACGCAGTGTATCCACAGCAACATCATTCACGCTTACATACACCGTCGTGGCATCATCAGCAGTCACTTTCGCCGTCATCACACCCTCCTGACCTGCCCCTTTCGCCGGCACGGTGAAGGTATGACTGCCCCCAGCTGCTATCGCCGTAGCGTTATACAAGTTACGGCCACCATGGAACCATGCGAAATCATCTACCTCATACAAGGAGTTATAGTCGTCTGCCAAGGGATAATACTTTTCGATGAATTCTTCCTCACTCATCGTCTGCGCCGTGCTGTCGTTTTCCGTCAGGAAGTAATAGCCGTAGCTCGAATACGGATTACGGATGCGTTTGTTGTTAACATCCCAAGTGACAGGACCGATGGCATAAAACAGTTTCCGCCCACCGATTTCACACGTCGGTACTTCCATCAGGTCATCGGTTTCAGCCAGATAGTCGGCTGTCAGCGTCTCAGGTTGCATACCGCCACCATAGCCATAGACCTTCACCTTATTGATATCCGAGAAACCTGCCTTTTTAACCAGCTCGCTGTTTATCTGGTAGATACCCGTCGACGGCACACGGATTTTTGACCACTTGCCCGTTGCCAATACGGAATGGTCTGCATAACGCTTCGTCGCAGCCCTCCTACCCCTGAACTCTGACCTCTTACCTCTGACCTCTAACTTCTCACCTTTCACCTTTAGCATAAAGCTCACCAATTTCTGGTATTGTCCGTCTCGGAATACCAGCGGCACAAACGAGAGTGTCAGTTCTCCACATTTGCGGTCTACGCTGATGACCTGCGACACCTCTGGCATAGCAGGCAAAGGCTTCGACGTTATTCGCTCGTAACGTGCCACATCGGCTTTGCTCATTGGAATAAACTCAGGATAGACAATAGAGACGGTATAGACAGAGTCGGCGTAATCAGGTCCTAACGACACGTGATGGGTAAAGACTGGCAACAACGAATCCACCCTGACCTGTTCAGCAGTCAGGTTGAAAAACCGTTGCTGTGCTTTGGCCGTCAGGCTCATCAGCAGCAGTCCTATACCTATTATATATATATAGCGTCTCACTTACAATTAAATTCTAATACTTTTCTTTCTTCCAACCACCCTTCCAGATGGTCATCAATGTGAACAGGGCCAACGCCCACGGGAGTTCCTGTATATAGCAGGTCGCCGGTTTTCAGCGTGAAGAACTGCGAGATATAAGCTATCAGCTCATCAATCTTATAGAGCATATCGCTCGTACGGCCTTCCTGCACCGTCTTCCCATTGATGTCGAGATGGAAGTGCAACGCCTGCACATCCCTGAATTTTTCTTTCGGCACCCACTCGCCAATTACCGCAGCCCCGTCGAAACCCTTGCAGATTTCCCAGGGATGGCCCTCTTTGCGAGCCTCGCGCTGCCAGTCACGTGCCGTGAAGTCAATACCCACAGTGACAGCGTCATAATAACGGTGGGCGAAGCGCTCGGGAATGCTCTTGCCCAGCCTGCAGATGCGTACTACCAGCTCTGTCTCATAATCCACCTGCTCGCTCCAGTCTGGTATGAAGAAGGGCTTATGATCCTTCAGCAACGCGGAGTCTGCTTTAGTGAAAATAACAGGCCTCTCTGGTTTATATAACGCGCCATCCAGCTCTTTATTGTGCTGGATATAATTCATTCCTACAGCAAATATCTTCATATTTCCTATTTTTTGCTGCAAAGTTACAGATTTTTTCGTAACTTTGCAGCGAAAATGAAGAAAATAACGTTCATCATCCTCCTGTTGGTGACAGTACTGACCGTTTCTGCGCAGCCACAGGGCGACCCACGAAGCATTTCTTTGATGGGTATTCCCATCGAAGGGCCTATCGACTCGCTGCAACAGGCGCTGCAGGAAGCCCAGTTTGCTGAATGGGGACAGTCCGACGATGGTGAGGATTATTATTTCCGGGGAAACTTTTACGGTTTCCGCTCGAAATTGATGGTCAGCGTGGCTCCCGAGACGAAGTTTGTCACGTCGGCCTACGTTACCATCGGTCCCTATAGCACGCAGAAAATGCTCGACAAAAACCTACAGTATTTCCTTTATAAGCTACAAAAGGATCACGGCAAGTTCACTCAGCGTGACGACAGTTGGTTCTACATCGATGACTTCGGCAGCATCAAGCTCTCCATCATTGACAACGACAACGGTTCCCGCGACATCCGCGTGCTATACCTCGGTTCCACACCGTTCTACAAGGATGCTCTCTCTATGGGATTGCGCGGCGATGTTCAGGAGGTGGTCACGGAGAATGCCGTTGCCGAAGACCAGTTTATGCACTTCCACGGAAATGGTCAGATAGAGAATCTCGACCTCATCGACCGCGAATACAACCGCTATGGCTATCTGCTCCATGCCCGCATGAAGGAGCAGGACGGTTTCAGCACGATTACCTATTCCTATGACGACAGCTACCGTCTCGTCAAACGTACGCTGACCAACGAAGAGGCTGGCATCAGCTATGTCAACGACTACACCTACAACGACCAGGATGAGGTGTTGACGCAGAACCAGAAGGTATTTGACAAGACCGGTGAGTGCATCATGACCATCAATATGCGCAACAACTACATCACTCGTGACGATAATGGCAATTGGACGAGCAACTCGCTCAGCCTGACCTATTGGGAAAAAGGTACGAAGACGCAGAATACTACCGTGCTCCAGCGGCGAACGCTTTCTTATTGGGAATAATATGGCACAGGAACAGATACAAGAGCAAAGGCTCACGCAGCAACAGAAACTGACGCAGAGCATTACGCAGCAACAGCTGTTGCAGGCGCAACTGACCGAGTTGCCCATTACCCAGCTGCTGGAACGTATCAAGACCGAAATGGACGATAACCCTGCGCTGGAACTCTCCTCAGAGGAAAATCTAGATAATCTAGACCCTCTAGAAAATCTAGATACACCGAGGAACGACACCGATGACTACGAACAGGAGGAGCGCCAGTCAGCTCTTGACGCCGCCTTGGAATCTATTGGCCGCGACGACGAGGACCTGCCAGTCTATCAAGGCGGCCAGTCTAATCAGGAAGACCGCGAGGAAATGGTCTATGGGCAGACGGAATCCTTCATAGACCAGCTGAACGAACAGATGAATATGGCCAACATCACCGACCGTCAACGCGACATCATGGAATACCTCATCGGTTCGCTCGACGACGACGGACTACTGCGTAAGTCACTGGACAACATCAGCGACGAGCTGGCCATCTATCACCATCTTGACGTTACAACTCACGAAATAGAGCAAGTGCTGTTGCTATTGCAGGAGTTCGACCCTGCCGGCATCGGAGCCCGTTCGCTACAGGAATGTCTGTTACTGCAGATTCAGCGCCGCGACCCGTCCCGTTTGAGAGACCTTATGGAAAAAACCATCAGCGAATACTTCGAGCTCTTTACTAAGAAACACTGGCAACGCTTGCAACAGGTGCTGAAACTGAGCGACCTGCAGGCTGAGACACTCATAGCCGAACTGCGCAAACTGAATCCGAAACCCGGTTCCTCCATCAGCGAGACCGTCGGACGTTCCCTGCAACAAATTACCCCTGACTTCATCATCGATACCCACGACGACGGCACAGTGACCTTCTCACTGAATGCTGCCGAAGTGCCGGAACTGTGTGTCTCGCTATCGTTCACCGACACGCTACGCGACTATCAGAACGGCAAGGAACAACTCAGTCGCCAGATGACGGAAGCACTGATATACACAAAGAAGAAAGTCGAGGCCGCCCAAGGGTTCATAGAAGCCATCAAGGTGCGCCGTCACACGCTGACCGTCACCATGCGGGCCATCATCCAGTGGCAGCACCGTTTCTTCGAGGATGGCGACGAGGCCTCGTTGCGCCCGATGATACTGAAAGACATTGCCGAACGCACGGGACTGGACATCAGCACCGTCTCGCGTGTCAGCAATTCGAAATATGCCCAGACGCGCTGGGGTACTTTCCCCCTGCGCCACTTCTTCAGCGACGGCTATACAACTGCCGATGGCGAGGAGCTCTCGACCCGCGAAATCAAGGCCGCCCTTCAGGAACTCATCGAAGCGGAGGACAAGCGCAAACCCCTGAGCGACGAAACGCTCAAAGGACTGCTGGCCGAAAAGGGCTATCCCATTGCCCGCCGTACTGTAACGAAATATCGCGAACAGCTGGGCTATCCCGTTGCCCGCCTGAGGAAGTGAGAAGTGATAAGTGTTAAGTGATAAGATAAAGTGAAACGAGAAAAACAATTCATCCTGGCTGCTCGCATCATGAGCATGGTGTTCACGCCATTCTATCTGCCCATCGTCGGACTGGTAGTACTCTTTGCGTTCAGCTATCTCAGCATGTTCTCCTGGCCTTACAAGATACAGGTGCTGCTGCTGACCTATCTGTTCACCATCCTCCTCCCCACCCTGCTCATCCACCTCTACCGCCGTTATCAGGGCTGGAACCTCATCGAGCTGGGACACCGCGAACGACGTATGGTGCCGTACATCATCTCCATCATCTGCTACTTCACCTGCATCTACGTGATGGAGCGTCTCCACATGCCTCACTTCATGGGATCCATCGTGGTGGCAGCCTTGACCGTACAGATTATCTGTGCCCTCATCAACGTTTGGTGGAAGATTTCCACTCATACAGCAGCCATCGGAGGCGTGGGCGGAGCACTCTTTGCCTTTGCCTACTACCTCGGCTTCAATCCCGTATGGTGGCTTTGTCTGGTATTCCTCGTTGGCGGCCTCATCGGCACCTGCCGCATGATTCTACGCCAGCATAGTCTGGCTCAGGTGGTCGTCGGATTCTGGGTCGGTTTCTTCTGCGCCGCCATTGCGATACTCTTCCTGTAAACACCGTAATAACGTAATAACGAAATAACGAAAAAATATGACCCCATTAGTTAGCATTATCATGGGCAGCACTTCTGACCTGCCCGTTATGGAGAAAGCCTGTAAGCAACTCAACGACTTACAGATTCCGTTTGAAGTCAACGCACTCTCGGCACACCGCACGCCGGAGGCTGTAGAGGAGTTTGCCCGTAGCGCCAAAGGACGCGGGCTGAAAGTCATCATCGCTGCTGCCGGCATGGCCGCAGCACTGCCTGGCGTCATTGCCGCCTCAACGACGCTGCCCGTCATCGGAGTACCCATCAAGGGTTTGCTCGACGGTCTGGATGCCATGTTCTCGATTATCCAGATGCCCCCGGGCATTCCCGTAGCTACCGTTGGCATGAATGCCGCCCAGAATGCCGCCATTCTCGCTGTCGAGATGCTGGCACTCAGCGACGACGACATTGCCGAGCGGCTGGCTGCCTACAAGAGCGGCCTTAAGGCGAAGATTGAAAAAGCCAACAAGGACTTAGCAGAAGTGAAGTATGAGTACAAGACGAATTAGTACGGTTTGTCACGTGGGCAATCTCGCCATCGGTGGCGATAACCCCATCCGCATACAGTCGATGGCAACTACTGACACCAACGACACCGAAGCCAG